>CEPK01155331.1_pt1 | contig 18997 bp, 41 predicted proteins | sample 356231 | NCBI WGS metagenome assembly CEPK01 (sample SAMEA2620259, study PRJEB7988) | marine metagenome | biome: marine biome (ENVO:00000447); feature: deep chlorophyll maximum layer (ENVO:xxxxxxxx); material: "saline water (ENVO:00002010), including plankton (ENVO:xxxxxxxx)" | depth 80 m
GTAACACCACCAAAATCAACATCACGAACAATACGAATAATTGCCATCTTTATATTTCCACCGTTGTTGGGGTCCATCCCCGCCAACATGTATATAATACCATAGGGCATTAAAAACTGCACTCGAGAAAACTTTATATTGAAAGAAAAGTTTTTCAACTCGATCGGGCGAGCACCACGAGCTCGACCCACCGGAAGTGGCGCGCCACGCCGTCGGCGAGACAGACCGCCATGCGACCCTCGTCTTTGCGGCGGGTATAAGTGTCGATCACGAGCATGCTCTCTCCGGGCAGCCCGGGGGCGGGGCGCTGCACGATGTCCCCGGGCGAGATCCGGGGCCGCGCGCCGCTACCTCTCATGAAGAGAATTCACGGGGGGAGCTTGAGGACGGATTTCTACCCGTATTTCAGGATGGCGACGAAGTTCCAGCTCGTACTGGTGTTCTCGATCTCGCTCCTTGCTTCGGCGGTGTCTCCATCTTTCAGTTTGTGTGGGTTTGGGACCGAAGGGATTGTGCCATGCGAAGTGCTTGTGTGTGCGCCTGTACATTGCTGCGAATCGAGTTGCAAGGCGCTCTACTCGTCGAGCTGACCGCCGATATTTGCTCGTGCATACGCCGCGAGGGCTCAGGAATCGGCACAGCATTTCGGAATAGTCTTCCGTCCTGTCTTCGTCCCATGAGCTTTCCTCGATTGTCTTGTTCAGCAGTGATCGCATGTGCATCGGACTAAGCATGAACGGGCTGCATGAGCTGCGCAACCAGCGGCCCGTAGCAGGACAGGCCCATTCGAGCCGAATGTGCCGGTGGATGCGACTTTTGCGAGCGCGCTTAGGAGACATGGAGGTAGTGTTATACACGGCGGCTAGGGCAACAAACGGATCTACTCCTACCTTGAGCGACTCCTTGGTAGTGGTAATGCACGCCTCGTGGGCGACATTGAACCCTTCGGGGGTCTTGAGGTGGAGGCTTCGGCCGTGGGGATCGGTGTTCGGGCCCGGAGCAAACAGTGATGCGCAGAGCGACAGTATCTTAAGGGATTGCATAGTTTCACACGTGCTAAGTTCGATTCAATTATATCGGTCATCGAACAAAAGTATTACGGGAATGAACTCGGTTTTGTACGTGGAGGGCGTGAGGACGCTCACGACTGAAACGTACATCTAATATGGAAGCTCACTTATTTTGCCGCCGGCCCAATTAGGGTTGATGAATATTAACCACACTCTTCTTCCTTCCGGGCCTAATTCTATCTGCTTCTTAACAATCCAACCACACTCTTTGTACTTGTTCACTGCACGCCCTATTACGCCAGCCCAAGACCACTGGACCTCTATCCACTTACCTTTTGCTGTCTGCTTTTTAGACCACGTGCTTTTTAAAATTTTATTTATTTCGCGGATGAGAGTTTTTTCGTCCATAGTATCATTTAAATATGTCTAGGACTCTATAGAAATTCTAGATTTCTAACTTCTTCTTTTTGTTTTTCATTTAAGCTTGTGGGTATCTTTACATTTATTTTCGCCCTATGCTCACCCTTTTTGGCGCCGCCATAGTGATGAATTCCGGCGTCGGCAATTTTTATCTCATCACCTGGCTGGATTCCGGCCTTCACCCTTATCGTTTTTTTGCCTCGAATCGTGTCTATGTCTAGCACACAACCCAAGCATGCATCTTTAAACGTGATAGATTCATGTGTGACTATGTCTAAGCCATCCCTCAAAAACTTGTCCGAAGGCTCTACAAATATTCGCGCCATTAAATCCCCGGGACTCGCCCCGGGCGCGCCCGGGAGTCCTTTTCCGGCTACTCTTAGCTTCTGACCTGTTGATATGCCCGGTGGAACCTTGACTGATACTGTGTCGACAATCTCATCATAGCCTGACCCACCACATTTTATGCATCTCTTTTTGGGTACTCTGCCCTGACCGTTGCACGCCTTACACGCTATCTGCATTACCATCATACCCTGCTGCATTCTCACAACACCCGACCCACCACACGTGCCACACGTCACATATCCTGCTGCTACGTCTGCACCCGTTGCATTGCACTCGGAACAAGCTGCCGGTTTCTGCAAAGAAATTGTCTTACTGCAACCTAATGCTGACTCTAGAAAAGTTAAGCTAATGTCAATGTTTATGTTGCCGCCGCTTACGGGTTGTCGACCTCTCTGCCTACTCCGGGCACCAAACAAGTCGCCGAACATGTCGCCAAACTGGCTAAAGATATCATTTGCTGTTGTCTGACGAATATCCGGGCCATCTGGAGAACCGAACTGATCATAATTTCTCCGCTTAGCTTCGTCACTTAGTACACTATAGGCTTCTGATATTTTTTTAAACTTTTCTTCTGCTTCTTTATCCCCGGGATTTTTGTCCGGGTGATACTTGAGTGCTAGCTTCCTGTATGCCTTCTTAAGACTTTCTTTGTCAATAGTCTTCTCTACACCAAGTATCTTATAGAAATCTTCCGGCATTTACCTGTTCACTGATTTAAGTACCCATGGAATATGGTATGTGCAAGATTTGAAATTTTCAAACTTTACTAAGACAGTTGCCATCTTGAGCTGAAATGCAAGAATTCTTCCCTTGCCGTACTCGGGATGATCCTTGTGCATTACGATATCGCCTACTTTCATTTTTACTCTCTTTCCTGTACTAACTGAATTTGTTCCGGATATTCTTCTTCTGCGGAATATTCTTCATTCCAGTATACTACTGGAAAATTTTGCCCTCTTTTCGGGTGTATATCAATTATCAACCCTACCCATGTAGGTTGAACTATTGGCAACACATTCGCGCATAAGCCTGAATCAATTGCGGACACCAAATCGCCTATTTTCATCTGATTATTCTACTGCTTCTATGTAGTTGTGTGAATCGTGCCTGTCTCGTAGTCTACTAGCCAAAAGTATGACTCGGCTAGAGAACCATCGGCCCAATTCGCGCGCGTTATGACATGCGGTTTGGTGTCTTCTAAAAAATCAGTTTTAGGAGAACTGAATGTTCCGTTTGCTTCTGCACGTGGGCTATGAAAACTCCGCATTCCTCCTGTGGTCTGTGCTCTGATAATCAACAACACAAGATTCGTCATCGTGTGCTTCTTTAGATAGTCGACGATCCTAGGTTTCAAAGTCCCACCATCATAATGGACGTAACACCCTAAGATTTCTCCGTCCGGAAACTTTACACCTAGGGACGCATGTGTGCTCATGAGTCACACTCTACGCATTTGTCCGTGCACACATCGTGCTCGGTGCGCTTGTCACACCAATCACACTCGGCAACGTAGTATTCGTCGTTACCACCACGATCATCGCAGTAGTCGTCTTCATAGTGCCTGTAATTTGACCAACCCATTATTTCTCCTATGTCTTCCGGGGTCTATCCCCTGCGGACATGTCTATTATACACCAAGTGAGATATATTTGCACTGACTAATAAAAAAAGATGTAAATTTATTGCAACGCCAGTAATATATAAACCTCAATACTCAAACCCTCGAGGGCAACATGAAGTACTTTATAGCAGCATTTATTGCAATCTTTGCACTAGTTTCGCTTAGTGGCGCTCCTCAAGCGCCAACTTTTGACTATCCTGAAGAATCTTATTCGGAAATTGTGTGTGATCTAAGTGAAGGTAATTGTATTGAAAATATTACCTTCCCTGCAATGCACATTAATGCGGAAATTACAAAGTAAAACTAGACAAGACGCTTTCAATCATGGCATCTCGCTTCTTTGGATTAATCCAGTCTGATTGAATGGCCGGATCCAGAGTGTGAAGTGGGTCAAAGTAGAGAAACTTTTGCCCCGGCTTGACACTCGGTGCTGTATACATGCTTATACCCGTCTCTCTGTTATACTTCTCAAATGAATGCGCGCACCTCTTTCCGCCGCCGCCCGGGGCATCAACTACGAATGTAGGTGTATTAAACCCTGCGGTCACACCCCGCACACGCTTCTCAACATCTATTGCTGTCTGCACCGACGTTCGCATATCCTCGGTGCCGGCAGTTAAATCATGTATGTAAACGTAGTACGGCTGAATGTTGATGTAGCTAAGATTCTTTACTAGTGCTATCATGTCTTCGGCTGTGTCATTTACATGACTTTGAAACACAGACTGATTTCTAACTTTTACACCGCGAGAAAACAAGACATTCATTGCATCCTGAGTTATGTTCGTGATTTCATTTGAATGATTGAAGTGTGTATGTATACACACCTCCTTGTATTGTTTCCTAGCTTTGCTAGTTATCCTGCACACTGCGTCAGTCCAAGCTGTGTCTGTCAAGATCTTCATTGGCATAATTGCCAAACCTTTCGTAGCAAATCGAAATCTTCTAATGTGGTCGATCTTGAGTAGCGCTTCTCCTATCTCTTCTACTTGTGACGCTTTGAGTCGATAGGAGTCTCCGCCAGATATCACCACATCTTGGATTTGCTTGTTTTCTTGTAGATACTTGAACATGTCATTCCATCTGTCTTTAGTTGCCTTGATGGAAATCTTCTCAGCAGTGTCTGTATCGCCGCCGACGGCGTACGCTCTTGTACAATATCGACAGTATACTGGGCACGTATCGAGTGCCAGGAACAACACCTTGTCTTCGTATCGATGTGTTAGCCCTCTCACCGGTGAATCTGACTGCTCGCCTAAACTATCGAACCTCAACATCGGATGGTCAGGCTGGAGGTGGGAAGCTAGTGTTAGAAACTGTCTTCTGATCGGGCAATTAACAGGATCGCTCCAATCCATCAAAGAAAGAAGATAGGGAGTTATGCGAGTGGTCATTGGTGCTTTCTTAAAACCCGCTTTAGCGTCTTCTAGAAACTCATTACTCACTAGATGCTCGATCGTGTTAAGTAACTTTTTATGATTTGTGATGGCATTCTTTTCTTGCCACTTGTGATCAATGAATGTCTCGTAGTCTATTTCGCTCCAGAGCGGTATGTCTCTCCAGAACTCATCTTCTCTAAATGCTTTCATCCCTACCCCCTGACTGTGTTGCTTAAGGTTAATTATTGTCTAATGCTGCTTATGAGTCTTATGTTGTTTGCAAACACATGCGCACTCTGTCCTGAAACTAAGATTTCATACACATCATACTCCCACCATCTATCTTCGGACCGGATCTTAAAGGGTCTTCCAACGTACCTCACTATGCTGGCAGACTGACCTGGTTTGCATTTTACAATAGGTAACCTGAAGTCATTGAACGAAGGATAGTTTTCTATGCAGATCTCAGAATGAAGCTGAATACCAGAATTTTCACATGCGTGCGCTGTTGTCAAACCATCTGATGTCGCCGTTCGATCAGTTAAAATCTCTACTAAGTCCCCTGGGGAAAATTTTCTCACACCCTCTCGTTATGATTAGTTACCATCACTATGTAGTGAGCTGGGCTGTTTTGTCTTTTCGTTTGCTAGCGCGTAAATTGCCATGTGTACTATAGTTCCGTCGCTTAAATTTACCCTATCTATCTTTATAAGGTCTGCAGAAAGCTTCTCTTCACTGTCGCCTTCATTTTTGAAGTCTAGGTACATTAGCATCAGTAGTTTAGCTGCAACTCTATTTGTTTCTGAAAGCTCACCCGGCCAGAGAACAGTAAACATATCTTCGATACCTAGGCAACCTTCATGGCGCATCACCATCGCGCTGATAGGATAGCCCATTCTAGATATCGGGTAGAACTCAGCAGGATCTTTACATTCTTCTTGAACTTTGTCTGCAGTTATATGTGCATGCGGATCTATTTTGACCTTCGGCTTTTCTTTGCACCCTGCCACTACTATTAACATTAGAACGACGACTAAAGCTGTCGCAATACAAGCCTTTACCCACGGATTACTGATAATTGTTTTCATTTTGCCTACTTTTTAATTTTGCTTTGTGTTGATCTTGGGACAGAATTCTTGTTTTTTCTACGCTCATTCATCTCGCACAAAAGATCTTCGCCCATGTATCGTATTTCATATATACAGACTTTTCTAAGATAAAGCACTTCGTCTATAAGCGATTGAAGTCTATGGTTTGTGATCTTCACTAAGCTCTCCGAGTAACTTTTTTGTATATTGCGATACATTTATAACTATTCCTGTCTACTTAAAAAGGTGATGGTCAAAACGATTAAGCGTGTATGTACTTATTTTTTGCTCTCAATTGTGCTTGTTTCGCTCATGACATGCACATATAGTTGGAAGGCCACACCAGTAGGCGTTCCTAAGAATGAAATGTGTCGACCACTTAAGAGCATGCCTCAAATGATTCGTGTGCCCGGGCTTGAAAACACATGGCAGCTTGTAAAAGATTGCGACATTTTTCCTAGAGAAAAAACTGGAATTGCGACACTAGTCTTTTATAATGCCTGGCGTCTTAAGTTCGGTGATCACGATAAAAAAGTGTGGCGTATCCTGAACACACTTATGGTTGAATGGTCACAAGAACATAAGACACTTCACGGTGCCTTTTCTATGGATGGTCAACCTGTCTCAAACGTGCGGATATCCGGATGGGCTAGAACACGCACATGGATATGGGTACATGTCGAGCTTAACGACAATGTTTGCAATACAAGCTTTGCTCATGAGCTAGTGCACATAGCAATATGGGCTGTGAAAGGAACAGACGGAGACCCAGACCACCTAGGGCACAAATATACTGGTTGGTCGCTAGATCACAACATACTGATTCAAGAGGTCAATACGACTCTTTGTGGCCTAGGCATCTAGGCTGGAAAAGACAACTAGATCGTCTAGATCACACCACTGTACTTCATGTAACCACTGGACAATCACAGTACTGACGTATCGTACTTCTAGCACGATCCCTATTCCATAGTCAATACCTGCAGTCTTTTCACTTTCTTTTAGTGTTACCAAATCACCTTTTCGCACTTAGCAACCTCAAAGTGTTTGCTTCTCTAGTCTCCACGATATCATCTGCCCACATCACACTAACCCATGTCGCGAAGGCTCCTGCATTAACCGCTAAGACAATTCCATACTTTTTAGAGTCTCTTGCGCAGAATACAACATCACCCTTGCTCACGTGCTTAGATTGTCCACTGCAGTGCTCCAACATTCTGGACAGTAAAGGTGAACACTACTCGGGCTTTTATGTACAACCATGTACCACTCATCGATCATTTTCTTGTCTGTGTTATCAAAAGGCTTCTGGCATGTTAAACACTCTTGTGGCAAAAGACTGGTTAGCTTTACCTTCTCATTCATTTCTTTGCGTGATTCTTTAAGCTTAGCTTTTTCTTGTCGACGCCTGATAGTTCTTCCGATGCTTCCCATTATTTCTTCTCTTTTCTAAAAATGTCTGTGATTCCGAACACAATTATCATTGTAGATGCAAACATTATAAAGAACATCAATGCAGTTAATTCTACGACAAGCCAATACGCTTCTTTTATGAACTCTTTCACTAAAGCACGCCTTGATAATCTGAACCCTCCGTCACTAAAGAGTCCCACTTGTTCGCGACTTCAGCCAAAGATTCGTTACCTACTAAAGACATAGCAGCAACTAGTGCAATGCCCGCAGAAGGAAAGTGTGCAACATAATAGTCAGACCTCTCATCGTCTGCAACTCGATGTGCCTCAACGTGCTGATCGTCGACGATAAGAAAAAAATTCGGATCTGAGTACTCTACTACGAGAGGTGAATCAGAGTCGCACCCTGAAAATGCATCCCAGTCAGAAGAGTCAAACTGTCTTAAAGTCGGACTAGATAATGCCTGTTTTGCATGCATTTTATTCTGCCTCGTCACTTTTCTGCTGATTTTCTTGACCGACTTGCCACTGCTTAATATATTCTACAAGATCTGTCAAACGTGCAACTTCAGCCAGTCCTAGGGTCTCTAAGCTTGTAAGGAAGTGCATCTGAAGTGTTTCTAGGTCCACTTCTATCTTTTCACAAGCAGGGCCAGAAACGATCAGTGCGTGCACGTGCCAATTTGGTACAATTTCTGCCCCTGTCAGCCCATGGCCTTGCATATTGTCTACAGCCCACTTTGAATATTTTAGAGACACACGTTCACGTGTTTCACTGCCAACGACAATGCCATTGTCTCGAACATGCTTGATCGCCTTGATTTTTTGTTTGGAATCAAGAAAGCTCCGTGTCTGCCTAATCTCTTCAATTGGCATCATTATCTTGACTGTCATTTTCTTCCTTTGTTTCTATAGTCTGAAGTTTCTTGACCGGGAAGTATAGTCTAGTCTCTCTTGGAGCGTAAATCTCCACTAGAGCTCGGTCGCCGTTTTTGCTGTATACATAGTAGTTCTTTTCTACGTTCAACACCAAGCCTATCGTTTGGGAGTAACGACCCATTGTGCCATCTCTTGGAACATAAACTAAATCACCGACTTTTATAGACATGCCGAAGAGTAATTAATACTCTCAGCAAGATTAATCTTCCATCATCCAGTCTGCCGGGCGAAGGGCGACGTTTCTAAACCAGTGTGTTGTACCGTCTTTAAGACACTCAACAGACTCGCCACTTATTCGTGTAACAATCATCATGTCAGACTTGCCACGCTTTGTTACCAGCGCACCTTCGTAGAGCCATGCAACACCTACATGCGCCTTAGCCTTCTCCTTGCGGGCCCGGCGGAGGTCAGCTAGCGCGTCCTGGTTTACAGTGCGCATAGGTGCTTGATCTCGCTGATTGGTCCACTCAACTCTCTTACCCACCTTCTTTTTATTTTTCTTGGCGCGCAGTGACCATTCATGCCACTCGTCTTCAACTGCTCGGAGTTGGGTCAACATGTTATCAACTTCAGCACAATCACCTTCTGCAGCATAGAGTTCATCGATCTGCTCACGCATTTTTTCCACTTGTTCAGTGAACTTCTGATTCACAGAATCTTTTGCTGCCTTGAGGATATATTTCTTAGTTCGAGCTGACATGCTTATCCACTACCTCCATCCGGTACATCTATATTATACACTAATGGGGCTAGACTTGCACAAAACTAACTAGATATCTTTAATGATTATACAAGAAGTGCCAGGCTGAATGGTGTAATCTATCTCATGCGTGATTACTTCTTTCGCATCATCTATCTTTTCGTGTTCTAGTTTTTCTAGATACCAATCAGGTGGTGCTAGCGGAATCTGAAGTTGCGGGCGTTCTGCTTCTTTCGATAAATTATAAGGTACCGGGCGATGCTTCATTTTTTCCCCTTCAATTTTAAGTATTACACATCGTCTAAGTCGAGTCTAATTGTCCTGGTTTAAACCACCAAAGTGCGCCTGTCTCTAAGTGTACATGCACACCGTCCCACTCGCTAGGCTCAACTTTGACAACAACACCTTTTGTGCCCTTACAACATACAAACGGTCCTGCTTCATCTCTCCCAGCGCGGATCTCACGATTTGTTATTACTGTATCTGATTCCTTGAAGATCTCCAATCTGTCTGCCTCCTTTATGTCATAAGACAATTCTAGACAAAATATTGAGTTGTTTTAAAATTTTAATCTATGGATTCTCAACGCTCTCTAGAACAATTTTCTTGAGGAATCCACCTCTTTTTTCTTTTTTAGCGACAGCAGCAAAAATTACATCACAGATATCGATTTTATGAAATCTGAGCATTGATAAAAAAACCTCATACATGTCTCCTGCTTCCTCTATGCAGGGTTCATCAATAAACTCATCAAGCTCTTCGCGCATTTTTTCGTACAAACGTGTTTCATACTCAGGCGATTCCGCAACATAATACTCACATCTTGCGCCACTGGCTTTGATAATTTCTGGAATTTTATCCCTAACTAGTTTGACATTCTGACTCATTGCACCTCCCGTCTTGAATCATTTTCTCGGCTTGACGCCCATACCATCCCTGGAACTTCCAGCACAAACCTGTATCGATCAAATGCTGCCATGCGTCGACCCATGTCTTTTCGTCTGTGTCGACTTCACCCTCAACGATCATTACTGCCTCTACATTGTTCATGAACCTTCCTTTCTCATCTTGAACGGGTGTGCCCAAACTAACCTGGGACCGTGGTCTGTCATAACCTCGACATACACTTTTCGATTTTGCCTTCTCGGCGCTTCTTTTGCATCACTCAAAACAAGAAAACACTTACCAGGAAGAAGCTCGTTAGACATTAGTGCTGTATGTCCCGGTACTCTCGGGCCGAACGTATGGTTTCTACCCGGCCATATTTTAAAGTCTGACCGAACAACTACTAGCTCCCCCTGCTTGAACCTCAGTGTACATCGGGTGCGCGCCATTTGTCATCTCCTTCTTTTCAGGTTTAACAAAGTCATTAATATATTTGAATAGAGCAAGCTCTTTCTTTTTACACTCCAGAACGACGTCTACGTTGAAGCCACAATCGTTAAAAGGTTCGTAGTACCAGTCACTATGCTCGACAACTTTTGCGGTTGGGTCCTCGAACCGCTTGCGACTGTTAGAGTGATGACACTGTGGTCGTACACCTTCGGGCCATGAGTCCACAGCCATAAGGAACGCTTCTTCGTAACTGCTGTCTTGTGGGCCACACTCAAAGTGGTGACTGTCGAAGACAATAGGCGTGCCAGTACGGCTGACAATATTATCATAAAGCATCTTAGTACTGTACAGCGCAGGCTTATCATCGTTTTCTACAGTAAGACGTGCTTTAGCACCATCTGAAAGCCTCTCGTAGTTTTTGCACCACCTGTCCATTGCTGCTGGACGATCCCCATACGCGCCTCCGATGTGGATATTGATTTTGGCACCGGGTGTGCGCGGTAGTCCCATGAGATCAAAAATAATTGCATGCTTATCGAGCTCGTCGATAGCATTAAGAACAACGCGCTCTTCTTTAGAAGTAAGAACGTTGAATTGTCCCGGGTGTGAAGACAGACGCTGGCCATGCTTGAGAGCAAGAGACCCTGCAATTGCAAGGTTGTCTTTGATCGCCTCATAGTCAGGTAATTGTTCAAGGTCATATTCACTGTGCCACGGGAACAAACACGAGGTTACACGAAACACCTTGACGCCATGCGCATTGTTCCAAGCAACATGCTTAATAAGGTCAGATGTATTCTGAAGTGCTAACTCTGATGCATACGGTAAGCCTTTTGCCAAAAATGTACGATTAATCATACCTCGATTACACGTCACTCTCGGTTTTTGCGCCTGCAAGGTCGTATTGATACATGCATAGCCAAATTGTGTACCTACGCTCATAAAACCTCCGTTTGTTTGATACACCCCATTATACCATGTTTGTTTATCACTTGCACATATTACTTAAATACATGGAGTTAAATGATTACATTCACCTGGGTGATCTTGTCAAAGTAACAAACTCAGCTTCAGGTATTGTAATAATAATAGACACATCTAGATCGAAACCTATAGGTGTTGCCTTCTTTACAGGAGAGCTGATGTTTTATTCCCCTGGTTCTTTAGAAGTTTTGTCTTCTTATTACAGTAAAGAAACTTAGAGGAACAATAGAACTGATATCCCTACAACAAATGCAGACAGCATTACAAACTTATAGAAGCGAATATCATCATCATCAAACTTATTGTTTAGATTCACTTTCTATCTCCATTTCATCAAGTCGATTAGCCCACATTTTCATTAACTTTTTAGCAGCTTCTGAATAGGCATTTAAAGTGTTCCAGCTGTGTTCAGGTGCAAGATATTTGTTTAGATTTTCATCTGAAGTGCTCTTAGGGATTGACAACCCAGTGTGCTCATGTGTATAAAACTCACAACCACTTAGTTCACCCGACATTATCAAGTTAACAACAGCTCTAGAGACGGCTATTGGCATCCTCTCACCTACACCATATTCACCTCCACTCCAGCCTGTGCTTACAAGCCAGCATGTTGGGCTGTGCTTTTCAATCTTTTCTCTTAAGAGGTCAGCATAAGCTTCAGGCGGTCGGGGCATAAAAGGTGCACCGAAACAATGTGAAAAAGTAGCAACAGGCTCAGTAACACCTGCCTCTGTTCCTGCAACTTTTGCAGTATAACCCATCAAAAAATGCTGAACTGCCTCTTCTGTAGATAGCTTTGCGACAGGAGGGAGCACTCCGAAAGCATCACAAGTCAGAAATATAATGTTGTCAGGGTGATCGCACAGGCCTGTCTCTGAAGCATTAGGGATGTGAAATATAGGGTATGATCCTCTCGTGTTCTCTGTGTGGTCTTTTGCATCAAACATGGGTATACCTTCATCTGTCACTACGACGTTCTCCAGAACAGCTCCTGGAGCTTGCACAGCATCCCAAATTTCAGGCTCAGTGTCTTTGCCCAAGTTTATCACTTTGGCATAACAGCCCCCTTCAAAATTAAAAAGACCTCGACCGGACCAGCCGTGCTCATCATCACCCACCAAAATTCTATCGCTATCTGCAGACAGTGTTGTTTTTCCTGTCCCAGAAAGACCAAAAAAGATTGCTGAGTTTTTGCCGTTTCTGTCAGTGTTTACAGAACAGTGCATGGGCAAAATATCTTCTGCAGTCAAAATATAATTCAAGACTGTAAATACACTTTTCTTAATTTCACCCGCATAGTGCGTCCCTGTTATTATTATCTTTTTCCACACAAAGCTTATTAGGACCTTTGGAACATCGTGCATGTCTGGGTGACAGTGTATTGTCCACTTATCAAGTGCAGAGTCGTATGCCTTTCTTGACCTTACAAACATATTGTTGGCAAAAAGCGCTTGCCAAGCCTTAGAAGTTCGAACTGACAGCTCAATCTGGTGTCTTTCGTCTCGGCCTGCGTAGAGTGTCTGGCATTGTATCTCTTTTAGTGTACTTTCATATTCATCCACTCTATCAAGCCAACTCAAGAACTCAGACTCAGAACATTTTTGATTATTTTTCCAGTCAATGTAGTCTGCTGTTAGATTGTCTAGAGCAATATACTTTGCCCCTGGCGAGCGACCTGTGCATTTTCCTGTATACGTTACAACTGCACCTGATTTTAAAACTTTGGTATCGCTGCTATTCTTTGCAGCGCTTATTAATTTTTGTCTATTTCTTTCCACAGCGTTACCTGCACCCTTTTGCGTAACTGTTCGAACTGACTTTGAAGCCATAATTATAGATGCCTCGCTCTGTGTGACGAGGCTTTAACCCATTATAAGGAGAAAGCACAATGAGAGATAAGTTAGAAGCCGCTTTAGGGTGGTTAAGGCTTGCTTGTGACCTTGGGATTTCACTACTCTGTCTAGCAGTTATTGTTGGACTTCTATTTGGCCCAGGCCAGCCATTTTTCCCGGTTGACGTCGTCGGAAATGTGGTTGCAGTGACCAAATCGTTGGGTAGCGAAGGCCTAGTGGGTCTCGTGGCTGTTTGGGTGCTAGCTAGCATCTTTAATCGACAGCTAGGGGAGTGAGGCGCCTCTGATATCCTTCGGGGTATCACCCTTGGCGGAGTCGGCATGTTTAGCGGCATGTCGGCTTCGCCTTTTTTTTATTCTGGTGACTCCCCCGGGACTCGAACCCGGACGTCCTAGGACACAAGAACCTAAATCTTGCGCGTCTGCCAATTCCGCCAGAGAGCCTCATTTTATTCACCAGTTTTTACGTACTGGTAGTAACGTTTCGCAGTATCTACTATTACAGCAGTGTCAATAGTATGCGACTTAATCATTGCTGCCAACTTAAGGCACTCTAGTCTTAAAGTCTTTTTTGTCTCTCCTGAAGACGAACCTGACTCAGATGCATATTCGATCTCAACATTACGATACTGATCATAAGGACTAGTCGTCGTCATTACAGGATTTCCCTCGGCATAAACTGTATCTTGTTTTTCTTTCTTGCTCATCTTGCTTGCCTTTCACATAATTGGAGCGGGTGATGGGTCTCGAACCCACAACATTCAGCTTGGAAGGCTGACGCTCTACCAATTGAGCTACACCCGCGTATTATCATCTTTCTTTATCAAACGAAGCCTAGGCTTGGTCATCTCTGCCTTGTTAGTTTTGTTTTTTCTCTTTTTTAATCGACTAGCAGAAATACTCACAAAAGTATTTCTAAGGCCTCTATCTAGTCCCCACACATATCCGAGAAAGAATGCACCTACTGAAATTGCAATAAACCAATAAACCACGTCTCTTCCCTCATTTAGATTTTATTCGTGTTTTTGACAATGTATCACAATTAGACTGACCACTTTCCAGATTGATTTCCTACGCCTGTCCAGCCTGGCCTGCTAGTGCGTGAGTAAAGATCTAGATACGGCCCTTTGCTTCTTTGTTCAACATACCTGTAAAACTCTTCAGGTTTTCTAGAATGTTCTCGTCGAGGTGCCATAATAAAATCTTTTGACGATGTAAGGCCTGACCCGTTGGGCACTGATTGTATCTCCGGAGTACCCTTATATCTTGTGCGGCCGCCTTTTCCCTTTTCATACCTTACAGCAAAAATGCACATCTCAGTGTATCTCATGCCATAGGGGGTCGGACTCCCTACATTGCTCTTGACCCATGGAATCAATGTGACTGGTTTAAAACCTATCTTTTCACAAACGTCCATAGCAGGTATTATGCCTTGATCTCTGCCCCCTGTGAACGTATTGACTGTCCAGAGGTATAGGTGCGCTTCAGGGGCAACTGGGTGGTGCTGGAACCAGTCCAATATAGTCTCCACAACAGCTTCTCTTGTCTGAACATCATAATGTGTGGATGGCTGAAGTGTTTTGTTTCCTACGCCTCCTGTCGATTTTTTCCACGGAGGATCAATAACGACTGTCTTATACATCTTTTGCCTCTTCCCACCACACAGGGATATTTCCTAGCTTCCATCTCGCCATGTAAGACTTGTATTTCTTATAGTAGTTTCTGTAACCCTCAACAGGATTATTTTCTACTTTGCATTCATCGGGCATGCACTGTGGGTGCTGTGTCAAGCCGATATCTGGAATATTACTCGGCGGGGCTTGCGCAAGCCATTCATACGTTTGCTCGGCCTTGTGCTTTCTATTATAGCGAAGAGTATACTCGTCTAGTAGTGCGCGCATTAGTCGAAGGTGCCATCGATAATTTTCTGCGGACGAGGAAGTCCAAATTGTGCAGGGATGGCGCACATGTGACATCGACCACGGCGGAATTAACGTAGGGGACATCTTCTCCAGTATATAATGTTTGGCATCACGGACGCGCTTAAAGTCCCCCAGATGTTTACCCAGACCCTCTAGACCTAATGTCCAATGAGAAGTACATAACATTTGCCCACTCTCTAGAATCATTTTGACAACATGTTTGTCACAATGATAGCTTGCGGACCCTTCTGGTGTTTTATCTAAAACAAATATATTCATTTTTCCTGCATATTCTGGTGGAGCCTACCGGGGTTGAACCGGTGACCTCCTGCGTGCAAAGCAGGCGCTCTCCCAGCTGAGCTAAGGCCCCTTTTTATTGGCTGCGCAGGCAGGACTCGAACCTGCGACCCGGTGGTTAACAGCCACCTGCTCTACCAACTGAGCTACTGCGCAATGTTTGGCGGAAAGGGTGGGATTCGAACCCACGGTAGCTTTCACTACGCTGGTTTTCAAGACCAGATCCTTAAACCACTCGGACACCTTTCCAAAGTTACCACCGAGCCTCTAGAAAGCTTAAAATATCCTGAGCGTGTGCTCCAGCTTCAGCCGCAGCAACAATCTCTTCCATGATGTTTGGATGATCACCGATACCTACAGGATGCTCTAGGTAGAGTGATATCTTTGCCTCAGCTTGTTTTATCTTAGCTAGACAATCTAGCTTAGCAGCCTCTAGAAATGATTCACCTGGCCACGCGACTTCTTCAAAATCCTCAGTATTGTCTTTAGACATTTTGCTTCCTCGCAATGTGTATGTACAAACATTACTAGCTTTCGTCTAAATGTTCATTCTTTTCGTTAAGCTCACGATGAATTAGATCATTAATTTCATGGATACAAGACCCACACACAGTGCCGACCTTTTTATCTGTAAAAAGCGCAGTAACTTGACCGCTTTTAACAGCACTGCATATGTCCTTTTCAGATACACCCATACAAACACATACAATCACTGTTTCTCTCTCTTCTTTCTCACATGATCTGATACTAAAATCAAGTCTTTACAGATTTGCTGAACTTCCTCACTATTAGCATCAGGAAAGCTGTCTTTAACTCTCAAGTACATCTCCAGATAAAGTCTAGACTTTTTACGATTAAGCAGCCCCTTTTTTGCTAAGGTTCTTTTAGGAAAATGAGACAATACTATGATGATTTGCGAAACTCTATCATCATTCTTTAACAGCCAGGCTGCTGTTTTTTTCTTTTCACTCTTTCTGCTAGCATACTTTTTTAGCAGAATAACTGTGACGCAGCAGACTATCGTGATAATCGCTATAATGCCTAACGCCCCTGGAATCTGCAGGTATGTAGACGCTAGCGAGTGCATCACCATCGACCTCGTTAAAGTTTCTCATTATTCTTAAGTATGCCTATATTGGTTTGCTATTGCTCTTGATTTCCAGTAACGTAATGACAGCATTATCAATCAAGCCTGTCTCCAAAGCTTTGTGAAGACGATGTGAGTCAGCTTCTGATATTACTAGTTGTCCTCCTGTGTCCAAAGCATGATTAATATTATCTGCGTTCGGCACGATATCGTCAGCTTCACCTAAAATCCAGACAGCATGCTTATTTTTAGGTAAATGAACATCGCCTAGAAGTGGTTTAATAGCGGGTGCTAGAAAAACACACGACCCTTCCCACTTTCCCTCTAGACACATTTTGGCCAATAGAGCACCGCCCATACTAGACCCTATGACAATGTCTGGGTTGTAGTATTCTACAGCAGAAAGTGCGTCAGAGTACACTGCATCCCAAGATCTTTCGAAGTCACGCTTAGGAATGTCTTTCCATTCGCCTGTAGTGCTTTTTGTGCGAGCTTCTCGTAGGAGATGAGACCTAAGTGCCGGAGACTTCGCACCCCACTTCTTTTTTAGGTGAACAGACTTGCTGCCTTGAGGAGATCCTTCTAACCCATGTAAAAACAAGACTTTAGGGAAAACATTTTCATCAATGATTTCGTTTGACTCTTGTGGCTTCGCAAAAATCGACATATCCAAGCTCCTACGCGGCCTTCTTGGCCGGAGTCTTCATTTTCATTACAAAGTCTCGATTATCAGGATCAAAAATCAGCTTTGTTCCTGGGACGAGAAGCCAGCCCCTCTTCAGCTTGGAAGGTGTAGGCTTAGGAGCCTCACCGTCAGTAATGATAATGTACCCATCGAAACGAGCAGAGTTAGCGTTAGCATGCTTTGTAACACACTGGAAATCAGTGCCACCACAACGAGTGCGCTTAGCCTCGGGAGTCTTTCCTCGGCGCCACTCAGTCTCACTGTCAGTATCCACAGCAGTATCGAAGTGAAACGTAGTAAACTGAGTTCGTCGAGCCAAGTTTCGAAGCTCGCCAAAAGCCAGCTCTAGCTCAGCATTACCAACCGAACCACTCTGGTCGATGTAGACAGCGATAGAAGAAGTGTACCCTCTCTCCACACCCGGGTGAATCCCAGTATACTTCCGGTTGAGCCGTCGAACATTGCTTCGACGATCGGCGCGTCGGCTAAGACCACAAAACTTGCGAAGCACAGAGCGCCAATCAACTTCCTTGCTAATCAACTCTCGAAGCGTGGCGCGCATCGATCCACCAACCGAACCCCACCGACCGGTGCGATCGCAGTCCTTAACAGCGTCTTCCACTGCCTTAGCGATTTTGCCCTTGACGAGCTCGCGTTCCTCATCGGAAAGCTCGTCCCAGCCACTGTGCTCATCCATACCACCAGGAAGACCCGGCACACCTTCTCCCGGGCCGTCGCCGGGGTCACCCTTCTGACCATTTTCAATGTCATCGGCGATCTGTGGATCTTCCATTAGCTTAGTGAAGTACCACTCAGAAGACTCACCCTTAGGGAAAGAAGCGATCTTGTCAGAAACCCGATAGTATCGATCGACTGCCTCTGCACCCATCTTCTCTTTGTCTTCCTCAGACAGCTCCTTAAAAGCTTTGCCAGGAATCAGTCCCCCTTCAGGAAGCTCATCCTCTGGAATGTCGGAATTGATCGCCAGGTCGGTAGCGTAGTTGTGAATAATGTGAGGCTCCATGCGTCGGCTCGTAGTGTGTTCTAGAGCGAGATGCATAGCTTCATGCTTAAGAAGGCCCTTAACCTGCTTACCCGTGAGGCCGGCAAGAAACTGAGGATTCCACCACATGTGAACATCCCCATCCTTGGCCAGAACTCCTGCGGTTGGAATGGCGTTGGTACGCTCATAGTTGACACCTCGAAGTACGCCTGCAAAGAAAGGCTCGTCGAGCATCATCTTGACTCGATGGGGTTCTAGATCGAAAGCAGCTGCTTTAGCTTCATCGACATGATTTGCCGGAGTTAGCTCAGTGCTGGTTCCCTTGTTAACGGCTTTGGCCATGTTTCCTCCTTAACTACATCCCTATTATAGTCTATGGGTGAGAAACTTGCACAAATCTACTTAAAAAAAGATGTAATAATTGCTGCAAAGCTAAATAAGCATCTCAAAACAACAGGAGCTAAAAAAGGAAGAGACAATACCAGCAATGCCAAAAAGATTGTGCTAAAAAATGAGTAAAGCTCAGGCGGCATGTCTTACCCCTCCAAAAAAAATCGAAGGGTAAATATCCTAGCAATCTCAAAGTTGTTAAATTACTTGAAGACTTTTTCTTTGGCTGTGTCGAACAATTCGGGCAAAAATGATTTTTTGAGCCTTAGCAGTCGTTCAAATTTTACTGCTTCTCTTGCATCTGTATAGAGCGTCGTCGGCTTTTTTACTTCGCCATCAATTAGCTGCTCGCTAAAGTCGTAAAACTTTGACCTCGGGTTTTTGGGCGTTTTAGCATATGCGCTGACACTCGTTATCAGAAATATTATTATTGTTGCGATCAGTATGTGTGTGAGAATTTTCATACTGACTAAGTATTATGGAGCCACCGAGAGGACTCGAACCTCCGACCGGCTGATTACAAAT
>CEPK01134410.1_pt1 | contig 18980 bp, 27 predicted proteins | sample 356231 | NCBI WGS metagenome assembly CEPK01 (sample SAMEA2620259, study PRJEB7988) | marine metagenome | biome: marine biome (ENVO:00000447); feature: deep chlorophyll maximum layer (ENVO:xxxxxxxx); material: "saline water (ENVO:00002010), including plankton (ENVO:xxxxxxxx)" | depth 80 m
ACTGTTGTTAATACAGGTGACTTCAGTACTTACACTGGTCAGTTAGCAACTGCTACTGGTCTGTTACGTGAGTGTCCTTTCCGTGGTGATACTAGTATTAACCTACCTGTTGACTTCAGTGTGAAGAATGACATTCAACCTGCCATCTTCCCTGCACGTGGTACTCAGAAACTTTATACCCTATGGGTAGAACTAGTTGAGTCACCATTTAGTCTCACTGATTTGATTCATCTTACTGCAGTTGCTGATCCTTGTCACGATCAGACATATGACTTCGCTTACACACAGAACGGTGCTTGTATCACACCATCTAACGATTACTTCTGTAACTTCGTCAAGCCACTGAAGGATCGTAACCACGCTGAACAACCTATCACTGGTATGGAAGGTGTAGCACAAGTACAAGTAACAGATGGTATTACACCAAGAGTACTGGACTTCCAGATTCCTGCTCCTTGGCCAGTTCTGTTCTCATATTTGGGTGATTGTAACCCCACTTGCGCATAAATTAAAGTATAGAGATCTCTAAAAATGGCAATCGTTTACCCGCCAGCGTTGGGTAATATCCCATCACCATCTTCCCTGACACCAACTGTAGTTACTACATTGTTCTCAGGTGTAGGTGGTGTAGGTACTCACGCTTCTACTGACTGGCAAATATCGACAACAAATACCTTTACAACTGGTACATTTGCATATAACCAGAATGATGCAGTTAACTTAACATCGTTAACGGTACCTGCAGCTACATTGTCTAGCAATATCACGTATTATATGCGTGCTAGGCATAGAGATAGTAATGGAGATATATCAAATTGGTCAAAGACTGCTACATTTAATACTGGGTTACAGATTGCCACTCCCAGTGTTACTGTATCCTCTCCTACACCATTGATTCCTATACTGGCAGCATCAGCATTCTCTGGTGTTAATACACATTCACGTAGTGACTGGGATATTGCTACTGATGAATTGTTTACAAATATTGTTGAGACTAACACTGATACTCCAAGCGATTTGACGCAGTGGTCTCCACAAACACTATCATTCGACACATTATATTACGTAAGACTTAGGTATAAAGATAACTTAGGTCAGTATTCTGAATGGTCTAGTCCTACTTCATTCTATACTGACACACAGACTAATGTTAATCCAAACATTAACCGTCCTTCTATTACCTCACCTGCTAACGCAGCAACTGGTAGTACATTAACACCAACACTATCAGGTTCTGGTTTTATCGGTGCTAATGGTGCTACTCACGTGTCATCTACTTGGCAGATAGCATTAACTTCAAGTTTTGGTAGTAGTTCTGGTCAAGCTCCAGGTGGTATAGGTACTCCTTCACCACAAATTTCTAGTACTAGCGGTTTGGTGTTTGAATCAGCAAATGATATTAACAACAAAACTTCTATTAGTATAAATCCTGGTGTTTTAGATGAATACAAAACATACTATGTACGAGTCAGGTATCAGTATGTTGATCTCCAGAATGTCACGTGGTATTCAGAGTGGTCTGAACCAATATACTTTAGTACTATTGCTGTTCCTGCTGAATTACAAGTCCCTTCAATTGGTAGCGTCACAGAATCAACCATCTATGACAGAATGGATGTTGTTTCTTCTGCATTTGTAGCAACACAAGCTGCAGGTCAGACGCACGTTAGTAGTGACTGGCAGGTAGCAACTGACTCAGGATTTGGTAACGTAGTTATTCTTGCAACAAACGACACGACTAACAAGGTTAACTTCCCAATTCCATTGGACTCCATACGTCCATCAACAGATTATTATGTTAGGGTAAGGTACTATAATGGTACTATCTACTCTACATATTCACCTGGATTCTCATTCCAGTCTCCTGCTACTGCAACTGGTACTCTTGCAGACTTTACTAGAGTACAGACTGATACCTTGGATGACCTATCTGTGTCAACCAGTAAAATTATTAATCTATCAGTCACTAATGCTAAGCTAGCAGACAATACAATTACATCTGCTAAAATTAATGTAGGTGGCATCGATGGATCTGCATCACTTGCAGACGATTCTGTTACTGACGTTAAATTGAATAGTACAACTGGTAGTGAAGCAGTTGTAACTGATACTATTCGTAACTTGAATATTACAACTGAGAAGTTGGCTGACAATGCAGTCACATCAGATAAGGTAGATATATCTGGTGCTGTAGATCCTTCTACTCCTATTAATGGACAGATATTCTACAATACTGCTGAGGATACATTCAAGACATATAATGGTGCTCAATGGAAAGAGTCTGGTGATGCAGGTGATTACTATATTATTCAGAAACCAACAGCAGGACAATATAACCTGACTGTTATTAAGTCTGGTAGATCTACCAATGTATCATATGCTGAGTATTCAAACCCACTCAATACTCACCAGTTCTTCGCACCAGCGGGTCTGACTTTCAATATAGATAGTAGTGGGCATCTCATCGTCACTGTAAGGTAATGGCAGAATTTTTTATCGACGTTGGTAAGATCAAACTTACCTGGCAAGGGTTATGGTCTAATGCGACTGACTACAAGATAGATGATCTTGTCCATTACGATGATGGATCAACTATCAGTGCATATATTGCAGTAGCAGATAATACAAACACAGTGCCGTCAGTCACTGGTACAGTAGATACTGCAAACTGGAATCTATTTGCATCTGGTGGTCTTGCTGGTGGATTACAGCCAGGTGGTACTGCTAGTAACCAAGTCCAATATAAAGATGGACTAGCACTAGGTGGTGAGGTAGGATTTACTTACGATCCATCGACAGATTTACTTACAGTTCCTTCTATTACTGTATCAGGTACAAGTACAACGTATGACGTTGATGTAACTGGTAGTGTACGTGCTACAGCATACTATGAAGGTGTTAATCAATTAACATATAATATTTCAGGAGCACAGGTAACCTCTGGTACTATTGATAATGCCAGATTACCAGCAGATATATCAGTAACTAACCTTACAGCATCCACTGGACTTAATGTCAAGTCAGGTGGATTAATATTTGATGATAGTACTAACCGAGTTGGTATTGGTACTGCAGTTCCAGCAACTACTCTCGATATTAGATCAGTAGCATCTGCAAATACAGATGATATAGTAGCAAGGTTTAGATCAGACCATACTACTGCGAATGGAACATATATTGAGGTAATGCCTAATACCGCACAGGCACAGAAGTCTGGTATTACATTACATAAGAATTCGTTGAGGACAGAAGGATTTGTTATTGAGAATGATGGTGGTGCAGTAGTTGTAGCAAACTCTCACGCATCTTCACCTACAATTACAGTAGCACTTGCAGGTACTGACAAGCTTGTCATTGCTGATAGTGTTCTTACACTCAACAATCCCTTTAGAGTTAATGGATGTTTTGATGAAGCAGTAGTTTCATCTGCTATTAGTGCTGGTACTCTAACGTTAGATGCTACATCAGGATCTGTATTCACTGTGAATAGGGGTGCTGATATCACTACGATGCAAGCAACATTACCTTCTGGTGCACGTGGTGTATCCCTTACTATGGTATTCACCAATACAACTGGATCATCACATAGTGTCGCTTGGCCTGCAAATACCAAGTGGGCAGGTGGTGGTTCACCTACATTATCAAGTACTCAAAACCACGTTGATATTATTACATTATCAACAACAGATGGTGGTACTTCTTGGTATGGTTTCGTAGGAGGCACTGATTATCAATGACACCTCCTGTTGGCTGGGCTCAAGGCGTTATTACTACTGCATCAGGTGGTGGAGGTGGTAACGGAGCAACATCACAAAATCCTGCAGATTCAGGACGTGCAGCGTACGAAGGAGGACTCCGTACTAGCAAGGCTTGGATAACAATACCTGGTAATGGTGCGTTTGAATTTGATTATGACTACAGTGACAGGTATGGAACTGGTGAGTATGGTTGGATTAAGTATGATAGATGGTTCTTTGGTGCTAATTACAATAGCATAAGTTGGACACAATACGGTAGTCCTAACAGCATATATCCTGCTTGGAGTACTGATAACAATACTCACTCTAACAATACTATCAGTGAAGGTAGGTTTAGAATAGGTAAAGAGGAATCACATAATGGTGGTAACTCTCTATCAACTATTAGATACCGACTACCTGCACATACATCAGTACGTTGGTGGATGCAAGCACACACATATGGTGGTGACACTGCTGATTGTGGTTATATGAATGAGAATTACTATGGTATCATTAATAATTCTCCTTATGAAAATAATGGAAATGGATACTGGACTGTAATATGGGACGGTAGTCCAAGTGGATCTTGGGGTAGTAATATGCTCAGTCTAGATCCAGGTAACTGGTGTTCAGGTAATAACTGGCACTCTGGTTCACAGTATAGAAGCTGGGGATCTGAAAGAGGAACGTCATACAACTCATATTGTATTCACGGTACGACAGATGCGTACAGAGAATATAGAATTATGAACGAATGGGAGTTGTGGCTCCACTAAATAAACCTAGAGAACAAGTATCTTGAGTTAAATGGCTCTCACTATAGACGTTGGTAAGATCAAGATTAACTGGAGAGGCACGTACAATAGTGGTACCGCCTACGAAGTTGATGATGCTGTTAGTTTCTACGATGGAGCAACTACATCAGCATATATCTGCATAGCCAACAGTACAGGGAATGATCCCTCAACAAATAATACACCGCACGCAAGTTGGAATTACTTAGCACGTGGTACAGAGTCAGCGTCAGGTGGTACTGCTGACGGACAAATCCAGTATAAAACTGGTACAGGATTTGCAGGTGAGACAGGATTCTCATACGATGCTGCTGGTAATACTCTTACTGCACCGAACGTCACTGTAACAGGAGATCTCACGGTTCAAGGTTCTCAAACTACTGTATCAACTACCAATACTACTATCTCGGATAATACCATTGTTCTCAACTCTGGTGAGACTGGTGCTGGTATTCAGCACGCAGACGCAGAGTCTGGTATTGAGATAGAGAGAGGTACTGAATTGAATGCTAAGTTTGCATTCAATGAAACAAATGATTACTTTGAGATGCTTTTAGGTAGTAGTCCTGCTAGACTACACGTACCTTCATATTCAGAGAAGGTTCAGTCAGAAAGTATATCATCAGGTTCTGTTACTATTGATTTGACTAGTGCTGCTATCTTCACTGTCACCCTTACTGAAAATGTAACTGGTTTTACTGTATCAGGAGAACAAGCAGCAGCATCAACTAGTTTCATACTTGTATGTACACAGGATGGTACTGGTGGTAGAACTGTAGATCTAACTAACTTTGTAGGTCGTACAGTTAAGTGGGCAGGTGGTGTTGTTCCAACAGTATCTACTAACCCAAATACTACTGACATCTTCCTATTCACCACATTTAACGGTGGTACTGTGTACTACGGATTCACATCTGGTCAAGAGTTCTAAACAATGCCATTATTTGCAGCTAAAGGAATGTCTGCCTCAGGTGGAGGCGGTAACTTCTACACATTAGTCGAAGCTAAGCGTGCTAACTTGAATGACGCTAGTTATCGTAAACCTTCTGGAATGTTTGATGTAGCAACATCAAGTTCTGGTGAGGTTTATACTCTTAATGGAGAGAGAAACCCTTTAACTGGTTTATATAATGCAGTCATTGCTAAGTTTGGTTCAATTGGTTCTATATCTTGGCAGTATACTATATCATCAGCAAAGAACTGCTACCCCTGTGCACTAGGATGTTATCAAGGAGATAATAGTGTATACATCATAGTGATGGAGACCACTGATCTTAGTGGTGCAAATAATTACAACGCAAAGAGAGCAAACGAGACTAACTCAACGATGATGGATAGCACTCACGATGCTGTCTATCGTTTCATTAAATTTACATCGTCTGGTACTAGAGTCTGGGAGAATACGTACTCTAGTTCTAACTCAACATTATATCCCTGTGCTATTAGTCAGGTCACACAAGGTACTGCTGATCATAGTTACTCTAATGTGTTTACTAATAGGAATCACGATAGTAATATATGGCATAGTCTAGTTGGTGCACCTGACCTTCAACTCAATAAGGTAGTTGCTAAGCCTGGTAGGACATCACCAACTGACAATGAGGATTGGAACCACGAGACTAGTAATAATGTTATATCATCTAGTGATAGTATTGCAGTCTTAGGTGTAACAGATACTGGATACAGATCTTATGAGATGTATTCAACTGATGGTCCCCACTTTGGTGGTAGACCACAGGCAACATCCAACATTTGTATGGATGATGCTAACCTGTGCTTCTATGTACTGGTTGCTGCTAATGCTACTACGACTGATATGTCAAGGTCACGTAGCACGATGAACATATTGAAGGTACCTCTTACTGGTGTCTCAATTAATGCAAGAGAGATAGTATTTCCTGGTGGATGGGATCAGAATGCTAAGTTAACAATGGACAGTGACGGTAAGTTACTGATACCTTGGACATCCACAACTAAAGAGAGACAGTATCATAATCAATCATTGAGTACTGCATCAGGTGATGTACAGTACTATAGATTCTATGACACTGGTGATCCTAACAATGCTACCAGTGAGAACCTAGGATCATACATCAGATATGATTTCACTGCAACTGATTTCGATCTCACTACGTATGCTACAGGTGCAGTAGCTCCACCTAAGGTATGTAAGGTAGAGCCAGAACCAACAGCAGAAGGTACTACGTATGAGTACGTAACTACAGCAGGTCTACAACCTTCACCTAATGCAGAACTTGGTGGTGCTAATATTGGTAGAGATAACGTAGGTGATGGACACAAGAAAACTGGTAGATACAATAATTTCGTACAATTACACAAGTCAAATAAGGGAACTGGTGCATTAGACTGGGTTCGCACATTCTTTGCAATTCCACATCAGGCAAGAAGGGATCAATCTAATAACACTCAGGATGGTGCTGGATCTAGTTCTTGGGATGCTCCAACTGTCAACACACCTGATATTATGGTTGCTGACACAAAAGTATTTTCTAATGGAATATACTATGTTGGTAATGTCGTATTTAATACAGGAGGTTTGCCTAACGCTTCCACATATACTAACAAAAACTCATACATTGGATGGGTTGCAAAAATTAATTTTGATGGAACTATAGATTATATCAGGGAAGTTAGAAGTTTAGTAGATAATGTCTCAGAATATACTAACAATAATCCTGGTGATTTCCCACCATATTATTATCAAGCAGAGCAAAATGGTGGTGTATTGTTAGATAGTATCAACTTCGATGCTTTCAACAATATGATAATAACTGGTAGGCACGTTAGTGATAGTAATGTTGGTGCATCTGGTCATTTCATTGATAATATAGTCTTCAAATTACCTCATAATGGTGATTTAATTGGGCCAATTGTTGTTAGAGATTTATTCCCACCAGTAGGAACTACAGATTTAAGATTAAGAAGATTCACATATACTCCTGCTACATTAGTAAGATGTTGGGAAGATGTTATCTTTGATGCTAATATTAACTACAACACAGCTGGACGTGAAACTTATAAGATATTGAGATGTTGTGCACTTTGGAATGATAATCACAACTGGCAAACTACACCGACAAGTGTTGGTGCTACTACAACATTGTCTAACTATCAAGCATTATTGGGTATCAGTCCTGATAGATTAGTAACACTTGATACTGGTACATTTAGTGGTAGATTGTTGTGGCAAACTCCAACAACATTCTTACAGTTAGATACTACTGGTACTAGAGCTTGGGATAGAGCAGAACGTCGTCAATCTTCCAATATATTCTTACAAACGTTTGAAGAAAGTGATGCTGCTTCGATGATAGAAGCACAGGCATCTTGTCCTGCTTATTTGTATGTTGATCAGACAGTTAATACTGATAACGCACAAACAGATTTTGATGCTGTAAGTTATACTAAACTACTTGGTGATGGTTCATTAGAAGACTCAAGGATTAAAAAGCAAGAGCATCCTAATGGTATAATCACAGTGTCACAGTATTATGATGGAAGTGGATTGCGTAAACAATTACTATCAAGACACACACCTACTGGTGGTATTGAAACCAGAATGTATGACACTGGGTTTAACACATACCCTAAAGATGTTGTTATTGATGAGATAGGTAACATCTATACAGTTGGATGGACTGCTGATACAGGTGGTGGTAATAACTATGGTGTTGGTTATGTCACTTGTTATGATAAGACAATGACATTCCAGTGGGATTATAGATTTGTTAACAATGATAGTACATCATTAGTTGATGCTGCTGATAACTTCCAGATACATTGTGCTGCAGTCACAGTAGATGGTGCTAACACTGCTAAGTTATTCATTGGTGGTCATTATACATCAGTAAATGCAGGAACACCAACACAACACGGAATTGTATCTTGTATTCCATTAACTTTAGCTGGAACTGGATTACCAACTGTAGTATCTACAAGTAATGCTGGTACATCAGTTGAAATAGGTGCTGCTCAAAGTAATAATGCAATTGATGGTATCTTTGGTCTTGATGTATTCCAGATGGATGCATCAGGTGGTAGTATACTATACGTAGGATATGCAGGTAAATTATATGATACAACTGGTGCTACAACTCGTGGTACCTATGGCATTATTGAATATGCTGCTAGTACACCAGATATTGTCGTTGCATCTAACTCTTCAGGATATATTATTGGTGACGAGTTAGAACTTAGTAGCTTTAGTTTCAGAGGTGGTGTTGATGCTTACCAAGGTATTTCAGGTAATACTTATGGTATGTACTATGCAGTTGGTGGTAAAGAAACACAGTCAGGTGATACTAATGGTGTAGTATTAGTATGCAACACAGAACAAACACTCAATGGTCAGACATCGTGGACATCATATGATGATCATCCATACTCAATTACATCATTTGTAATTAATAATAGTAATGGTGCTGACGTTGTAAAAGATTTACGTTGGGGATTCGTTGAGGTACCTGGAGTTAATAAGACCAAGGCAGCAATGAATGATTCCTCATATGATACAGGTAATGATCATAACAGATTTAATGATCGTCTGTGTTGGAATGATAGATTGTGGGTTACTTGCGCTATCACTAACCAGTACTCACAGATAGACACATATATTGTTGAGATTACATCAGCAAACTTAACCATTAGATCTGATGGTGGTAATAATAATGTACAGAATAAAACACCAGATGCTGCAAATATAACACGTGCTGGTAAGTTAAGCACTTCAGGTATCACAGATCCTGGTGGTATTGTCATCAATGGTCCTGAATTAGGAACTATAATGGTATCAGCAACCTCTGCTAACTCTGGTACTCCTAATGATCGTCAACTGTTGACGTGTAAGGTACCAATGGATATGAGTAAATCAGATTCAAGTTACAGAGATGTAGGATCACAGTTTGTTTACTGGGATGAGCCAGACTTCTCTCTCAATATGCAGGGTAAATTCTTGATGAATGCTGAGTTTAATGTAAATGACTCCAGTAACTACAGAGATGGTACTAGGTTTATATGGACAACAGATGGTATGGTTGGAGAACTAATGGCATTTGCGTCACCAACTCAACTTAATGACATTTCTGGAGTGGGCACATTTACAAGTGTTACAAAAGACTTGCAAGCATACAAGCAATCGTGATAAGATGCTGACAAAGCATTAACTGTCACAATGGGAGCACACTCAAGTCCAAGTCTACATCGCAATCCATCTAATAATGATATGATTGATTCACGTGAGGTCTCACTGACGAGAGACGAGCGAGGTTATTTAAAAGAACTTCTCAGGACATACAAGTTTATGTTTGCAGAACAGATGACTGCACAGCGATTTAGTATGACCACTGATATGACAAAGAGGCAACAATATATGGATCTGCAACAGAGTTATGCAGAACATATCCTTACAAAATTGTTAGCTAGTGAAGCACAATGACCAAGGAGTTATCATTTAATGAAATTCGTGCAGTTTCATCTGCACTGGTGTCCCTTAGGATGGAACAGGTAAATAAAATTGAAGAAGAATTCGACGTTGACTTTGGTCGGATCAACGATGCTTTGTACGCAATGGCAAAACCACTTGAGAAAGTGGCACACTACAGGGTTGGCAAAGACCTGGATGCATTATAATAGGTGAGTCCTCAGAAAAATGCTACTTATGACAGTTGCTGCAACCACCTCTGCCAAGAAGACTCGTTCTACTCGTAAGAGGAGCACAAGCACAACACCACGTAAGGCAAGCACTACTAAGAAGACTGTAACAAAAGCAGCAGTCGTCACTAAATACTCACAACCCGTTGAGATAAAGAAAGTGACTGAACCGACTCCTGCACCAGTTGTTACAAAAGAAGCTCCAACTCGTCCAGAGAAACCTAATCTCACTTATGTGGATTATGTTGAAGATGCTAAGGTTCGCTGGGCTATTCATTCTTATGAAACCCGTGAATTGTGGTCTGACATTGTTAAGGTTTATAACAAGTCAGTTCCTGTTGTTCAGAGTGCTATCACTTATGTGAAGGACTCTTATGATAAAGCATTCAACACTGAGACAGAGAAGAAGTAGACAGTCTACGTAGTGTCCACTAAGCACCCCAAACGGGGTGCTTTTTTTGTATAATGAATATGTTGAGCAATTACTCAACTGCTGCTAGTCCCTTTTGGTGGTTTCAGACTAGGAGGCGATAGGAAACCACCTTTCTTTTATGAGGTTCAATGGACTATCCTAAAGTCAACAAGCACACCAGAGCACCACGTGACGGTAGATACATTGTCTGTCCTCATTGTGAAGGTGCTTACAGAGTCTACAACTTTGCTTTCAGTTCATTAACTTGTATGTACTGCAAGCGTGATGTAGACAAATTCAACTTTGGAGTTGTAGCCTAATGACACTTGAAGATCAACTACTTGCTGACCTTGCCTATTCTATCAAAGTAATAGGATGTAATGAGGAAGAAGCAAATGAACTCATCCAAGCAGCAGACAATACTGGATGTAATGTTGAGTATTTCTGTGAGGAGTTCATCTTTGGTGGTCAGGACGTGATGAAGTATCACGATGATGATTACCTTGACATCGAAGGATTCAATGCTTATCACGGAATCTATTTTGAGGAAGTATCTGAATGAAGTTCTACTATCAGCATTATGACAATGCCAAGTATAATACTGTGAATGCACAGGCATTGTACAAGCAGTATCCACCTACATTTGAAGAGACTGAACGCAAGTGGAAAATGAACTTGTTTAAGTCACGTAAATGTAGGAATGCTAGGAACGTATGGAAGATTCTTAACTGGAGTCTACCACAAGAAGAATACGAACAGTTACGATATCGTGCTGTTACCTTCCCTGTAGTGTATGATAAGTGGGGATTCAAGCGTAAAGGTGATTTTCTTGCTGGTGCAATGTAATGGATGGAGTTAAGAACTTATTCTCTGTCCCCATATTTGAAACTCAGGTTGACATCACTCAAGTGGTGTTGCCTGAGTCTTCTTATGAGTACAATTCAGAGGTTAACTGGTCATTTGGTAGACAAGAATGTCCTGAGCAGACCTATGATTATCTTCATAGTCTGATCTCTCCTTTCTTATTGAGCTATGATCCATATATTAATTGTACATTCACAAATATATGGAGGAATAGGTATGAGGAGAAAGACTATCAAGGTTATCACATACACGCACAGAGTCAATGGAGTTACATAATATATGAGACTGTTGACTCTAAGACAGTATTATACAATCCTGCTTGGATGTTAATACAAAACCATATGCCAGGTACCAAACTGTTCCCAGTATGCTATAATACTGAACTGAAAGCTGGTAGTATGATAGTTTTCCCATCGTGGATTGCACATCACGTGAAACACGGTAATGTAGGGACAACTATCAGTGGTAATATACTATTAGAGTATGATACTGCTCATCTACAACTCCACGAACAGTTCCAAGATCAACACCAATTTCACTGATGTTAAGCACAAAATACAGACTAGAACTCACTGATATCTGTTGTCGTATGATTACAGATGATGGAATAGAAGTCACACTTGAAGAGAGAATTTGGATGAACAAACTATGCGAGCATAATAATACTGCTAAAGCATTAGTTGAATCTTTACTATGTCCTTATAAGTATGAGCCACGCACCGATTGAACCAAACTTCAGGGTTATAAACATACTGCCTACATCTATATTTGAGGCAGAGGTACCACCTGATCTGTATGCTGATCTAGTATCCATAGTCACTAACTGTGACTGGGATGAATCAACATACCTTAAGAACTTAGAAAAATATCAGAGTGGTGCTGTTAGTACAGATTTACTAAAGCAGTATCGTGATAGTACTGAAGTAGAAGACAGACAACAAGGTATACTACACAGTAACTTGTTTGATAATTTTCGTGTGTGGTGTGAGAATCAGTTAAACCAACTGTTACCATACATTGTTAAGGAACCATTTGCATCAGATATGGAGATAAATGCTGCGTGGATCAACAGGTATAGACTAGGTGAGAACCTAGTTGCACACTGTCATCCTTGGGCTGTTGTGTCTGGTACTGTGTTCTTAACTGGCAACAGTGGTGATGTACAGTTCGTTAAGAGAAATGCATACAGTGATTTGAAGGGACTGGGTATTACAAGATATAGCGATGCATTTACATATCCTGTATCACCTGGTAAGATGGTGATATTCCCGTCATCATTAAGTCATAGGGTGTTACCCAACGAATCAGACGCAATGCGTTACACTCTAGCATTTAATGCGATGCCCACAACAGTTTATGATGGACATACTGTCCAGTTCATAAAGCGTCACAAGCCAACGTGACTTTCCTCTCATTTCCTCTATAATAACAGAGTAAACACAAAAGGATCTTATGAATTCTTATCTTGAACCAGTTGCTGCTTCAAAAGAGTGCACAGTTGATGAAATTCTGCCTCTTGAAGTCAGGGTGTATACTTGGGCAGAGACCCTAGTACATTGCCTTGAGCAACAGTACAAGCATCAGTACCCTAATTCAAGCGATCCTGTAACGTTTAGCATCACCACTGGTAAGAAGTACCTTAAAATTGTACAGAACCGTGGTGGTGTTCACGCCTTTATAGATAGGAAAACTGGTCAGGTCTACAAACCAGCATCTTGGAAATCACCAGCAAAGCACGTTAGATATGATCTCCGCATCATACGTGAACGTGAGTTGTGTTTTGCAAATGCTGATTGGGCTGGCGGTTACTTATACTTAAGGTGATTCGTGATGATTGAACTGGGTGATCACATCGTAACTCCTGACGGTACTTCTGGTACCGTCATTTTTATTAGTCAGGAGTATTTGACCTTGCAAATGGACGGTGAACGTGATCCAGACAATCAGACTGGGTTAAACTTTACACTCCACGATTACTCTAAGAAATCATTTGCACATCCCTTAATTTACAGGAGCGTATGGAATGAATGTACCATCACAAAGCGAACTAACTCATCTACAACTCCAAGCGATGATGAGGGATAATAATTTCCCACCTTCAGAGATATTATATCTTGGTCTTGAAGATGGTGAACATTATTATCTAATCAATGGAGAGCATCGTGTTCCAGCATCTAAAATAGAAGATCTAGAACGCTGCGATTGACCCTACAACCCCTCTGAAATCATTATGACTAAGTATTCCCCTGAACAAGCAAAAGAACTCTTCAAGAAGCATTTTGAAGGGTTATATGAGGTCTGTGAAGACCAAGGATGGGGTGATCCATTCTCTTATGCTAGGTCACGTGAAATTCATATGGCTATTGAATTAGGTCACGAGGTATCTGAAGACTATTCAGGTTCAGATGCTACTGATGACAAGGGAGAAGTAGAGTACAAGAGTACAATAGGTGATAAGATCTCTGCAACATACAATGGTATCTCTGTTAAGGATACTTGGGAGGAGCAGGATGAGTATTTGCGCAGTGAGAAACTACTTAAGTACCATAAACATTACTATGCACGCTATGAAGGAGCGCAGATTGTAGAATTATGGAGCTTGGGTGGTGATACTGTGTACAATTACCTTGCACCTAGGTTAGAGAAGAAGTTCAAGAAGCTTAAAGCAAGAGCTAAGCAACCCGCAGATCCACGTTTAGGTGATAATATATGCGCAGGATACATTAAAAAGCACGCATATAAGATCAGATGAGAGATATTATACTATATGGTGACTGTCGTGACACTCTCAAGACTATAAGTGAACCAGTTAGAATGTGTGTCACATCTCCACCATACTACGGTCTACGTGACTATGGTGGAGAAGATAGTCAAATTGGTCAGGAACAAACACCTGACGAATACATACAAGCATTGGTAGAAGTATTCAGGAGTGTACGTGATGTGCTCACAGATGATGGAACTTGTTGGGTTAATATTGGCGATAGTTACTATAATTACAGACCTGGAAGAGGACAAGGACTGGTTAAACAAACAGTCTCAAATAGTAAGCAAGACTTACCAGATGTGTGTCCTCGCAGAGGAAATAGACTCGACGGAATCAAAGAAAAAGATTTGATAGGCATACCTTGGATGCTTGCATTTGCACTACGTGCTGATGGATGGTATCTAAGGCAGGATATCATATGGCATAAACCTAATCCAATGCCTGAGAGTGTACGTGATCGATGTACTAAGTCTCACGAGTACATATTTTTATTGAGCAAGTCTCGCAAGTATTATTATAACAATGAAGCTATTAAAGAACCTGCTAAAGACTGGGGTACGAGAGATAGGACAAACGGTAAGTATCACAATAAAGGGACTGGACTACAGCCACACTCTGGTCTTTCAAAGTCTTATCCCACGAAGAATAAGCGTAGTGTCTGGTCAGTCACTAACAAACCGTACAAGGGAGCACATTTTGCTACATATCCACCTGACTTGATTGAACCCTGTATTAAAGCAGGATCAGAGCGAGGTGACATAGTATTAGATCCCTTTATGGGATCAGGTACCACTGCAATGGTTGCCAAGTCATTAGGCAGGGATTACATAGGGTGCGAACTGCACGAGAACTATGGTAGTCTCATTCAGCAACGCATTCAGTCTCAGTGTGCCAGTGCACAAAGTGTCACACGCTTTCTCCACGGTGGGTAATATGTCCTATAATAGTCAGGTACCAAACAAAGATTGACAATGCGTCTCTCAACCACTGACGGCTCTGCGACTCTTGACTACTATCCTGTTCGTATGCCTCTAGGTGACATCTCTCACAAGTATCTTCTCAAGATCATCAACTTTGGTCGTAATGGACAACGCAAGGAGTTTGTTACAAAAGATGACTTCAAGACAGAAGTAACTCAGGCAACTGAAAACTTCGGTTATAATGTCATCGACTTCAATATTGAACCACAGTTAGGTAATCCACTTGTTTCGGGAACACCATACGCATTTGCATAAATGTGAGATTCCCTCTATAATTAATAGAGGGATCTTTTTTTAACTGTGTCTACTAAGAAAATCAAAGTGTTGCTCTCACAAGATGAAATCCGAACCATCACAGATGCTCTCCAGTGTCTCACACAACGAGAGCAACAGTCCACAGAGTCAGTCAACGGAGTTTGTTGTAGTACCCTGCATTCCAAACTCTGCGAACACCTTCAACGTGACTATGAACGAATCTCAGCAGGATACTACAATGAGGAACTCGACTAAGCTTCAACTCGAAGAACTTATTATGGAATACATCGGTGACGATGTAAACTGTACGAGTTATGATTTCATTGCTGATCTTAAGCAGTCATTATATGAACTGCAGGATCACTACCAAACACATTTGACTCGCATCAATGCTATTATAGCATATTTGCACGATGATTGCTCACCTGACTTGTTCGTCAAGAAAGGGAACAGACTCACTGTGGAGAATGGTAAGGTAGCTGTTGAGGTTACTGATCGTAAGGAAGACTACAATGATTTCTGGTATAACAGTGAGGATGTGATGGAGTATTCTTATGAATCACCCAACACACCTGAGTATGGACAAGACCCTAGTCAGGATATCTAATGCCCAGAACTAAGAAAAAATGGGAAGTGAACGTGCTTTCCAAGATACACCACAAGATGCAATGGACTAAGTTCCACGCATCCAGTGTAGACCCTGCAACTGCTGTTAAACAAGCATTTGCTAAGTATCCTGACCTTACGACAATCCTTATAAATCTAGAGGAGTTAAGCCCTACCAAGGACACCGATGAAGGATCAGAATAGTATAACTGATAAAGAATCTGCTAAGGACAAATGGTTCAGAGCACATTCTATATTCCTTGAGTCATTGCATAAACCAGACAATGTACTCAGGTCGTGTGCACATAATCAGAAGTGTTACAATGAGTTGATGGAAATACGTGATCAAATGTTAGAACTAGCTAAAACCCTTCAAAACCCGCACTAGCGGGTTTTTTATTAGTTACTCTTAAAGTAACTGATCATTTGCTCACTTGGTTTGATACACTGTAGTGCTGCGTCCTCAGTGTCAGCATCCATACGTGGTAGTCTGCTAGCCCACGTGGTAGCAATATATTTCCTACCACTCAAGGGAGGATTGCCACGATGCACGTGTGTGTATGATGCTGGAAATATTACTGTCTTACCCTTCTCTGGTTTAATCCTGATGCCTTGAGCAATGAATTCAGTCTCACCACCATCTACGTCATTTAAGTATGTGATGAAGACAAACTCTCTGTCTTGGACAAAGTAACCAGCATTATCATAGTGCCAAGCGTGGAAACCTTCACCTGGATTTGTTATTTGTACCTTAGCAGCACTCATCCAGAAGTCACCACGTGCTAATTGACTGAATTCTTCTAGGTATTGTCTGGTTGCTAGTTTAGACCATCCACTTAGCAGTGTATTCCTAACGCTAGGTGATGTCCCTTCAGTCATCCAAAAGAACCAGTCATTTCTATTATACTTCTGCGACTCCAGATTACTACCAGTTACTTCATTATTGATTTCACCTTGGTATAATTGGTCAGCGTATGCCATAAGCATATCACAGAACTCAGGAGGCACGTGGTTAGGATACTCACGTATAAATGTCTCGTGGTCTTTACTGTGCTTGATTACCTTACGCTCTGGTCTCATTGGTTCACGTAACCGTCGGTGTTCAGTTACCATAGTATCGTAGTCTCTATCCATCTTGGTGACCACCATCAAATACAAATGTCATAGCTTTAGTTCTGTCATCAAATGGAACTATTTTGCCTGAATCACAACGCACGTGCCATTTATCACCGATCTGTGTTATAATGTGTGAGAACATTTGAAACTCTAGATCTTCCAATGATTTTTCACAGTCCTTGCAACTCATAAATAGTCCTCGCGTGCTTACTACTAATTATACCACATATGGATCTACCTATCAACGATTCAGAACTAGAGACGATCATTAAATCATTAACACTGGGAGGTGATACAGCACTCTACAACAAATTAAAACTAGTAAGTGAGTTGAAAGCACTAGGAAAACCATACAAGAAGATATTAAGAGAACAGTACAACATCGTTTGCTAAACTATGCGACTCGGTATTATGTGTTCTGGTAACGGAACAAACTTTGAGAACATTGTTAGAACTTGTACAAAAGATGAAGTTGTGTTGATGATACACAACAAAAAGAAATGTGGTGCTGCTAAGAGAGCAGACAAATTAGGTATACCACATTGTCATATCAGTCACGAAGATGAAGACCAGATCATCCAATTAATGCAAGCGTGGAGAGTAGAGCTCATCATACTTGCAGGATGGATGAGAATAGTATCACCTAAGCTCATAAATGCATTCTCTGAACGCATAATTAATGTACATCCGTCATTACTACCAAAGTATAAGGGATTACACGCAGTAGAACAGGCATTAGAGAGTGGAGATACGGAAACTGGAGCTAGCGTGCACTTTGTTGATGAAGGACTAGACACTGGTCAGGTCATCATACAACAATCAGTACCTATTGAACCTGATGATACGGTTGAATCATTGACTCGTAGAATACAATTGATGGAGTATTCTATTTTACCTGTTGCAATTAATGAACTAAGATAATGGAACATTTAATCACACCAATTAATACTGGCAAGGTTAAGACTGTCTTCGATGTTGATGGAGATGCTCAGAGAGTATACATCCGATATGAAGATAGAATCACAGCATTTGAGGGTGAAAGAATTGATTACCCTGAGAATAAGGGATCAATTTGTTGTCTCATCTCAGCATTATTATTTGAAATGTGTGAGAAGAATGGTATTAAGACTCATTTTATTGAGCTACCATCACTCAACACAATGTTGTGTCGTAAGTTGACCATCATACCATTAGAAGTGATTGTACGTAACATTGCTGCTGGTAGTATTGTCAAGAACACTAACATCAATGAAGGACAATTAATAAACCCACCGATCGTAGAATACTTCCTTAAAGATGATGCTAAGGGTGATCCATTACTAACAATGGATAGAGTACGATTGATGGGTATTGATCCTGAGCCATTAAAAGAGCGTGCACTTGCAGTTAACTATCAATTACAATCATTGTTCACACTAATGGGCATTGATTTAGTTGATTTTAAACTAGAGTTTGGCTTTGATGCTCACGGTGATCTATTTTTAGGTGATGAACTATCACCAGATAATATGAGATTGTGGAAGAAGGATACTAAAGAAAGATTTGACAAAGATTTGTTCAGAAAGGATGAGGGTGATGTTGTTGAAGCATATCGGAAAATATTAATGCAACTACGTCAATTTGTACCACAATGAAGTATCAGGTAGATATAGATGCAGGTAATGCATTTGTAGAGCGATTAAAAGAGAAAGCACCTAGTATTGGTGGATTTGGTGGTGCATTTAGAATACCTAGTGGGTATGAGAAACCTGTCTTAGTATCTGGTGCTGATGGTGT
>CEPK01069858.1_pt1 | contig 18902 bp, 9 predicted proteins | sample 356231 | NCBI WGS metagenome assembly CEPK01 (sample SAMEA2620259, study PRJEB7988) | marine metagenome | biome: marine biome (ENVO:00000447); feature: deep chlorophyll maximum layer (ENVO:xxxxxxxx); material: "saline water (ENVO:00002010), including plankton (ENVO:xxxxxxxx)" | depth 80 m
AATAGCACCATTACCTAATTCAAACATATTTGCTAATGTTTGATAACGTTCTTTTAAAACATCCATTTGCGAAACCCCATCTAATGCATCTAATTCTTCAAGATAACTAACAGGACCACTAAGATACCCACTACGCATTTGTCCAAATAATGTCATATCATCAGGAACAAATACAGCTAAATCCGTATCGTTTACAATATCATTTAGATACTCTCCACTTTCTGCTTCAAAGACATCTACATCCATTGCCATGGCTTGATTTTCTAGTTCTCTATAAAGGTTTCCTTGTGTTAGATTGTTTTCAAGATTTGTAGAAACAACATCTCTTGGTCTTTCTACTTCTGCAACTGTTTCTACTTCTGCACCTTCTCTAATGAATGTATCTTTGTATGTTTGTAAAGTTTCTGCAGGTAATTGACGAGCATCTTCAACAAGAGCATATGAACCGTTTACATCAGATATTCTATCAGCTAATGTCTTACCTTCTATTTCGTATGCTGATAAATCTACTTTAATATCATTTGCTTGTGATAATAAAGAACTTATTAAAAAATCTAAATTCCCTGCTTCTCTAGTCATATTTGCTGTTGCCCAATCAAAGTTTTCACTAGCTAAATGTCTTACACCTTCTAATGTTTTTTTAAATTTTGTTGCGTCACCTGTTTCAAATTGTGCTGTTCCTAATTCATCAAGAATGCTTTTTGAAAGAGGTTCATTCCTTTCCCATATAGGATGTTCCACATAACCAATAGTATCTTCTGTTAAATTTCCTAAAACATAATCATCTAATGCATCTGATGCTAAAAGTATTCTTGCAATATCACTCATTTCAATTTGTTTGTTTTTAATTAAATTAAAAATTTCATTAAGCGTAGTAAAATCTGCTAAATAAGAACCACTAACTGCATTATCCAAATCATTAATTTTATCGCTGTAAATAGGGAATAATTTATTTGCATCTAAATTATATTGATTAAGATATTTAGTAATAAGCATTTCATTACTAATATTTGATGATAATAATGAACCCCCTTTCACATAATCACTTTGAGAGTCATAATATCCTTCTGATGCAGCTATTAAGAATCTGACATCTCTTGAATCTAAAGCCTTTCTAACAGGCATTTTTTCTACTATAACTTTATCACTAACAAATTCAGGAGGACCTACAGGAAAATGCCTTAAACTATAAATAAAATTATATTTAGCTCCTTTTCCTAACTTACTTATTTCAGGTGGTATTGGGATTCTAATCATTTGACTAGGACTCTCTACACCAATATCTGTTCCTAGTCTTAATTCATCCGTAAATTCAAAAGTACCAAGACCATGATAAGTATCTGCAACGTGAGGATTAATAGGTTGATTTGAAAAAGCTACACCAGCTTCATCTGCATATTCCATAAGTTCTGTCCACCACCTAGCTGATTTTTTCATTAAAGCTGTTTTAACTAATTGTAATTCTTTCACACTAGGATAAGCACCTATTACATATCTAGGGTCAAGATTTATAAAATTAGCTTGTATTGAACCACCTGGGGATATACTGTGTTTAAATTGAGCTGCGTCACTACCTATTATGGTTGTTATTATGTCTGTTCCATCAGGTAATGTATAAACTAAACCAAATACTTGGCTAGGTCTAGTAGATATTTTTTGCCAAGGTAAATTGCCTTTTTTTACTTTATCAAACCATTCTTTAGGTTTACCATTTGGTACTCTGTCTTTTACAATACTCTTAGTTCTATCCATATATCCATCTGTTTTTTTAGAACCAATGAGTATTGAATTTCTTTTTTGTACGGTATCTATTACAGCTCTATTAATTAACCTTGTAATATCATTTGTTTGATTTCTTCCATAAAGCAAATGTAATGCTTTATAAAAACTTGATTCGTGTGCGGCAGTATTTATTCTTGATGTAAATAAAGCGTTTAAAGTTCTTTCACCTATTTTTTGACCTATTTTTGAAACTATTGTATCGCTACCACCTGGAAATAATTTTGTTTTTATAATCTTATTATGTAACTTTCCAAGTTTATTTTGAACTGTTTCCATATCTTCAGGAAATATAAATAATCTATTATCAGCATTTGCTCCTGCTAATTCATCAAAATTATTTTTTATTGTTACATCTCTATCATGTGCTGAAGATAATGGAAAACTTTGTCCACCAATACTTTCATCACTAAACTTATTTAACATAACCCAATTATCAGGTAATTTTCCATCTCCATCTAAATATTGTTCATTAAATCTAGGTAATTTTAAACCAGTATGAGAAAGAACAATTTTATTCTTTTTAGCAAACTCTTGTACTGCATTACCACTTGGTGTTTGATTTACCCACCAATCACTACCTGAAGACCTGAAATCTACAAATTCATAAAGTTGATTACCAACAGGATGCGAATCTCCAGAACGGTGAACATCTTTACCATATTTTCTTGTTGAAATACCCATCTTAGATAATGTTTCAACAAGTTTATTTCTTTTTTCAATATCAAATACATCATCATAATGCCAAGTACCATCTTCCGTAACCATTGCTTTAAATCTTCTTTCAAAATCAGGGTTATCTTCTTTTAATGCTTCGTACAAGTCAGTATAAAATTTATGGTCTTCTTCTAATACATCTATTCCTTCAGCTAAATTTCTTGTCCTTTCTGCAGCACTTCTAGCTTGTTGTTGTGTAGGTTCTGGTCTATCTCCAAGATACGCTGTTTCTAAATCTGGAAACATACGTACAAGCGAGTCTCTATCTAAACGTAGTTCCTCTATTACGTCTTCAAGAGTTAATCCTCTTGCTTGACTTAAAGAAGCACCTTGTGAACTAGCTTGTGTTCCAACCATTCTTGCAATATCATCATTTGTTGTACCTCTTTCAAATTCTTCTAATATACCTCTTACTACTTCTAATTGTGTTGACTCTTCAAGCTCACTAAAAATTCTTCTTAATTCTTCAGCACCTTCTTGTTCATTTAATATTATATTTAAATCATTAAGTATTCGTCTTTCAAACGTTGATACATCCATAGGCATATTACAACCTTATAATTTCAGCTAACGACATTCCTTTTTCTAATAATGCTTGTACATCTTCATCATTATAAAAATCTTCTTTAATGTAATCTCCATCAACAAATTCATCAATGTTATGCATACCCATGCTTTCAAATACTTGTACTAACTGTTTATCATCTTTCCATTTTATTTTTGTAGCCATTATCTATCTCTCATAAAATCACGTGAAGCATTTCCTACATTATTATTTACTTTTTTATTTCCATTTTGTGGATTAATACGTAATACTTTTTCAAAGTTATTTAAGAAGTTTGCACCTGCATTATCATCAGGCATTGCATTACCCATTGATGTTAGTACGCCTTCTTCATTATCTTCTTTTTTGTTATTAGCTACTTCTAATGAAATACTGTCATCTACTTTCACATAAGGATTTTTGTTTCTTAAAATGTATTGATAAGTTAACATTAAATTACCCAAGTCATCACTTGATGTACTATTTTTAAGTCTTGAATAATGAGCATTTCTAACTAATGCATCTTTTTTATTTATCTCACTACCTGAATATATTTTTTTAGTTTTAGTATCGTAATATTTGGCATCATCTTCAAACATCTGAGTTTGTAATTTATCCATAATATTAGTTGTATCTCCTTCTGCACTTAATCCTCCATATTCTGCATTCAATGGAACGTATGGATTAACTAAAGAAGAATATAAATCTAATGCCATATTGTTAGATAATGTACTAACATCTACATTAGATAATGAATTTTGAATTGTTTTATTTATAGCAGAACCACTTGTTTGTGCCATTCTTCCACCTACCATATGTACAAATGTTTCAGATGGATTAAATAAATTACCTTCTTGTGCAGATAGTAACTTACCTTTTATCAATGACATATTCATAGAGTCTTCTTTAAATCTTTCAGCATTTTCTTTTTGAATACTCCCTACTTTATCTTGGATAAGTTCTGTTTCTTGCTGTTCTTGTCCTAAAGTATCAGTCATAATTTGTGGTTCATATTTATCAGTAAACTCATAAACTTGTCCTTTACCACTTTTAATTCCATATGGGTCATCCTCTATTATTTCTGTTCCTGCTTCTGTTTTTGATTTATTCATAACTGTTTGCCAATTATTAATTCCATCAGTTCTTTCATCTCCTGTTTTTTGTTGTGCAATAATAACTGCAGCTAATGCATTTAATCCAGGGTCATCTAAAGCCTCTTTAATATCATCATACTTGTCAAACACTTCATACGTTCTTAATGTTGATTCCCATGTAGGTATGTGTATCTGCCATGGTCCTCTTGAATTTCCACCATCTCCTGGTGTATTTGTTGAAATACCAGTGCTTGTTGCAGTCTGAGGCTCACCATGTTCAGCTAAAGCAATAGCAATATATTTTTGTATATCCTTATCTTTAGTTGGGTCTAAATGTAAATCATCACTAATAAACTCTATTTTTTCTTCATTTAGTTTCAAATAATTAACTGCAAATTGTAAAAATTCTGCTAATTGTTGTGGTGTATATTCCATTACCAACTCTCCTCAAAAGCTAAAAAGTTATCTCTAAAACTATTTGCTAAAGCTCTTCTACCTGCCATTTCAGATACTGCTGATATTTTACCAGCTTCTAGTTTTTCAAATTGATTATTTAATTCCTGAGCTACATTTATAGGAGTAAGTAAAGGCTTTCCTAATTTACTTCTAGCTTCTTCAGGTGTAGGTAATTTAACATTAAATTTTATATCACGAAACCCTTGTCCAGGAGTTCTTGTATATTCTCCTGTAGATAAACCTATTATGTCATTTAATGACATTTGATTTTGCTTTATTTGTATTTCTCTTGCGGCTGCTTGTGATTGTAAATCTGCTAATATTTCTCCATATTTTTTATAATCTGCAGCAGTTGCTGTTAATCCTTTAGATGCAAATAAACCATCTATAGCTTGTTTTACTTCTACATCTGAAGGAGGTAAAACTTCTTTTCCGTATTGTTCTAATGATTTTTGAAATTTTGGGTCTAAAGCAGTACCTGAAAGTAACATATCATCTTCTTTTAATTTAAGAAATGGTGCTAATTGACCTAATATTGTTGGTGCTTCTTTATCTATATATTGCCTTGTACTATTTGGTGCTAACCATTGCATATCATTTGCTTGTGTCATTAAATCTGCTAAAAATCCTATTTCATTTTCTGTTGTTGAAAAGTCTATTTCTCCTGGAACAAAATTATAAGATGATAAATCTAATCCTGCAGCAGCTAATTGTTGTTGCATATTAAATATTTCAGTAGGTGACATTCCAATAAATGCTTCTGCCGCAGAACCACGTGTAAACCATGGCTTTATAGGATTACCATTTTCATCTCTAACTAATTGTAATTTTGGGTCTCCTGTTGTAGGGTCTACTTCGTATCTAACATATTGATTTTTGTCATCAATAGTAATGTTATATCCTGTATAAAATTCACTTGAACCTCTTACTACTTCACCTGTTTTTTCATCTCGTGTTAACTGTATACCTGGAAATAACCCACCTATTTTACGATTATCTTCAGTAAATACTTTTGTTTCACCATTTTCAAGTTCAACAGTTCCTTGTGTCCAAGAATTAACTAAATCAAAAATATCTTTCATATCTGTTTTTATTTGTTGAGAAGCGGCTTGTACAGGGTCTTGACTACCTGTTTCTGGAATAAGACTTACAGTTACATTATTAATATCTGTTTGTGGATTTATTAAAAGTTCTAAATAATTAGCAACACTGTCAACATATGTTTTCATATCATTAGCATTAGCTATTTGTAAACTTGCATCTTGAAATTTGTCATAATAATCGCCTGTTCCTGTTGTTAAATCAAAATCTGTATTTCCTGATATAATATCAAGCAAACTATAAACTTCAACACCAACATATTTACCGTCTACTTCTTTTCTTAAAGGTATTTGTATGTTTTTAGTTATTTCTACTAGGAAATTTTGTATACCTTGTTCTTGTTGGAAATCTGCATAAGTTTGTGATTCATCTATTCCCGCAAGATAGTTTTTTATATCTTCTAACGTTTTCTCATCTAAGTATTGACTCATTTAAAAATCCTTCTCATATCTTCTGTTATCTAGCTCTTTCCAAAAGTTACCTAAATACATGTCTATAAAGTTAGTATCTCTATACTCATTAGCTAATTGTCTAGCATATTTATCTAACAATATCCTTATAGCTGCAGTATTTTCGTTACTACCTTTTAAGTTTGCAGCAGTCTTATTTTTAACACCACTACCATATACAGTATAGCTCTCATCTCCCACAGTAAAAGTACCACCGTTTAATACTACATTTATTGCTTCATCATATTTATCTAAGAATAATTTAAGAGGTTTATATTCAGCAGAATTTTTTAATATTTCATTGTCTTCCCACATTCTAAATTCTTGCATTACATAATCTTGTTCTGCTCTAATAATTGCATTACCTATGTTTCCATATGGAATCATTTTGTATTCGTCAACTAATTTATTCTTTTTTGATGTATATGCTTCTCTTCTAGCAGCATCAGTCATTGATGGGTCATTTACTAAATCCTGTCTGTATTCTTCTAACTCAAATTGTAGAAGTGTTTGTTGTAATGCTCTTCTATAGTCTTGTGGGTCTAATGTTTCAGAACCTTCTAAGAATGCAGGGTATGAAAATTCATCATCCCAACTATCCATTTTTATATATATAGCTGTTTGTGGATATTCCTCTATTAATTGTTTATTTTCAGTTTGTTGCCAAAATTTAAATGATTCTTTTCTAGCAGGAAATCTACCTTTCTTTTCAGTAGTTGCTTGTCTTAATGGTATTGGGTTAATACCAAATCTAGTAATAAATTGTTGTGATGTTACAAAATAATCAAAGTCATTATTTTCTAGCATCTGTTGATATTTTTGTGCTAATACCTGTATTCCCCACCAAGTACCATTTTTATCTTTTAATTCATAACGTGGTTGTATAGCTGTAGGAAAAGCACCTTTAGCCATTCCTCTAATAATCCAATGTTTTGATGCTGCATCCATAGCTTCTATTAATGCTGCTTTTTGTGATTCAGTATCATCAGGCGTCCATTTACCTGCATAGTAATACATAGTATATATATCCATTACTGTTGCAGCTACTGATGCTTCCATTTCTTCTGAAGCAGCACCATCACCCATAAATGGTTGTTTTAATATAATATCTTTCGCCCAACCTGGTAATTCATCAGCAATATTAAAACCACCGCCAGGTGCATTAAAGTTTCCTAAAATAAAATCATCTAACCATTTTGGTGTAGGAAAATATTTTGTAAATACTTTGTAAGCCATTTGTACATTAGGACCAAAACCAGGTGAAAAACCATTAGCTGCTACTAAGTTCAAACCTTCTAAGAATCCATATGGTCTTACTTTTACACCTTCGTCTCTTAAATCTTCTCCTAATAAAGCTGACTGCACAGGTGCAAATCCCATTTGTCCTGGAATGGATGCTACACCAAATGTCATTACATTAGCAACATCAACCCAATTAAACATTAATTCTCCTGTTACAGGGTCTGTCTCAAAGAAAGCATTGTGCGTATCCCAAGGTTTTGATTCTTTACCTGCGTCTATAGCTATACGTGTTCTATTAAATTTTTGTGGATTATCTATTGTTAATTTACCCCATGTCTTTGCAACTTCTTGCCATATTTCAGGAAATGGAACATACGTAGCCATAACATCAGACAATACATGTCTGTCAGAACTTGCATACAGTAAGTCTTTTACATTTTCTAATGCTTTATATTTTAATAACGTCTCTGCTTGTTCAAGGCTAGTAACACTTACTTCTTCTTTTATTTTAGGTATTTTTGATGCACGGACTATATCATCCCACATTTGACTACCTTCAATCCAAGGTTTTGCACCTACTAAAAATTCTTTTGTTGTTTTTTCATCAAACGTAGGTATAAAATTTGGTGCTTCTGTATAAAAAGACCATCTAAACATTGGGTCTCTATTTAACCAATCAGAAGGTTTTGCTAATAAGTTTCTATATCCTGCTTCTAATAATTTATCCCATTTCTCCATTGATGATTCATATGTTGCACCTTTGTTAAAATCATATCCTGATTTAAGATATGCTTGTTCTCTAGGTCCTAATCCGTTTTCAACAATGTCTTTATTAAATTCTTTTTTAACTTTTTTATAAAATTTTCCATAATAACTTCTTGTTCTATTATTTTGAACAGCATATTTTTGTGCCATTTCAAGCCAATCTTCTCCATTTAAATATCCACTATTAGCAATAAATTCTTTAACTTGTTGTGAACCTAATGATAAATCTGCTTCATAATCAGGAAGAATCATTTCTCCTTCTGCATTATGTATTATTTCTCTAGCTTGTCTTTGAGATATTCCTCTGTTTCCTCTTCTAATTTTTCTTGAAGGATTTCCTTGTAATCTTGCAATATCGTAATTAATAGCTTGTAACCATTTTTTAAGTTCTGATTCTTTTTCTAATATTCTTCTTACTTCTGGCTCATCACTTTGTTGTATTAAATCTTGTATGTATTGTTTACCATTAGGATTTTTTGTAAAATACTCAACTGCATTTTCAACACCATCTTTAGCTACCATTACATATGCAGGGTCTTTTGCTACACTAAATAAATCTTCAATAAATCCGTACCACCATTCTTCTTGTATTACATCAGAACCTGTATTTTTATGTTTCTTAGCCATTAAATACATTTCATCTTTTGATTTTCGACTTTTACCAGGTAAAAATCTTTGTAATAAAGTTTGATTTGACATAGCTTGTATATACATAGGGTCACCATTAAAAATAGTTCCTGATGGTGCAGCTTGTGCATAGCCACCTTTTTTCTTCATAATTAGTTTTGCTGTATTAAAATTACTTTCAAACATAGCTTCAAGAATTTCTTTTCTTACTACAGAATCAATATTTATATTATCTATACCGTCATAAACTCTTATTCTTGGTATTTGACCACGTAAATCCATTAATTTATATAACTTTTTATCTCTCTTTAATGCATTTACCATAGGTACAGTAGGGTAAACATACCTTTCATGGCTTTTAATAGCTATTGATAAAGAGTTTATTAAAGTATCTTTAGCTTGTTGAAAAGTCATATTATTAACAGTTTTGTTTACAATCCCTACATTTAAATCAATTAATGTAGGAGGAACTAATGCTTCTCCTTGTGTTACATCTCCTGCAAAATTTCTTGTAACTTGTAATACATGATTTTCTTTTTGTAATGCTTTCATCACATTTGGTTGTGATAAATATTGTTCTATAGTTTGTTGAAAACCTTCTTCTGCTTTATCTATTGTTGTTTTTAAACTTTTATACGGTGCAACTGAAACAGCAGCACCTTCTAATGTTGTACCATCAATTTTTAAAACAGCATTTTCAATTTCTTCTAACTCCCAACTCACTATATCTTCAGCCATTAATCTAACATTACGGTCAGTAACTCTTTGTTTTTTTAATTTAGGTAATTCACCAACTACTTCGTCAAAAGCATAATCTGTCATATTGTCGCCACGTAAAAAAGATGCTAAATAAGAATCGCCTACTTCTCCTGCTGTATTTACATTTAATCGTAAATGTTTAATTGATTTTTCAATTTGTTCGTATTTTAAATTAGTAACAGCATCTACCATATCTTTGTTACCAACCATTTCAGCTATCATCTCTGCTTCTTCATTAAATATTTTTGTAGCAAAAAATTGTTCTCCTAGACTTCCTTGCATCTGTACAACAGTTTTACCTTTACGTCCAATATCACTTTTTAATGAAGTTAAAAGTAAAGGATGTGAAAATACGTTAGGTCCTCCATAAAATGCTATACGAACTGATTCTTCAGGTGGAACTCTTAACGCTAATGCTAAACGTAACATCCATGATGGTTTTAATACTCTCTGCATAAAAATATCGTTATATACGTAATCTACGTTTCCTGGTGGAGATAATGATACTCTTCCGCCTCTTGAAGGGTCAGGCACAAATGCTTTTCTAGGAACTTTAAAAAACTGTTGATTAATTTTAGAAAAAGCAGATTTTTTAGGGTCATGCCACATAACAGATTTTAATCTACTTCCACTAGGTCCAACTAATCTATTAAATCTTTTACCTGCTTTAGCTAATTCTTGATAATCAATTAAAGGAACAAAATGTTCTGCAAACTGAGACATAGTTAAAGCTGTAGGTGCAGCTACTGTTTTACTTTGAAAAGTACCATCAGCTTTTTGAACTGCATCAGCTAAATATTCAATTTTAGTTCCTGGAAACGATAATGCTACTCCATCTGCATCATAAAAATATTTTTTAGTTTCTAAAGTATTAGATACCACCTTTGAAACTCTTATCATTTCTTCAAGTGCATCTGGGTCTTCAGCTAAATCAGGATTATTTTTTACTACAAATTTTGCAATTCTTTCATTTAGTTTTTCGACAACATTAACAACATCTTGTTGATTTTTTGATTCTAATAATTCTTTTATAAATAAATCTCTTACAGGTTCTTTTTCTCCCATAGCAACTAAAGAACCTTCTATGTTGTTTATTGTTTCTGTAATTTGTGTTATTGCTGCATATTTATCAGGTGCTAAATCAAATAATCTTCTTGTTTTTAAAGGAAGGCTATACATTAATTGACTTCCCATTCCTACTAAACCAGCAAATGGGTCGTTTTTCATTTTACCCATAAACGCACCAACTGTTCTTCTTAGTGGTGCAACGTCTGTACTTCCACCTAATCTTTTAGCTAATGCGTCTGATGCTTCACCTACTAAACTTTTACGCATTGGTAATTTTGTTAATGGTGCATTTTGTGCAGCTAATCTTATTTCATCTCCAACAAAAGCACCTGAGTATGGTGCAACCATAAGTTCTGAAAAATCACCTTGTCTCATTAAACTTCTAAGTGATTCTCTCATTATATTTTTGTCACCTACTTTTGCTAAATAATCTAAAACTCTAGGGTCAAGTTTTTTAAAACCAGGTATCATTCGTAATCTAGCTACAGAAGTGTTTTGAGTCATAGCATCTACAAATTCATCTCCCCATTTTGTATCAAGTATTTGATTTGCTGTTTTTCCAAATGTTAATGCTCTAGCTTCTCTTCCTCCTTTAGTAGGTTTTAAAGTTTTTAATGCTCTAGCTATAGTTGGAGTATTTCTTATAAAATCATCTACAGCAGCTTGTGTTACAACAGTTCTAGCTGCAGTTTTAACTCCTGCACCGTAACCTAATAAAATATTTATTGGGTCTGCACCCAATCTAAAAGCACCATCAATTATCGTACTTACTATTGCATACGATACGTCAGATTCTTTACTGAATTGTCCTGCAACAACTCTTCCAGGTGATATAGGAACTCTTTCTCCTTGTGGTGTTGTATATTTATATCTATATTCATCTTTTTCAAATTCATCTGTTATTGGTTTTCCATAAGTTTGTTCAGCAATCGTATACGCTTCTAATGGTGTCTTACCTAATTTTATTTCTTTTCTATATACTTCTGTATCTTGTAAATCCATAGAATTAGGTAAAATACCTGTTCCTAAATTTAAAGGATTACCTGCTTTCTGTTGTTCTCTAGCTCTTCTCCATTCTGTAGGACCATATGCTTCTTTAGTTGCTCTGTATGTTTCAGCAAATTCTTCTCCTAATAATGATTCTCTAGCTGCATCTGAAAATTCTACTGATGGACTAAATGCTGTAAGTAAGTTTTTAGCTACTGCTTTTCCTACAGGCATTCCTGTTTCTTGTGCTGCTACAACAGTAGATTTAAAATTTTGTGATATGTTTTGAAATGGTGCATCTAATGCTAAAAATCCTAACTGCGTTGCTCTTTTACCCCAACCAACTTGACTCTGCCTAACACTTCTTTGTTGTTTTTCTAATGCATTTTGTTGTTTTTGTGCAAGTCGTAATATTAAATCATCATCTGCTTCTAATCCATATAATCCTGTATATACTGCTAATCTTTTATCTAATGTCGGATATGCTTTAGCTATAGATAATATTTTTTCTGCTAACTCAGGCGTAATGCTTCTTCTAAAAGAATTTATTTGTTCGTTATTTAAAGAATTAAAAGATGCTAAAGATTCTTTGTGTAATGGTAAATTAAAATTTGTGCGGTAATACATTACGCATCTAACAATTCATCCCATATTGGGTCAGGAAATTCTAATTTAGCAGCTTTAATAAAGTTACTTACTGTATCTGTTCCCATGTTTAATCCACCATTGTCTCCTGCACCTAATGGTATACCTGAAGTAATTGGTTCATTTGGTTTATTTGTTGCTGCACCTAAATTTACTGGTGAAGGTGGCATCATACGTGATGCATTTACTAAACTAGCATCTCCTGGATTACTTACAGAATCTACTTGTGTTTGTAAATCTTTAGTTTGTCCAAACGAATCACCTTCTGCTTGTGGAGGTACAACAATGTCTGCATAAGCTCCACCACCTGTCATATCAGTTGCTGCTGCTAAATCTTTATTTTTTCTGCCTCTATTAAATTTCGCCACGTAACTCATTTCCTAACTCTGGATTAAATTCATAATCAAATTGTATATTTATAAAAACATCAGGATGAGGTGTAGGTAATGTAAGGAAGTTTGTCATCATTATTCTTGATGGTTGTACTTCTGCATCTCCTGTAAATACATCAGTATTCCAATCTTCTTGGTTAATCATATCCATAAACCTAACTAAAACTTCTTGTTCATCCACTAGGAGGTCCTCCTTGTTGCCCTAAAGCTCCTATTACTTGGTCTATTCCAGGTAATCCACCTCCAGGTCCTGTAGGAATTTGTGGTCCACCCATTCCCATCATTGCTAATTCTTCAGGAGTTGGCTCTTCACCTTCTGCTGTGTAAAACTTATCTAATATTTCTGACATTTTTGAAGGATTCTTTCTTATTTCTATAGCTGCCATTGTAGCTTGTGGATTTCCTTCTGCAGCTTGTGCCATAAGAGATTCAAATAAAACTGTCTCTGCTTTTTCTGCATTTATTCTTTGTTGAATCTTTGTTATATTATCTAACCCATCCATGTTTTCTTGTAATGTTTGAGTATCAATAATACCCTGTTGTTTTAATTGCAGTCCTGTTATTATTTTTTGCGGTTCATCAAATCCTGCCATTACACCATACACTCTTCGTGTTGTGTAAAATTGTTTTATATCAGATTGTGGAGAATATGTTTCTTTATAAGCAGTTCCTTTATGATAACCTGCCATAGGTTTTCTTACGCCTGGAAACATTTCTTCATCATATTCTAATCTTTTTGAATCTAATTCTTGTATAGCGTCTGCTAAAACAGTTTGATATTCTCTAACATGAAGTGAAGCAGATTGACCAAGTTCTTCTAATCCTCTACCTGTAACAAATGCATTTGGAGATTGTCCATCATCAGATACAGGATAAGCTGCTCCTAGTCGTAAATGTCTTTCTAATCTATCTACTTGTTGAAATAATTGATATGGTAAATTGTTAACAGGTTTTGATACATTTGAGCCTGGTGCTAAGTAGTTAACTGCATATCTACCTTTTCTGTATTTACCTGATTCTATTTCACCAACAATATTGGTTTCTGTAAATACTGCATCTTCCATAGCAATAGTTCCAAGAATATTAATTTTTGCCATGTTAGCCATAAGACCTGTAATGTGTTGGAACTGACTTTGTAGTTGGTCAAAAGCATATCTTTTAGCTACTACAAAACAAGGACCTGACTTTAAAGGGTTAGGCATAAAATCTATAATTTTTTTATTTTCAGGTAAAAATACGTATGTTCCTTCTTCATCTCTATACTCAACTACAACTTTTCCATCACCATTTGAATAAGACCAATTATTCATTTTTTCACCATAACCTAATAATGCTGAATACGGTGATACTTCATCATCTGTATTTCTTGCATAAATTATGCTTTTAGCTTTAGGATATTGTTCTGCAAGTATCTTATGTGGAACTCTTGTAATTATTGCTAATTCTTTTGGTTGTTGGTCATTTCCAAAATATCCAGGATAACAAGTAAAAGAATCTCTTAATTCTGCATAAGGATAAGGATTACCATCTTTATCTCTTCTATGCCCTAAAGTCCAAACAACAAAACCATAACCAGGTAACCATCTACCAACTTGTGGTAATTGCATATTTAATTTTTGATTTTTGTCATAAGCCATGACAATGCGTTCTAGTTTTTCAGATTTCTTTTTTGCACGTTGTGAATCTTTTTCATTAATTATATCTATTTTTAAATCAGGGCTTCTACCTAATTTTTGTGCAAATCTATCTAAAGCTGTTAAAAATAAATTAGGTGCTGGTAATTGATGGTATTCAACATTAGCACCATCACCCAATAAGGCTTTAACTCCAGCTTCTCCACCGTTCATAATGTCTCTTACACGTGACCTATCAAGAAGATTATCTCTATTGATTATTCTTAGGTAATCAATTTTATCGTATAACTTATCGCTATTTAAAGGCATCTATCTCCAATTATCTATATCAATACTACTAGGTTCGTACCCTGAAAAGCTAGGACTATAATCGTACCCTAATTCAGCAAAACGTTCTTTTTGCATACGTCTTATTGCTTTCATAGGAAACCAACTAGCCATAACTATATCAGTCTTTGTACCTATCGACTTACTTTTAGTTTTTGCAGAACTAAAATAAACCAACTGACTCGTATATAAGTTTACCTTTTCTTGGGCTTCAAATCCAAGATATGGCAAAGAAATTTTATTTTCAGTAAATAATGGTCTCATAGCAGTAACACCAAATATTGGGTCAAATTTATTGTTGCGAGTTTCGTGTCCTTCTAAAAATATTCCGTGAGTCGAAGCAAAATCTCTAATACTTCTGTCTTGTCTTATTGCTTTTTGAAAACCGTTTTCTTCAATAACCCAATGTGATAAATTATATTTCATCCACCATTCTTTAATTACATTTAATGCTTGTGGAATACCTCCTCCTAAAGAGTTGTTCATATCTACCATATGTAAAACATTTCTTTCAACATCAACAGCCCATAAAAAAGCAGCTTGGTAACCTGTTGACGCAGGGTCTAAACCTGCAATAAGTCTAGTTCCAGGCGGTACTGTTCCTATATCTCTACCTTGGTCTCTACATGCTTCTATTTCTACTCTATCAAATAATGCAAGTCCTTCAGGCATAGCAACATTAAGATAAACCATTTCATATATAGCTCTACCACCTGTAGTTTCTGCAGCACGTTTTCTATCCATTAACCATTTGTGTGTTCTTTTAGAACCCCATAACATACAATCTGTATGTTCTACTTCTTCAGGTAATGTACAAGCTGTATCGTGTGCTTCTTCTATTGTTGTTGTCCAACTTTCGTTTTCAGATAAATGAGAATATAAATCGTCATAATGTTGTCTTGAACCAATAACTACAATAGCTGTATGTTCCTCTTTTCTACTTGATAATGTTGTAGTCCACCAATTTCTTGTATTTTCTCTACTAGATGGTTGCATAGTAGAACTGTGGTCTTCAATGTCATCTGCAATTATTATGTCACAGTCTCTTGAAAGTATTTTACCACCACGTCCTAATCCAACCATTGTAGGACTTTTAATTCCTGTAACCGTTCTTGTTCCTACAGTAAAACCATTTTGAGACCAGGCTTTACCTGTACGTGATGTTGGTTTAAATTTTTCTCCAGGTCCACAAAACTCTTCTATTAATAATTCGTTATTTTCTAGTTGGTCAAGTACAGAACTCACTGCATTTTTAGATATTTCTTCATTACCTCCAACCCAAAGTATTCTTACGTTTGGATTTTTACAGATTAACCATACAGCAAAATGTATTAATAAATCTGTTTTACCATGACGAGGCGGTGATAATATCATGTGCTGTCCACCTTCTTCAATAGTTTTCATAATTTCTTCTATCCATTTAATATGAAAATCAGGTGTTTCGTATGCTACACCTTGTTCTGTTTGAAAATATCTATCTCTAAAGTCACTAAAGTCTGATAATGTTTTTTCTGCAACTTGCGGTAATGACCATTTTTCTTGTGCTTTTTCTAATTCTAAATCTTCAACATAAGCAGAATATGCCATAGATACTGCTCCATCAGTTGTTTCTAATATCTTTGCTACACCTTTAATTGTATTTTTCTTTTCTAATATTTCCTGGGCTAAACCTGATTCAACAATGTCATTATAGACTTTGCCTCTTCTTGATTGAACATTTGTTTTTTGACTAGGTATAACTAATGTATCTTCTTCTTGTTCCCATTCAACGCCTAGTTTTCTAGCACGTTTTTTTTGCATGTTAATTCTATTAGAACACCTATCACTACAATATTTTTTTCTATTTTTCGGAAGAGGTCTATGACATCCTGCAGCGTAACATAGTTTATTTTTTGCCATAGTTTTTACATTCCTTATTTCGGCATTTCATTTTTTTGCTTGGCAATAACACTCCACCACATCTTGGGCAAGGTATGTTTATCAAAACTAAGAGTTCTTCTTAATCCTTTTAGAAGAGTATCTCTTTTTCTTTCCTTTTTTCGTGTAGGGCATATTATCTCCTTTTTCTTTATGATAACACAAAACTGCACCGAAGTGCAGTTCTGTCGTACAGTGTCATATACTTTTACTTTATATGGCGTCTCCCCAGACGCATTTTTATGTTAATACATTTTATTTTATATCGTTGTCAAAAACTAAAGTTTTTAATTTATCAGCTCTTAATATTAATCTTCCAACAAGCTCTACACATTGTGGAACTACTGCGTTACCTAAAGCTGTTAATTTTTCTTTTCTTCCTTCATAGTTTTCCATAGACCTAGGCATACCTATTTCCCACATATCGTAATCTTCTTCAAAATAAACTTTAGGGTCTTCACTTAATTGTTTTTTAGGATTGTTTCCTTCAATGATTCTTTTAACAGAAGGTCTTTCAGAACTTGTTAATGGTGTTCCAAATTTATGTTTATTGCTTTTCCATTCAAAAGATTCAAGAGTTGTCATTTCTTTGTCGTATTTAACTTCTGATAAAAAGGGTTTTATTTTATTCCAATCTTCTATATTTGGATAACTAAAGCCTGAAGTATCGTATCTAAACCAATGTTCTATAGTAGATTTTTTTATATCTGTTTTTTCAGATAGTTCTTTTATAGAAGTAATACTTCTTAAATAATCTACAAAGATTTTTTGTTCAGGTAAGTTAGGTCTTTTCATCATTATGTGGTCTTTATATTTTTCAAATAGTTCAGGATTATTTTTTATATCATCCATAGCTACCTGGTCAGCTAATGTTATTTGTACAGATTCACCTGATGCTCTAGTATCTTTTCCTTGTAGTAATTTAGTTGCGTGTTTTAAAGCATCTTCTTTTTTATCTGCTGTTGTTGGAGTTCTCCAATTATTAACATTACCTGTCCATACGTTAAGTAAACCTAACTCAGCCATCCATCTGGAAAACCCATGAGCCGTGCTACCCATCCATAGTTCAGCCTTTTCCCTATCAACTCTGGATTTCTCTCTCCCATGTCCTGTTCCAATGTCGAGCCGTGTTTCCCTGCTTTCACTGACGGAGCTTGTTTGTTTATCGGTTTCGTTGCTTGACTTGCTCTTGGAGTTGAATACTGAGTTATCTTTGGATTCTCCCTGAGATTTCCTGTTGACTTTCTCTTGGACTTCTTCTCCTTGTCGCCTCTGTATAGTACGTTCTCCAATGCTTCCCCTGTCCTCGGATTCAAGTGGTCCATTGTGTTCGGTGTCTCCCAATGTTCCAACTCCGAAGAATCTTTTTCTAAGGTGTGCTGCACCAACTGTTCTTGCTGATATAATTTGCCATTCAAATCTATAACTCCTGCTCTTGGCAATATCTTTGATAACTCTTTCAAAGGCTTTCCCTTTGTTTGCTGTAAATATTCCTGGGACATTTTCCAAGATAAAGTATCGTGGTCGAAGTACATCAATAAATCTCCATACTTCATCCCATAACCATCTTTCATCTTTAACTCCTTTTCTCGAACCTGCTACAGATACAGGCTGACACGGAAATCCTGCTGTCAGTATATCTATCTTTGGTAAATCCAAAGGGTTTACTTCTTCTACTTTTTTATTTATTACTAATGTATTTGGAAAATTTTTTCTTAATATAGAACAGCAGTATTCGTCCATCTCTATCATCCATTCTGAAGAGGTGGCTAGTCCAGACCGCTCTAGTCCGTACTCGATTCCGCCTATACCGCTAAATAAACTTCCTATTCTCATTGCATTATTAAATATACCTGGATTCCAAAAGTAGGCTGTAAAAAAAATTTTTTTTCTTAGGTTTCCTTAAACGACTAACCCTCACTTGCGTGAGGGCTATATAGCGTCCTATATTGTCGTTCAATCAGAAAGGAGGATGCAATGAATAAAGAATTATTTTTTGCAACCTATGGGTCAATAATAACATAAACTTGTAAAAAGGAAACATCTGTGCTAAATTTATCCTAACAATCAGAGTGTTCTTCCTGCTTTTAGAAAAGGATTCTTGATTATAAACTTTAAATTAAAGTGGTTTAGCAGGTCCATGGTAACTAGGGTTAAAGCCTATTACTTCATAATATAAAATAAGTCATAAATAGATTTGTTATCGGTTTGGGAGGGATGACACAGGGTTAGCTGTACTTTCCATTTTTACTTAGTTAAATAACAGCCAACATAAAGAAAACACCTCTTACTAGCCTTTATAAGGTACACCACTATATCTAGTACCACTACATATTGTACCCCTAGTTAACAGCATATTTCTAGGTACTATACATATATATGAGACGCCGCGCCACATT
>CEPK01119263.1_pt1 | contig 18694 bp, 13 predicted proteins | sample 356231 | NCBI WGS metagenome assembly CEPK01 (sample SAMEA2620259, study PRJEB7988) | marine metagenome | biome: marine biome (ENVO:00000447); feature: deep chlorophyll maximum layer (ENVO:xxxxxxxx); material: "saline water (ENVO:00002010), including plankton (ENVO:xxxxxxxx)" | depth 80 m
TTCCACTTTCCGATACTATGAGCTCTCCAATAGTCCATATTCCATCCTTCTTGGTGAAGTAGTACGCCGATCCCCCCGTTGCCGCAGTCCCCCCTGATGCCACTATGTGGGGGGACCCATCAGGCCCTATTGCTAGCGACACATCATCTACCCTGCTGCAGCAATACGCGATCCCAGAGAAGTCTGTAACCACCTCAGTTGACCACTTCCCCTTGGTGAACACGGCGAACTTGACAATCACGTTGTCTTCGTCGACGTACACCACCGCCCCGCATTCTCCGGAGGTCATCGCAGTGGAAGTTTTGTTTCCCGTGTTGGAGTTGGTGCTGTCGAGAGTGGTTTGCTCGAGCGGGGAGCCCTCGGCAGGATCGTCGCAGGGCTGATCCAACGTCTCTTCAGGCAGGTAGAGCTCAACGTAATCCAGGTTATCGCCCATCTCCCCGGACTCGTCTCCAGTGGCCCCGCTCTTTCCTAGCCCCGTCCTTCCGTCCATTCCTGTCCCCCAGCACTTGACCATCGAGTTGTTCAGAAGGGCGCATGCGAAAGCGTCCCCAACGCTTACCGAAGTAGCATGAACTTCTGACCCGAGGTTCACCGAGGGGAGGAAGGCGCCCATCTCCCACTGGCCGTCACCCATCGAGTCAGCGTCACCCAGGCCAAGAGCTCCGTCGGAACCCTTGCCCCAGCACTTCAAAGTGTCAGAAGTCGATGGGCTCCCGTCATCTAGGATAGCACATGAGGACCCATATCCCACTGACACTTTCTCCACGCTAAGCCCAGTGCCAAGATCGACGATGTTCAGGTTGTCACCCAGGTCGGATAGCGAGCCCCCTAGGCTCCCTTCGTTTTCCGTGCCCAGTCTACCGCTTTCACCCCATCCCCAGCACGCCAAGTCGCCGTTATCGAGTATGGCGCAGGTCATGTCCTCTCCTGCGGATATTGCAGAAGCAGTCCTGCTGGTGGGCAGATCCACTATGACTAGGTCCTCGCCCATCTCAGATGCCTCGTCCCCAATCGTCTCTGTGCTCCCCACCCCTAGCTGGCCCCACTGGTTTCTCCCCCAGCAAGCCATCTCGCCGTCGTCCCACAGGACGCAGGTGTGATGCATTCCCGCGGAGACCTGTGTCAACCCCGCACCCCCCCTCTCCGGGAGGTCGACCAATGAGTGGCTTTCCAGATCCGCATCGACGCCGCCCCTCGAAAAGGTGTTACCGAGCCCTAGCTGGCCGTAGTCGTTGGACCCCCAGCAGTATAGGGAATCGAGGGAAGTCTCGTTGACGATTGCGCAGGCGTGCTCGTATCCCACCGAGATAGACTGGGCGTTCCAGCTGCCGTTCCCCACGGCCTGGACTCCTGCGCCCATCTCCCTGTAACCGTCACCCCTGGCTCCGGACCCCTGCGCTCCCGAACCCGACCCCAGGTGTGCGTTGTTCCCCCAGCACTTCACATTGGAGTCGCTGAGGAGGGCGCAGGTGAAGTCCTTGCCAGCTCCAACTTCCGTGAAAGTAAGCCCCTCCCCTACGTCTGTGAACATCAGGTACTGTCCCATTTCCTGCGCGTCGTCCCCGTAGTCCTCTGTGTTCTCGTGACCGGTCTTGCCGTCGCCCCCGTCGCCCCAGCACTTCATCTGGTTCGCTGTGCCAATGACGCAGCTGTGGTCGTAGCCAACCTCTATGATCGCTACCTGGGAGTTGTCTATATCGAACCTCTGGGCCTCTGGGCCGAGCTCTTTCGGCGAGTGGTCCCGCGAAGTTAGCAGCAAGAGTTGGGTGCTTGCGAGCATCAAAATGATCAGGGAGAGGGCCCTGAATGAGGACCTTGCTTGCGCTCGCATGGTCCTCCAACGCCAAAATCCCCTTTTGGTTTTATCCAATAATGATTGACAATCTGAGATTTAGACACCCCTATGGGGGTGTCTACTTCAACGCTCCAGGAGAATCCTCGCCTGCTCTCCCCACAGCTGCCTTCTGATCCTCCCAGGCATGTACTCGATTGCGTCGTTTATGTCGTCCGAGATGTCGTCGTCCATCTTCGAGAGCTGCTCTAGGGTGGAAATTCCCAGGGTGTTGAGCCTTTTCTCCAAGCCCCCGTCGATGCCGTCAATTTGCTGCAGGTCGTCCTTTCTTCCATCAGACTCGCCTATCGTCTCGAAGTCCACGGTGGCGGATTTGATCTTGACTCTGGCTAGGATGTAGTCCTCTTTGTCCATGGAGGACTCTTGGGCCTTCAGGTCATTCAGCCTCATCATGACCTCCATCCTGATCGCCTCGTCCTCCTCTTGTCGCTGAGCCTTCTCAAGCTGCTTCCTCTGCCTGTCCTCCTCCTTCTTCTTGCGCCTCTTCTCGGCCTTCTTGCGGATTCTCTCTTTGGCCTCCTCCCTCTTGGCAGCCTCGATTCTCGCCATCTCCTCTGCGCTGGCCTTCTTCTTCGAGAGCATCTTCTTCTTGGCCTTGGCCTGCTTTCGACGATTCTCCTCTTCCTCGATCTCCTTTTCGAAGTCGTCCCTCGCCTTCGCCTCTGCATCCGCGCGCCTCTGGGCTTCCTTGAGGTCTCGCTCCTCCTGCTTGGCTAGGTTCTCTGCCTCAATTCTGCTCTGCTTGGCATCCTGGTATTCCTTCTCGGTTCTGGCCCTGGCCTTCTTAGCGGCGTTTTGCTCTGCTTGCGCCTTCCTCCTCTTGGAAGTAATCTCCCCCAGGTTCTTTTCTGCGGTTTTCCAGGCTTCTGTCTCGGCCTTCAGGTCTTCCTTTGCTTTCTTGTGCTTCGCTGCCTCTGACTGGAGCTCCTTCTGGGCGTGGGACTTCTTCTTCGACTCCTCTTCAGTTCTCCTGTTCGTGTCTTGAGTAAGCTTCTGTTTGTCAGCGGCCTTCTTCTCCAGCTCTATTCTCTTCTTCTGCCCCGCCGTGGATTTCTTCTGGATTTCTTCTCTCGATTTGACCAGCTCTTCGAATCTCTTCAGTGACTTCTTTCTCTCTTCCTCTGACTTTTGGGCATTTTTCTCTGCGTCTGCCGCCCTCTTCTCCTCGTCAGAGAGTTGCGCCTTAGCGGCCTTCTCGTCTGCCGCGGCCTTCTTTGCTTTCTCGGCCGATGACTTCGCTGCGTCAACTGAGGCCTGCGTCTTTGCTACTGCCTCGTCAGCCTTCTTCTTGGCTTGCTCGGCCTTGACCTTTGCCGCATTCATATCAGCAGTCGCCTTCTTCAGCTTATCTTCAGCCTCCTTTGCCTTCGCTCTGGCCGATGAAAGGGAGTCTTGGGCCTTTTCCGTAGCACTCATGCTATCGTCTCTAGCCTTCAGGGCATCGTCTCTCTTCTTCTCGGCCTCTTTCTGCCTCTTCTCGGCCTCTTTCCTATCGATAGCTCCTCTCTTGGCGGCTTGCTCGGCCTTGTCCAGCAGGCCCTTGATTCTTGTAAGCTCCTTCTCCGCCTGTTCGCGTGCCTTGTCGGCAGTTGAGGCTCTCTTCTCAGCGTCCTGCCTGGGCTTTACCGAGGATTGGTGCTCCCTCTCCGCTTTCTTCGTCTTCTCTTTCGCGTCTTTGGATCTCGCTAGAGCAGACTCCTTCGCCTTTGTAGCCTGCTCAAGCCTCTTTTCTGCAGCTGCCTTTGCTTCAGTCTCTTCTTTCAGCCTATTCTCGAAGTCCCTGAGCATCTTTGCCTGGTCCTCGGTGTCCGCCTTGGTCTCCTTGACTAGTTTTGCCAAGCTTGCGATTTTTCTTTTGAGCTCCTTGGTGCTTTCGCTGAGGCTCTGTATCTTTGCCTTCTCAGCCTCTCCCTTCTTCGACTCCGACGCCAGCTCTGCTTCTGCTTTCTTCCTCTCTCCTTCTGCTTTTTTGTGGTCTTCTTGGAGGGCTCGATTCTCCTTTGAAAGCTCCTCTATCTTCTTCTTGTTCTTATCGGAGATAGCCTTCTCCTTCTCCAGTTGCCTCTTTGCATCAGAGTGGGCCTTCTTTGCATCCTCTGCCCTACTCTTCGAAGATTCTAGTTGCCTCTCAAGGTTCTCTAGCTGCTTGGAGATACTCCCGCTAGCCTTCTTGTTCCTAGAGAGGTCCGACTCTGCCTTCTTCCTGGCCGATTCCTCGATCTTGAGTTGCCTGTCTGCAGTTGTTTTGGCTTTCTTCAGCTCTGCGATTCTTGCACTAGATTCCTTTGCCGAGGTCTTGATCTCATTTAGCTCAGCCTCGGCCTTCTCTCTGGCCTTCTTGGCCTTCTCAAGGTCCTTTTCTGCCGCAGACTTCTCCTTGGAGGCCTGCTCCGCCGCTCTCTTCTGATCATCAAGCTTCTTGGCCTCTAATTTGGCCTTCTTCTCAGCAGCATCAGCGGCCTTCCTCTCCGCTTCAGCCTTCTTCTTAGCATCGGAGGCTGCCTGCTTGTCTTTGGCCGCATTGCCGCCCTTGCCGTCAGCCATGGGGATGCTTGTTAGTCCGGATATATTTAGGATGCGGAAGGGACTCCCCGTTTCGAGCGCCAGCAGACGCATACTCAAGTCAGCTTACTATTGCGGGTTCGAGCTTCTTCCCCTTGAAGTCCCTGGATTTTAGCACGTCAATAACGTATGAGGCCTTCTTAACGTGGACCTCTACTGTTGACTCTTCTTCTCCTAGCGATATTTCGCCGATGGCTACCTCGGGAACCCTAGCCTCCTTAACGATCCAGCTAGCGATGGAGTACTTGGACGCCTCGCCTTCCCTGAGAGAGAGCCTGACGGTGACCATGCCAAAGCTGTCAGAGAGCTCATCCCAGTCTTCCTTGTACCTAGCCATCTCCCTGCTCCCTGGCGTTAGCTGAGGAGGGTCAACAATCGGTATCTCCATCCCCCAAGTGTTCGAAATTTTGTCCAGAAGCCCTATCTCGGACGACCCTACGAAACTCCAGGCCTGTCCGCTCCTACCCATTCTTCCGGTCCTCCCTATCCTGTGAACGTATGATTCGGTCTCGTCTGGTAGGTCGTAGTTTACCACGTGGGTTATCCCATCCACGTCAAGACCCCTTGCCGCTACGTCAGTAGCAACTAGGATCTTCTTTTTCCCTTCTCGGAAGCTATCTAGAATCCGCTCTCTCTTGTTCTGCGCCATGTCCCCATGCAGGGAGGCAGAGTCAACTCCTTGCCTCTCAAGCCTTTCGTCCAGCATGTCCACCATCCTCTTTGTGTTGGTGAAAATAAGCATCTGATCCGACTCTTCCATGTTGGAGATTATTCTTCCAAGGCCCCACATCTTGTTTATCCTCCCAATCTTGATTGCGAATTGGTCTATCTCGGGGACTTCGACCTCAAGGTCCTCGCTCATCACATGGACCGGGTCATCAGTGAATTCGTCCGAAGCGTCAAGGACTTCTTGAGGGAAAGTGGCACTGAATAGGAGGGTCTGTTTCCTCTTCGACATTTTCTCTACGATCCAGAATACATCCGGGAAGAACCCCATGTCGAGCATCCTGTCCGCCTCGTCTAGGCAGAAAATCTCAATCCCAGAGAGGTTGATGTGTCCTCTCTTTGTCATGTCTATGACTCTTCCAGGGGTGCCGACGATAATGTCAACACCTCCACCGAGGAGCTTTGCTTGCTTCTCAATGTCGGTACCTCCGTAGACGGTCTCGATTACTAGCCCCTTCTTTCCTTGCAGGAGTGTCATTTCCTCAGCTACTTGGACCGCTAGCTCCCTAGTGGGGCACAGTATCAATGCCTGTGTGGAGCCACTCGACTCGCATCTCTCAAGGATTGGAATGCCGAAAGCCCCTGTCTTGCCAGAACCAGTTCTAGCCTGGCCAACTACGTCCTTCCCCCCTCTAGCAACTGGGATGGCCTCTGACTGAATTTCGGTAGGCTCGCTCCAGCCTAGGTCGCCTATTGCGTCCGAGATACTACTCTCAAGGCCCCAGTCATTGAAACTTCTAGGTGGCATCTTCGGACCTCAAGACCAGGTCTCAGCGTCTCTGATGTCCTTCTGAAGCTCCCCCATCCAGTACTTCCTGCAGTTCTCTTTTGTTAGGAACTGGTCTTTGCTGGAGAAGCCGTGGTTGAAATGGCCCTTGTCGGCATTTGCCCACTGGTCCTTCCGGCGCTTGTGGAACTTCTGAAGGACGTGGTTCCGCATGTACTGTCTGAACTTCAGGGCCTTGGCCCTGTTTTCGCCCTTTGGCGTCACTCCGTCCCAGAGCCTCTCGAATCGAGCCAACTTCTCGTCGAATTCGTCACTCATCTGCCTTCCTCGTTGGCCGGGCGACCTGACCGGCGTTTATCATCCTCTCGCAAGGATGGAGACTGCTCAATAGGCAGCTCATCTAGTTCGGATGACGGCTTTTCAGCAGGAGCTAGCTTCAGATTCTTCTGCTCTTCAGTTCCTTCGAAGTCAGGGTCCATAGCTAGTGATTTCAACCTCCTCCTCAGGGCGGGGTCCTTCTCGTTCTTCAACAGGTCTCCAGCAGCCTCTCTCAGCTCCTGACCTGACATTATAATGGAAATCTGGCCAATGCAAGCCCTCCTCATCTCCAAATCCTCGTCCTTCGCCCCCTTCAGAATCATCTGCACTACCCTGGGGCTCTGCATGTCCAGCTTCTTCAGGGCCTTGATGACCGCGCTCCTGATGGCTTTGTCATCCTCTGCAATGCTCCCTTCAACCAATATTACTGCTATTCTAGGCTCAACATCAGCTAGGGTCGTGAGGGTCTTTGATGCATTCCTCCTGACGGCAACCTCTTCGTCTTGTAGGGACCAGCTAATTAGATCCCAAGCTTCAGCACCACCCTTGGCAGCTATCGTTCTGAGAATTTTCGAACCCCTGATCCTTAGGTCTCTGTCATCTTCCCGTATTATCTCGTCTAGGTGCAGACATCCTACTTCCGGCCACTCCTTTGCTGTTAGTCTTAGGGACTCGAAACCATTCTCTCTTCGAACCTTCTCTTTGGACCTCATCTCCCTTCTAAGGATCTCCTCACACCCCGAGGGAAACATGGGAGCAACCTTGCTGAGGCAAATCATTGCCTCATCTCGGACAGATTCAACCTCATCTAGAAGCCTGTCTGAAAGGCAGTGGAATAGTATTCCCTGCTTCCTAAGGGAGAAAGCCGGTAGGCACTTCAAGGCAGCAATCCTAACGTCCGGGTAATCGTCATCCAATGCACCAATTAGGGCGTCGTATGCCTTCTCTGAATCATTTTCAGTTACTTTGTGTAGGGCCTTTACTGCATCTACCCTGCCCAAGGTCATTTTCAACCCATCTTTCATGATTTCCACTTTCTGAGACTCCCCAAGTGCCAGGGGCACGATCTCTCTTGTAGGCAATGCCTGCCAAGGCCCTGCAGAAGGCGCAAGAGAAGCAATCCCGCTCGCACCCCTGCTCCTTCTTTTGTTGCTCGACCCTATCCTCTTCCCCGTTCTTGGGTCCCGAGCAACGTACTCCCTAGCCACTAAAATCGCATGTGGATGACGCCATCACACTTCAACCAAACGCCATGGTGGCCTTAGCAATAATCAAGCGCAGAAACAAGTCGCAAAGACTCGTTCCAATGCCATCAGATTTAGAGTCCGAAATCTCACAACTGCTGTTCGTGTCATTCGGGGGGGACCCAAAGGCAAGGATTAGCAATAAGGATCTAGCTAGGATGTGGTCACTGGAATTGCAATGGTTCTCTCCGGAAGACTCCCTGTCTTTGGTTGCGGAGCTAAGAAACTCCGGGTGGATAGTGGGTGATGATGACTCCCTTTCACCATTCGGGGGGTTCGAGGCAGAGGCGCCTGAAATGGGTTGGCAGCCCTTCTTGCCCAGGGATCTAAATTTGCCAAAACCGTCCAATGTGGATTCTGAGGGACATTTTGAAGAAACCGAGGAGTCAGATTTGGAGAAATTACCTGAGAAGGCGTATGAGCAATTTCGGAACGAAGAATCACTGGAACTAGCAACCCTGATTTCTAGTCTCTCCGGCCTAGAGAGGGAGGAGGTAATTAGAAGGGCGAAAAGGAAGAAGAGGGCCTTGGGCCCCGTAACATTAGAGATGGCCCTCCTCCTTCTTGCTAGGGAGCAGAATCTAGAGATGGAGAGGATAATTGGGGCCGACTAGACTTACCCACCATTCCTGTTAGTCCTTACTTCTGCGGCAAGTAAACCTGGCAGTACCAATAGGGCCAGAATCAGGGAGAAAGCTACCGAAATCGAGCTCACAATGCCAAAGTCCCTTATTACTGGAATCGGTGAGAGCAGTAGGACCATGAAGCCGCAGATCGTGGTCCCTGCCGACATGATTAGTGCCGAACCGGTATTCGCATACATATCCCTCATCGCGGGCCAGATCGCCATTCCTGACTCTCTGTTGGCCTCGAAGCGTCTCCAAACATGGATACAGTAGTCTATCCCTAGCCCAATAGTTAGGGCTGTTATCATTATTGTCAGGACATTCCAGTTTATCCCTAGAACAGCCATTGAGCCAACTACCCATGAGCCTGCCAACCCTACGGGCATGATCACCAGCAGTGACTGCCCCATCCTCCTTGTCAATGAGGCAAGCACCAGTAGGGAAACTGCGAGACTGATGGCAGTAGACCTCACGATAGATGAGATCAATCCGGATAGCAGGTTCGAGAGTGTCACTAGGTCGCCTACCGCGTAAGCGGCCCCGCCCACGTCAGAGGAAACAATCGATGCCTCGGCATCCAAATCTTGAGAGATCTGGTCAACCATTGCACTGCTGTCAGCCTCTACATCGATTCTTATTCGCAGATACTTGATCCCTGAAGAGTCATCAGACAACCCAACATGTCTGCTTGTCCTCTCTGACCAAGTCAAGCCCCTGAGCTGATCCCCAATCGAGTGATTGCCAAGGAGGTGAGATATTGCATTAGCAAAGTCACCTTCTACGAAACTATCGGAAGGGGCCAAGTCATCCCCATACGTCTCTAGGTTGAAGTCCATTCCGAATGACTCATTCTCCTTGATCGCATCTCCGACGATACGGTAAACGCTATCGTATGACGCCCACTCGTTGGTTGTTCCCGGAGCCTCGGTCAGAACCACACCGCCAATCCTCGATAATGAGTCCTCTAGATCCCCCAGGGCCTCTATCAAGTCACGCTCGCTCTCCAGAGCCTCCTTGCCTTGTCTGGGCTCAACAATGATGTATACTGACTTCAAGGCCTTGACGTCATAAGACTCGTAGATATCGTTCCTTACCTCCATAATATCCATCTCGTCCTCTGAAAGAAAGTCAGTAAGCTCGAAACTAGTATCTAGCCCCTGCATAGCCACAACTATCGATCCCGCAGTAATCACTGCCACGGTGAGAAGAACCAGGGGGGCATTCCCCCTCTGGAACTCAGAAGCACTCTCTGCTATCCTGTCCAACTCTAGACCCTGGTTTCTGGAAGACCCCATGGTCCTCTCAACAAATACGTGAAAAGCTCCAACTGTGATGGTGCTAGCAATGAATGCAGAAACAACGCCTAGGGCCAGAGTGAGGCCGAAGGTCTTCAAAGGAGGCAAGGGCGATAATGAATTGGCCAAGAATGCGAAGACAGTAGTTATCACCGCTAGGGTGAGGGCCACCCTTAGCTCCATGAATGACTTTGCCCAAGCTTCTGCAGAACTCTCCGAACTCTCCTTCGCCCTCTCATAACCTCTTTGCAGATGAATGGAATAATCAATCCCAAGGCCCAATACCACAGGTGCCACGGCGATCTCTAGGATCGAAAACCGCATTCCTGCCATCGTCATGGCCCCGTAGGTCCAGACGAGGGATGCAAGGAGGGCGGCTAGTGGGGCAACAACCATGATGATTGACCTGAAGGTGATAGCCAGAAGAGCTACTACAACGACCACTGCGAGTAGGATTAACCAGACTAGGTTGTCAAGCGTAGACTCGTTTATGTCATTACTAATCAGGTCGTCTGAGATGACCCCGTATTCTAGTATCGACTCCCGGTCAAGCAAATCTCTGATTTTCTTGGCGTTCTCTTGCCTTTCCTCGTTTCCAAGGTCCCCCCTCATCTCAATCAGCCATAGTGTGCTACTGGCGGAGGGGGTGGGATTGCCTTCTCCGCTGGCCAACCAGTCGCAAATAGGGGAGTAATCCAGATCACTGTGAAGCATGGCAGAAGAGGCAAATGCTGCTGTGGCTATGTCCTTCTCATCGCTTTCTACTGCATCCCCGCATTCCTCATCTTGCAAAACTGATTCCAACATCCCCTTCCAGTCTTCGAAGTCTGAAATGCTCCCGGAGTAGTTCCTGTCGTCCAAGAATCGATGAAGTACCTGTGCGGCATTGATCTGGGATGAGATGAAACCCCCGGTTTCGTTCGAAAGTGCAACGACTCTCCCGTAATCGCGCTCAAGCTGATGTAGTGCCTGCATCTCGAGCACGTTGGCCACTTGGTCCTCCCCAACAGAAGGCCTGACGTCGATGTAAATCAACCTGGGCGTGGCCCCTATGTTCTCCTCAATTCTCTCTCTTGCCTCGTCTGCTTCCGACTCTGGCGCGAAGGACTCCAAATCGGTAGTGAACTCGGGTAGAGGTAATAGGAAAGAAGACAATAGGGCGGTCAAAAAAAAGCTTCCCAGAAGGATTGGCCCCGAAAGTCTCTCGAACGCCTCTGCTATTCGATTTGTCATGGCATCCATGCCTGACATCGGCTCCCCCCAAAACCTCCCGATGTAAAACTTAGGGTAGGTTTGTTGACTCTCACGCTAATGTTTGCCATGCAAGGGCTCAAAAGGACCAGTCTTGTCGAAAGCCCGTTCCATGCCAGTAAAAGTATTGAAGAACGAGGGCCGAGAGCTAAGGATCAGAGTCATTGACGGGAATCACACGGCACTACAGATGTTCCGCTCCCGCCTGAATGACAGGGACGATGTAGAGTATGCGAATTATTTCCAGAATCACCCCGATCTCGATGATCCTGAGTTGTATGTCAGGACTTCAAAGGGGAAGAAGGCGGACAAGATCCTCAAGGATATATGCTCAGAGATCGCCAAGGAACTCTCAAGCATCAAACTATGAGGGGGTGTTTCCCTGAAAGGGGACCAAATCGAAGATTACCTCGGACTAACCAGTTGGGCAGTACCCGGAGAGGGTATCGGAGGCCTGCTAAAGTGCAGAGTAGAGGACTTCAGGGTAGAGGAGTCATCCAAGGTCCCTGCACTGGACGATAAGGGCAGGTTCACGGTTGCAAGAGTTACCATGACCAATTGGGAGTCAAATAGGTACCTCCGGAGACTGGCCAGATCCTGCGGAATAAATAGGAACAGAATTTTCAGCTCTGGAATCAAGGACAAGAGGGCAATAACTACTCAGATTCTAGTAATTGATGCTCCAAGAAGGAAGGTAGAGCAAGTAGAAATCCCAGATAGTTCGATTGAGGTTCTCGGAAGGACCCACCAGAAAGTAGCTATGGGCGACCATGATGGAAATAGGTTCACCATTACTGTCAGGGGTTGCTGCGATTCGTCAGGCAATCCAATCGATGCCAAGGAAGCAATGATGAGGGTCAATAAAATCAGGGAGGGTTTTCTCGAGTCCATAGGTGCGGATGCCTTTCCTAACTGGATAGGGCCACAGAGATTCGGCTCTACTAGGCCGGTAACTCCGATGGTCGGGAAGGCCGTAATTGCTGGTGACTTCGAAAGAGCTGTCGATCTCTACGTCGGAATGAGAGGATCTAGGGAGTCCGAAGATTCCGAGGCATTCAGATCGTCGTGGAGGGAATCCAAGGATCCTGCTATTTCTCTGGAATTAGCACCGGAGAGGTTAGGTTACGAGTCTTCTATGCTAAAGCATCTGATGGAAAAGCCAGATGATTATCTTGGGGCGTTCCAGACACTCCCAAAATCACTTCAGCTACTAATGATCCACTCTGCACAATCTCTAGCATTCAACCATTCACTTTCTGCGAGGATTAAATCAGGACTATCTCTGATAGAACCATCTCTGGGAGACCTCGTCGCCCCAGTTCAGCCAAATGGGAGGATAGATGTGGGGAAGATGTCCTTCGTAACTGAAACCAATTTGGAAAGATGCAGGAGGAACTGTAACTTAGGCAGACTTGTTGTAACTGGGACATTGCCAGGCAGGGATGGGGAATATGCCATTGGCGATCCAGGAAAAATAGAGATTGAGGGAATAGAGAAGGCAGAACTCTCCAATGTGGATTGGCTGGTGAGGGAAATCCCTCGATTGACAACTTCTGGAACTAGAAGGCCGTTGTCCGTGCCATTCAGGGACATAAGCGTGGAGCAGGCTACAGAGTCCAACTCACTTTCCCAGAGATGGGACGAAGGTCCTCTGGATGGCGACAGGTGGCATCCGGAGGGCTCATGCCTACGTCTCAGGTTTACCCTACCCGCGGGAACTTACGCCACCGTCCTAATGAGAGAACTGATGAGGTCGCCTTTGGACCACTATTGACTATAGTCGGCCCATTTCCAGTGCTTCTATCTGTCCGACGAGCTCGTTTGTCTGCCTAACCCTGTCCTCAAACCCGTCAACAATCCCTTCGCCTTCCCCCAGAACTGCTTGGACTTCTATGTACATCATTCCAAATGCCAAGGGCTTTATCTCCACTTCTTGAACTTCTTCGAATTTAGAAATCTCATTAGCTATCTGCTCATAATCGGGAGCTCCATCTTCTGGTTGGTCGAGAGTAACCTTGTACTTTACGACTACATGGCCCACTTTCTCACCTCACGGCCCTTCGAACCTGCATTCTGGGCAGATGTATTTAACAGACTGAAGTCTGCACTTTTTACTCCTCCCAATTGGTGCCGAACAACCGGGACAGGGGAACGAAGTGCTGCCACCTCCAACAAGGGGGGTCCCGGAGGACGCACAAACCAAGGCTCTCCCACTTGCACCGGACATAGACCAGCTGCCGTAATAGGGGCCCTTTTTAGCGTTGATTATCCAAAATTTCTGGAAATAGGACGATTTTTCACCAATTTCATTACATAAATTGAAAAGATACAATCCGTTATTCCCCCCTATGGCAGAAGAAGAAATCTCGCTAACTGGGGACCAGAAGGACCTTTCGGATTTCGTCTCAGACGAGGGTGGAATATGGAGCCTTAGAGACGTTGAGAAAATAAGGGGCTGGAACAACATCGAGTACGGTGCCGGCCTTTCCGGGAAGAATACGCCCTCTACTGGCCTCTCAATGAATAGGGCATACATCCCTCCCGGAGGGGTCGCCAAGGCACACATCCATGTCGACTTCGATGTCATGATTTACTTGCTTAAGGGAAGTGTTAGGCACGAGTTCGGACCAGGATGCAGGCAGTCAGTAACCCACAAAGCCGGAGACATGTTCTATATTGAGCCAGGACTTCCTCATGAGGTATTCAATTGCTCAAATGATGACTGGGTACATGCAGTTGTCTCCCGTTCAGACGCATCAGAGTGGCAGAACATCGTTCCATACGATCGAAATTCGGAGTAATCAATCCCTCTTCCGAATCTTTCTGAATCCGACCTTTGTTTCTTCTTCCTGAAAGTCGTCATCCTCTATCACAATCCCTATCGATGACAGATGGCCCCTTACATCGTCCATTGCGGAGCCCTTGGAATCCTTGTTTTTCACCAGTCTTTTTTGACATACAAGATATGTCTCTGACGAGGCACTCCTACTAGCAGTAGGCGAGAATCTACCCACAGAAGCAAATCGTAGTTTTGCCGCATCAACAAGGCCCTCTATTCCCAATCCCTGGAAAACCTTGGTAACAAAGCAACCTCCGGGGGAGAGGAGCTTAGAGGCGACTTCTAGGGACATGGTTGACAGCTCCAATGAAATAGCCTGGTCCGTATCGTACCTTCCAGTTAGCCGAGGCGAAATATCGCTAATAACAGCGTTTAATCTCTTATCGCCCAGTAGCTCGGATATTTCATCCAAAGTGGAACTATCACGTATGTCGCCAACTAATATTTCAGCCCCTTCCACGGGAGAGCTTGCCAACAGGTCAACTCCGATAACAAATCCGCTATCGCCGACTTCCTCAACAGCAACTTGGGTCCAACCTCCAGGGTGGCACCCAATGTCTAGAACGACATCCCCATTCCTTAGTAGGCCGAACTTCTCGTTTATCTGTTTGAGCTTGTAAGCTGACCTCGCTCGATAACCCTTTGACTTCGCGTCCCTCCTCCAAGGGTCACGCTTGTTCTCCTGGTACCAGCGCTTGCTCATGTTCCAGCCCAAAGACTGTGGGTTATGAATCTGGAAGATTGAATGGAGTCAATCTTTGCGGTTGACGAACAAATCTTCAAAGACCAATCTCACTTATCAGGGCCTTTGCAGTAGCCCTAATAGCATCCTCTGAGCCTCCTTCAGGCACAAAACCAGTTGAAAGAAGCTTGCTAACATCGAGATAAGACTTGGGGACGTCACCAGCCCACCCCCTCTCTCCTCCTGTGAATTCTATTGAAACCCCCTGCAGGCCACTCTCCTCGACTACTATCTCGGCGATTCTTGAGACTGAGCACGTGTCGCCAGTTCCTAGGTTGTGGAGATTAATCTCCTCATGGCTATTCTCGATAAGATGCATCATCGATCTAACACAGTCCCGCGCAGATAGATATGACTTCTCTTGCCTCCCGTCGCCTAGAACTTCTAGTCTAGCCGGATCTCTCTTCAGTTTGTGAATGAAATCAAAAATTACTCCATGTGTCCCTCTCGGGCCAACAATGTTTGCAAACCTATGGATGTAGCCCTGAGCGCCAAATGTCCCCACCCAGGCCGTGATTAGTGCCTCACTGGCAAGCTTAGACGCCCCATAAAGGGAGATGGGGAGTAGTGGCCCGTAATCTTCCGGAGTCGGCATTAAGTTGGCTTCACCATAAACAACAGAAGACGAAGCGAATGAGATCCTCTTGACTCCCGATATTCGCATCGCCTCCAAGACATTGTAAGTAGCAACAGTGCCTTGGTTTAGGTCAGTGTCAGTGACCTCTGTACCTAGCCTTATGTCCGGATTTGCAGCCATATGGTGAACTGTTGAAACCCCTTCCATCGACGACTCAACAGCTGCACGATCCAACAGGTCCGCCCTAATTATCTCTACAGAGTCGCTGCCTTGGTGATGGGATAGGAACTCCGCTTTCCCACTGCTGAAATTATCAATAATTCTTACCTTCTCCCCAATTCCCACTAGAGAATCAACCAAGTGAGACCCTATGAATCCAGCACCACCTGTAACGAGATGCATGATTGCACGACCTAGGGCCATGTCTTGAGTGCATCGGAAACCGCAAAGTTGCAAAACCCCGATAATCGCATTCTTTGGTTGCCTCCTTCCGAACGCTTCATTTGGGCTATGCCGAGGAAGCAGACCGTGACTTTGCCGGATGGTCAGGACCAACAGGACGAGGAGCTCGTATTCTGGGCATGGTTCTTCGAAAAGATTCGACCAGTTACTCAGTCGGTATCCCAGGCTAGGTCATCATTCAGAAGTGGACCCATCGGGGGCTTCCTTGATACTGTCGATCAACTCGTCAGCGATACTTCAGATGTAGTTCACATTACGGCTCGCAGGAGCGCTGAATTGGCCTATAGCGCAATACTGAGAAGTCCAGCCTACCTCATTGTCACAATCCTTCTTGCCTCAGCTTTAATTGGCTGGAGAGCAGAGGACTTCGAGCACCAGATTAACGGAGATGTCGAGATTTATCTGCCCGATGGGGCCAACTCAACCGATCTATTGAACGAGGTCAGGGAGCAGTGGTCCACCGACATAGTGATACTGTACGTTCAAACAAATAATGCGGCCAAGGGGGCCGAGAATGGAAACGAGAATATTACCGATGCAGATATTCTGAATCAGATTTCGTGGATAGAGGGTGATGACAACAATGCCAACGAAGGCGGTTACATGAGGGGCCTGGATTACAATAAGAATGACAGGGGCTCAATCTCTTGCTCTAGCCCCAACACTGGTTGCGACGGTGTCGTCTGGGTCCTTTCTCCTGCTCAGATTGTCAAGGAGGCAAATTCTTCTGACTTCAGATTCTCGTGCGCAGTTGAGAAGTACGGGGTCCCAGGGTCGGATGGGGACTGCCCAATTGCTAGCCAAAATCCGTATGAGGGATACTCAATCCCACAAGGGGATAGTGCGCAGGAGAGAATAGACAACTACGTTGAGAATGCAGGAGGGCTGATGAATAACTTCGTCAGAGACACCAATAACGATCAGATTTGGGATACTGGAGTAATAATCATCGGCATATCATTCGATATGACGAACACCGATATTACTCCTAGGCAGAACTACAAGAACGAACAGGAGCCAATAAGGGACCATAAGGCATTCATCAGTCACACCAAGTCCCTACTCAGCTCCGCGCCAGTAGACAAATGCCAGATTTGTACTAGGACTTATGATGAAGTCTGGACCATGGACCAGGAAAGGATCGACGCTCTTCCCGAGAATAGGAGGGCAGTAACTGTAACTGGTCTGACACCAGTTCTTCATGATGTTTCTGACTCAATCTACGACGAGCTCAGGTATACGATGCTCCCGATTAGCCTAATTCTCGTGGGAATAACGATGTTCGTCCTTCACAGGAGCTGGAAGGTTGTCGTTATTTGTGGGACGCCCATAGCTCTTAGCCTTGCAATAACCTTCGGCTCAACCGTTCTTTTCGACATCATGCTCACTCCCATGATTATCTCTGCGGGGCCAATACTAGTCGGGCTGGGGGTGGACTACTCCTTGCACCTAACTAATAGGATTGAAGAGAATCGCAATGATATTTTGAACGATCTGGAACAAGAATCATGGACATCCCGGAGGGATGGCGAGACCGTCGATCCGATCGACCCATTCGATCCCAATATCAGCCTCACTGCCACAGTTAGAGCTGCCATGACTACGGGCAATGCGATTTTCCTATCCGCCCTTACGACGATAATTGGATTCAGCGTACTAATGTGGCCTGAGCTTGTTCCAATCAAGCCCATGAGAACCGTGGGCGTCACACTATTGCTTGGAATCTCAAGTACCTTCGTAATCTCAATGCTTATGGTTCCTGCTTGGATAGAGCTTCTCAGATATCGTAAGGGGGACTCTGGGAGCATATTCAAGACAAACGTAGTGGATTCTTCTAGGCGCAAGAGGATAGAAGCTGAGAAAGCCCCGGAGAATCTACAAAAGAGTCAGAAAACGGCTATCGACTCTTCAGATGTTTTTGGCACAATTCTTGGAATCAATAGCTTACTATTCTACCTGGTCACTACGACTGCATTCTCCAGTGCCCTATTTCTGTTCACGGACCTTACAAACGATGGCTGCCTGATTCTTGGATTCACACTCTCAACAACGCTCACATTCTCTCTCTTGGACGAATTCTGGGAGTCTGTGGGGAACATTCCCCTCAAGGCCACCCTAGTCGTAATTTTACTGTCCTCAGCGGTAACAATTTTCGGGGCAATGATGTTCAAAGAACAGCTGGGCAAGGATATTACCGGATCTTCCGATGAGGTACCCCCCGGTCTCGAGTCATATGAGACTCTGAGGGAATACAGCATCGTTTTCGAGGGCGGCCAGACAAACATGTTCATCGTAGATGCAACATCCCGCGGCTCACAAAACGAAACTGCCCCAATACGGGATCTTCCAATCTTGGATGCAATTGAGAATCTACAGGTAATGAAAATCGATAACGTGGCCAATACCACCACAATTAGTTTGGTAGATATCCTAAAGGCTGTACACATCGATTTGGAGGTCGAGGGGCTGCAAATATACGATCAGAGTTTGTGGGACCTAATTCATGACGATTGTTGGGATGAATCAGCTAACCCGCTTAGGCCTGACTGCTGGCCTTACTCGATTAGCAGCAGGGAGGACATGGTCAACATCGCATTTGACACATTGAGCCCTGAGGTCAGATCTATGCTGATGAATGCAGACCAAGGACAGGGTGAGACCAAGACACTAGTTTACGTGAATCAGCCCTACATCAACCTCGCTGTAGCGGGAGGCCTCAGGGATACCATAGACAGCCATCTTGACGAGGGGGGGTGCATCAGCGCGCTTCAATGCGGGGCATTGAGGATGGAGGGCGTCTCCAACTCCCTTCTGACCGGGGGGCTTCCAGTATCCCTAGACATTAACGATGGGATTCACGAGGCCCAGTCAGAAACCACGATCTCTACTATGGTAATCCTGCTTCTTGTAATGACCCTACTTTTCAGATCGCCAAGATTAGCATTTTTCACTATGACCGCGGTTGGAGTTGTAGTGCTATGGCAACCGATCCTGATGTGGCTCTACAAGGTCAACGTGAACGTTTTCACAGCAATGATTGGGACTCTTGTTTTCGGAATAGGCGTTGACGACTCAATACACATTATTGACAGGATTAAGGACGAGAGGGAGACTCCTGCGGGAATTCAGAAGTCAGTTTCTAGGACTGGCCGAACAATCTTCGAGACCACCGCCACTACTTGTACAGGGCTAGCAGCAGGGCTTTTCGTAGCGATACCAGGGCTACAGAATTTCTTCGTCCTGATGATGCTTCTACTGGTACTAGCCCTTCTAACCAGCTCCATCTTGCTTCCGAGCCTGATTGTTGCTTACCACGAGCTCACTCATGCATTGATGGGCAGGATAGGGACTTGGCAGGATTACGACGAGAGTGGCGCAATTGCCGACTCATCACCCTTGGACGCAGTAGTGATAGACTAGAAAATGGCGAGGGTGCAGGGAGTAAGCCCCTTTCTGTTCACCTTTCGGCT
>CEPK01004047.1_pt1 | contig 18464 bp, 8 predicted proteins | sample 356231 | NCBI WGS metagenome assembly CEPK01 (sample SAMEA2620259, study PRJEB7988) | marine metagenome | biome: marine biome (ENVO:00000447); feature: deep chlorophyll maximum layer (ENVO:xxxxxxxx); material: "saline water (ENVO:00002010), including plankton (ENVO:xxxxxxxx)" | depth 80 m
CATCGCTGGAGAGACACATAGTCTTGCAGTTTCAAGGGTTGATGGAATTGATAGAATACCAACAACTTACGGTTCACGTGACGTTCCTACTCCTATTAATGGTGGTATTAACCTCGCTGACGTATGTTACGGTACAACCACTGGTGCAACTGGTGAGATTGTAAGAATCGCAGATAACCACGCAGACATATACTACGTTGTTACTTACATTGAGTGTAACACCTTCTCAGCATCTCCTAAGTTGGAGAATGGTGAAGCAGTTGTTGTACAAGGTGCAACAGGTAATACCGCATCGATTCTTGCTACAGATAATGCTACTTACATCAAGGTTGTTAACCCTGTTGGTGTATTCAACGCAGCAGATGTACTAGAAGGTGTAACATCTGGTGGTACCGCAACTGTAGTTTCTACACATAGTAGAATCCTAGTTAACTTCCGTCAGGGTGAGTTCTTCGCTAATGATAAGATATACTCTGCTGATTCTGGTTCTAAGGCAAATGCATTGATCGTTAGAAATAACAATGGTGCACTACTTGATAACCAAAGAGGTCGTGTTACATTCGATATCGATACAATCTCTGGTGAGTTTGCTCCTAACGATGTTATCTACGGTTCAGTTACTGATCAGATTATTGAGATCGAAGCGTTCCAGACTCTACCAAACTTCGGTGAGTACGTACACGCAAGAGATATTACAAGGTTAACTTACGCTTCATTCATTACTGATACTGGTGTAACAGATAGTATTGAAGCTGGTGATGTATGTCAGATCTTCTCTGGTGGTGCTGTTCTATCACCTAACTGGACAGTTACTATAACTGAGAAAGATGAAGGTAATCAGTACCTATACGTAGCAAATAGTACTAACGCTCCTGAGGGTCTTACTATTTCTGATATCGCAGGTAACTCACAGTATACTTTAGGTAAGTTACCTGAAGGTTCTAACTTCCCAAGTGTATACACATATATCGGTGCAGCAAATGTTAGCACTACTACAGCATATGGTAAGATCGAGAAGATTACTCAGTTAGGTACTAAGGCAACTTTACACCTAGGTGATACTGAGGGAGTCTTCCTGAAGAATACACAAATCATTGGTGACAATGGATTCCAAGGTGCTTGTTCTGCTGCTAGAACCCTACGTGGTCGTGTAAGAAGATACTTTAGAGGATTTGACGGTGTTCAGAAGAACTTCAAGTTAACCGAGAATAACGGTACTGCATACTTCCCAGATCCCGCAGGTCATATGATGATCTTTGTGAATGGTATCCTACAACCACCTGGTGCTGACTACGCATTCACTGCATTCTCAGATAACATCCAGTTTACTGAAGCACCTGCTGCAGGATCTAGTTTCCACGGAGTTTACACTGGTAAATTACGTCAGTTAGATGATATAGGATTCGATTTCGACTCCTTGAGGAACTCCTTTAACTTAAAGTTAGGTGGAGTCTTCTACTCACTAACATTGACTGAAGGTGTACAGTCCAACACGATTAGACCTGAGAACAATATTATTTGTCAGTTGAACGGTGTTATACAGGAACCAGGTATCGGTTTTGAGATTGTTGGTTCACGTATTATCTTCTCTGAAGTACCTCGTGCAGGTTCAACATTCGTTGCATTCTCCTACATTGGTTCTGACGTTGACGTTATCGCAGCAACAGTCGTACCACCAATCGAAGCTGGTGACGATCTTATAATAGAGGGTGAAGAAGAGAATAGAACTGTTGCTCTAATTGAATCTTCTAACTCACTAATCACTTTCGAATACTCTGGTGCAGTTAAGGGACGTAACGCAGACGCTCTCGCAACTATAGAGAAAGGACGTATCACCAAGGCAGTTCTTACTGGATCTGGTGATGGTTATACTACACGTCCAAATGTTGATGTTATATCTTCCTCTGGATTCGGTGGAAAGATTAAAGCATTAGTCGGTCTCGCACGTATTGATGTTAAGAACGCAGGTCAAGGTTACGTACAACCAGTTGTTAATGTAGAAACAACTGTTGAAGATAGTTTCCTCGGACCTACAGGTGCTGCTCTAAATGGTGGTATCGACATCTACGATCCAGGCTGGCAAGATCCTTCTGGTGGATCAACTCCCGACGAACAGTTTATTACCATTACTACCCCACCTGTTAGTGTAACAGTTAACCAAGGACAGAGTGCTGCATTCGTAGTAATCGCCACTTCTTCCAACGGTTCTACACTATCCTACCAGTGGCAGAAGAAGGAATATGGTTCAGATAACTGGCTCAACGTCGCTGGAGCAACAACAGATCAACTTAGTATCGCATCTACTCAACAGGGTGATGGTGGTGATGAATATCGTGTTGGTATTACATCACCTGGCGCAGTTCCAGTTCTATCTACTGCAGCAGTCCTCACCGTTAACGTTGGTGCAACCACGGTTGACAACTTCACACCTGACCAAATCTTCGATGACAACTAAATAAGCATATGGCAGCCACAGGTTCATACAATCCAGGGACTAAGGTGCTGACAGTTACAGGGGATGGTTTACCTAACCCAGTATCTGCTGGCACATTTCCTAATGGAAATAATGCTAATAATATAGCAGCGTATACTTTCAATCACGATTTTGTTTATCGTGGTGGTGAGAATACGTCTTCAGCAACTACTGTACAAATAGGTGCTATTGGTGTTGCTGCTAATGGTGTCGTCATCTTTAACCCATCTGGGGGTGATGCTGGTTCCCCTCCTGCTGGATTTAGTTATGTTGCAGCAGGTAACAATGCTCCTATTAACTTAGGAGAAGATTCCTGTGGTGGTACACCTAATACAAATAACCAGTACTTTTATGATGATAGTAGATTTATAGAATGTTTTAAAAATAACCAGGTAATATCTGGTTATAATGATTACTATGGTTCATCACAGTATAATGGTGATAATATGCGTCACCCTGATGGACACTCAAAGATTATAGGTTTTTGTTTTGATGGTTATCCTGTTTATGGTCCTTGGGGTTATTCAAACCCAGACGTTAACACATCTAGTGTTGTTAGGATGATAAGTGGATATACTGTAAGAGAAGATGAAGCGAATGGTAGACCAGCATATGATTTAACATATCCTGCTGGATGCTTTGTAGAAGATTGGGAATACACAGGTACAGATCCAAATGCTTTGGATACCCATAATGGTAGATACTGTAAGACACCTGAATTTCCTAATGGTACGTTTGCTTATTTCGTTACTGAGGACGGAAGTGGTAATCCTATATTCCCCTTTATGGTGGGATTTACCTCAAAGCAAGCATTAGATAAACCTGATAATGATGGTTATGAACCCCCTCCTGCTTCTGGTGGTGATGGTGGTGATGGTGGTGGTACACAAACCCCAACTATTGTAATCACTTACCAACCCGTCAATGCAACAGTTGCTGCTGGTAACACACAGAACTTTAGTGTAGTTGCAGAGATTCAACCTGAAGATGGTACTATTGCATATCAATGGCAAGTATCAACTGATGGAGGATTTGCGTGGTCAAACCTTAGTGGTGATACAAATAGTACATTAACTATTCTAGCGGTAGCCTATATGACAGGTTATCGTTATAGATGTATATTGTCGGGTCCTGTTGGTGATACACCTGCAGATAACTCTCCTCTTGCATCTAATTTGGCAATTCTTACTGTGACAGGTTCTGGTTCTGGAATCGATTATGCTTCTATCCAAAAATGGGATAGTAACGTAGGTACATTTGATATGACTCCAGTGGATTTATCAAGGGATAATAATAACCCTGATTTCACTAGAAATAATGTAAGATTTGACAATACCTCAGAAAACTTTGATATGACATAAATACTCCTGTAGAAATAGTCCCCAATTATGGCTAAGCAAAATGTAAACATTGGCGTGTCAGCCAATGATGGAACTGGTGATACCTTACGAGACGGTGCTATCAAACTCAATAATGTTATTAATGAGTTGTATGATTACCTTGGAGACCAGACGAACCTCCAGATCTCAGTAGGATCTCCTTCAACAAATCAAGTCCTCAAATGGAATGGTTCAGTATTTACTGAGGGACAACTTGCTGCTGCGAATTTAACAGACGTTGATATTTCAGGTATAACTAACGGACAAGTACTTAAGTGGAATACTGCTAACTCACGCTTTCAGCCAGGGGACGACTTACAAGGCGGTGGTGGCGGTGGTTCTTCTATCACTAATCTTACCAACAATGGTAGTGATGAGGTTGTTATTTCTACAAACTTCCTTCCCAATAGTGACAACACTTATGACTTGGGTTCTTCTACACTACGTTTCAGGGATGCATACTTAGTCAATGCTTCTCTCTGGCTTGGTGATACTGCTATTTCAAGTGATGATACTACACAAGAATTCCAAAGAAAGAAGAAGCAGGTACATACTGTACAAAGTATAGACACTGGTGCTACTCGTACTATAAGTTCTAAACTAGCATCTGAAAACTCTACTCAAGAAGAGAAGTTTAGAAACCGTTTCAGTGTTATGAAGGCTGGTACCAGTCTAGAGATCGAAGACTCTCTTGGTGCTAAAGCAGAAGTTGCCTTTGCTGCATTTACTGCTGAGAATGGTGGTGCACGTGGTTTCATTACGGTTACTGCTGCTGGTGCTAACCAATCACAAGCAATTTCAACAGCAGCTGATATTCACATTACATCTAAGAGTAGGATAGTAAGTGAGGATGAATCTGGTAAGGTTGATGTAGGACAGAAACTTGATTTCGCTGGTGGAGCACTTGAGATCGATGGTGACGGTATATTAGAACTTCCAGCTACAGGTGGTATTAGATTTGGTGCTTCTGGATCTAATAAGACTATCGATTTTGATGGTAATGACAATGTAGTCCTTGCTCAAGGTACTGAGATACAGTTTGGTTCTACTGCTACCAATAAACTTAGTATGGATGCAAGTGGTAACCTAACATTACCTGATGCTGAACTGCGTTTCGGTTCTGCTGGTAGAACACTTAAAGTTGATGCTGATGGAAAACTTGAACTCCCTGCTGATGGTGAGATCAAGATCGGTACTAAGAGAATAAAGATTGGTACTAACGGTACACTTGATGTTGCAAATGATGGTACTAACTTCAATGAAGTTGGTGGTGGATTCCAGACTCAGGTTGGTAATGCTCCTGCTGGTGCATCCATTATTAAAGGACATAATAACTCAACCATCTTTAAACCTTCTCCAACAACGTTGTATAGGTTTACTGCTCCTGATATGAATAACTATAACGTTAAGGGACCTGGACTTCCTGCAGGTGGTACCAATAACGTTACTCTTGTTTTTTATAGAGGATTTACATATGACCTTGACAATCAAGCAGGCTCAGGACACCCGCTAAGAATACAGTCTACAACTGGATTGTCTGGTACTGAATATACTACAGGTGTTTCAGGTGATAAGAATGCATTACAGACATTCACTGTACCTTTAGATGCACCAACTACTTTATATTATCAGTGTACAGCTCACACTAATATGATTGGTACAATTGACGTACGATAAACTAAATGGCAAGAACAGTCCCAGGATCAGGAGCAGTAATTGAGCCAATCTTCAACAGTACGTATGGTGTAAAGGACGTATTTGTTTCGGATGGTGGTTCTGGGTATGTTGCGTCAGATCCACCTAAACTTACTATAGGAAATTGTGGTACGCCTCTTGTGGAGGCTATTTTAGAGCCAATAATTACTAATGGACAGATAGCTGCTGTTAAGGTATTGCATCCTGGGGAAGGATATGATCCATTTAGAATTAAGATCAACACTTCAGGTAATGGTTATGGTGCAACTGCAAAAGCATTCTTGTGGGAAGAAGATCAAGTAGATACACAAGGTAACATATTAGCACCTGCAGGATCTATAAACTATATTCAGATGTTGTCCAATGGGGATGACTATTACTCAGATGAAACTACTGCTGTGATAGAAGGTGGTGGTGGATCTGGTGCTGAATTACGTCCTGTAACAGGTTTAGTCACTGGTTTGTCATTAGAACAGGCTGGTGCCAACTATGAGAATGGAGATATAAATTTAATTGTCTCTGGTGGTGGAGGACAAGGTGCTACTGGTGTTGCTGATGTAGATCAGTTTGGTATCATCAAACAGGTTAATGTAACTAACGCTGGTGAATTCTTTGAGACCCCACCTGTTATCCTACTAAACGGAGGAGGTGGTGGAGGTGCCAGGGCACAAGCGACTGTTGATTTGGGTTCTATCACGGGGATCGATGTACTTGACCCTGGCGGCGGCTATGCTGTTGCACCACAAGTCATATTTACAAGGAAGACTGATCTCATTAAGAAGTCGAGGAACAGACAAGCGTTTAACTCGACAATCTATAATCTTACAGGTTTACTTACAGATGTTGGAATTACGGATCAGTCAATATATGTTGAAACTACAGATCCGTTTCCTGGATCTGGAAAAATCCTTATTGGAAGAGAAGTAATAAGATACACTGGTAAGACGGCTACATCATTTACTGGATGTGATAGAGCAGTTAACTTTAGGTATGATCAAAAGGTAACTCTAGATTCACTAGCAGATGATCCTAATACTGGTATATCAACATATACTTTTAATGTAGGAGACAGAGTTATTAGAACCTCAGAAAGTTCTAGTAACAAGATTGCACGTGTATATGACTGGGTACCTGCTGATAAAGCATTGTACCTGGTATTTGAGGTTGATAAACTAGCGTTCATTGATGGTGGGTCATCAATGGTAACATCACAGGTTATTGACTTTACTGCTGGTATTGCAGCATCTAGTGCAACTGGTGTTGAACCACACGTGTTAATCGATTTAGTAGGATCAAAAATTTACCAGTTAACAGATCCTATACAGGTTATACAGGATAAGGCATTCGAAGATGATGATGAATTATCTGGTGCTGGAGATGGTATACCTGACCTAATTAATACTGGTACAGATTTTGAAGGTGCAATTAACCTTGATGGTGGTATAGCATCTTCACTATATGGATTAGAAGAGACCCTTGGTGGACAGAACACAAGTTTGTTTGCACAAGGTGATCAAATGACTGATGCTAGTTTACCTGCTAGATCACCAACAGTTTCTGTTGCTGGTGCTCTAGGTGATGGTGAACTACATTTATCAACTATCCAGTTTACATTTATGACAATGGCAAATGCATATAACTTTGGCGTTGGTGAAACTGTTCTTGGTAGTTTAAGTGGTGTACAAGCTACTGTAGTATCTTGGGACTCCTCTACTAAGGTTCTAGTATGTAAAGACCCTGTTGCTAACGGTGGTAATTACCTATGGAATAAGAATGAGACTATCACTGGACAGGCATCCGCAGCTTCAGGCACTCTGAGTGGAATTGAGTATCCATCATCCGTTCGAAACGAGCCTGATTAAACCCAGTATAAATAAAAAGAAGGCACAAGCTAGCAATGGCATTACTTACCGATCAATTTAGAATTTTCACCGCAGAAAAATTCATCAAATCGCTTGAAGGTCCCGATAAAACTCAGAGCGATATAGCTGCTGGTGCAAATCGTGATCGTCTGTATGTTTTTATAGGTAGACCTCAAGAATGGGATAACGAGAACAATCCTCCTACCCCTATCGATTCTTTCCAAGAATTTTCAGATGCATATGATGATATGATATCTATGAAGAGAGTCTTAGCTAATGACTCTATTCAGGTCATACGTCGTATCGACTGGATACCCCCAGAACAAACCACTGGTGGTTTGGGTTACGTGTACGATATGTACCGTCACGATTATTCATCCAGTAAGACTGCTTCTTCTGGTGCTACTAAATTATACGATGCAGATTTCTACGTTGTTAACTCGTCTTATCAGGTTTACAAGTGTATCTACAACGGGACAAGTCCTAGTGATCCTAATGGTAAACCTTCTACTGTTGAGCCTACTGGCACCTCCACTTCAATTATCACAACTGCTGATGGTTACCGTTGGAAGTATATGTTTACGATCCCTGTTGGTCAGGTCTTGAAGTTCTTCTCAGGCGATTATATGCCTGTGTTAGTTGATACTGCTGTTCAATCTGATGCCGTTGGTGGTGAGATAGATACTGTAGTAATACAATCTTCTGGTTCTGGTTACAACAATGGAACGTACGAAAATATCACGATCAAGGGAGATGGCACGGGCGGTAGGATTAGTATCGTTGTGGACGGCGGTCGCATTGTTAGTGCTACTGTAACATCTGGTGGTTCTAACTATTCCTTTGGTAAAGTAATTATTGATGAAGTTAACGGTATTGGTGCTGGTACTGGGTCTGGGGGTGCTATCGATGTCATCATCCCACCTAAAGGAGGACACGGATCAGCCCCGTCCATTGAGTTGGGTGGTTATCGTGTAATGATCAATACTAAGTTCACCTACTCTGAGGGTTCAGGTGACTTCCCAACTGATAACGATTACCGTCGTATTGGATTGACTCTTAATCCATTCAAGTACGGTACAGAAGAATTGGCAGATGCTATTACATTATCAGTTACAAATGCTGTAATTTTCTCTCCTGATTTTACAGGTACATTTAACACTGATGAAATCATCACACAAACAAGAACTGTTGGTGGACAGCAGGTTACTGCTCGTGGTCGAGTTGTTTCCTGGAATAATGTTACTAAGGTTCTAAAATATTTCCAAAACAGGGTTGATGGTATCTTCCCTGAAATTACAGGAAACAAAGTGGAGTTCTCTGGTGGTAACACTATAGTAGGTTCTGGATCAGGTACATCCGTTGACCCAGACATTAACTTCCCTGTTGTTCCTGGTGAAGCAACTCGTGTTATTAATAACACTGAGTACGATCTCGGTATGTCATTCACATCTGGTTACGCCAAACCTGAGGTGAAAAAAGACTCTGGAAAAGTCATCTACATAGACAATAGGAGAGCAATCTCCCGTGCTGGCGACCAAATTGAAGACATTAAGATCGTAGTAGAGTTCTAAAACAATGCCACAGAATACCAATCTGAATATATCTCCTTATTTTGACGATTTCAATAAGGAAAATAATTTCTACAAGGTTCTCTATAGACCTGGATATCCTATCCAAGCTAGGGAACTTACTACGATGCAATCCCTTCTGCAGAATCAGCTGGAGTCGATGGGATCGCATATGTTCAAGGATGGCGCAATGGTCATTCCTGGTCAGGTTGGTTATGACCTAGACGCTAAGGCAGTTCTACTACAAGGTAATTTCTTAGGTACAAGTGTTGAATTATATCGTGAGCAATTAACTGGACGTATTATAACTGGTCTAACTACTGGAATTAAAGCAAAAGTTATATCTTCTATATCATCTACTACATCTGATCGTGGTTATATTACATTATATCTTAAGTACATCACTTCTGGTGGTGACGATAGTGATACCAATACGTTCGTAAACAATGAACAGTTAGTTTGCGATGCAGAATTAACGTTTGGTAGTACACTAATTGAGATCGGAACTCCATTTGCACAGTTACTTCCTACAGAAGCAACAGCAATTGGTTCTACTGCAACAGTAGCTAATGGTGTTTATTTCATACGTGGTTATTTTGTTGATATACTAGAACAAACAATTATTCTTGATCAGTATACTAACAACCCATCTTATAGAATTGGTTTAGAAGTATTTGAATCTATTGTAACTCCTGAAGACGATCCTAGTCTGAATGACAATGCGACTGGTACATCTAACTACTCTGCTCCAGGTGGACACCGTTTCAGAGTACGTGCTACGTTAACTAAGAAGGTTATCGATGATGATACTGATAAGAACTTCTTAGAATTGTTGCGTATTAACAATGCAACTATAGAAAGTTTTGTAGACAGAACAGCATATAATGAATTTGCTAAGGAATTAGCACGTCGTACTTTTGATGAGTCTGGTGATTATACAGTAAGAGATTTTGATGTACGTGTAAGAGAGCATCAGAATGATGGTTTGAATGGTGGTGTATATCTTCCAGGTGAAGTATCTAAAGAGGGTACCACATCTAGTTCTGCCTTCTATGCATTAGAAGCAAGTCCAGGTAAGGCATATGTTAGAGGATATGAGACAGAAACTTTAACTCCTACATTCCTAGACCTAGCAAAACCAAGAGATACTAAAGCACTTCAGAACTCTATAGTACCGTTTGAACTCGGTAACTATATGCTGATGAATAATACTAGGGGTAATCCTATTATTAATGGTGAAGGTGTTACTGCTAATTATCAGGTACTTGAGTTTCGTGATGTAGCACCTAATGGATTGAATGCAACAGGACAGATTATTGCATATGCACGTTGTGCTGCATACGAATATCATAGTGGTACTAACGTAACTGCAACAGATTGTGTTTATAAGACATATCTATTTGATATTCAACCATTAACAGCATTCTATTTGAATCAGAACACCACAATGAGTCAAGGTGCTGTTATTCGTGGTAGAACATCCAAAGCAAAAGCATTTGTAGTAAATGATGTTGTCAATGATGACATCTTTATGGTATACCAAGTTTATGGTACTTTCCGTGATGGAGAGATCATTGAGAGAGATGGTGTTGAAGTTGGTACTTTAACTAACTACTTCCAGTTCCAAATCACTGATGCTAAAGGTGTAACAGGTAGAGATCCTGATACCAACTCAATTATATTTGCTGGAGATTTATTATTAGACGATGAAAGAGTCATTTCAGGTACAACTTTTAACCTTACTGCTGGTACTGTTACTGGTACTAAGTCAAACTTTACTATTGATTTACGTCCTGGTGATGTCCTAACACCTGATGGCACAAATACAATCACTATAAACCGTATCGATACTACTGGTGGTAGTATCCAGGGAGAGATTACAAATGCTTTACAAGCAAATGGTACTCCCTCTGGTGTTAGTGATGGAGATTATCCTGCATTCATTCGTCGTAGAGTACAAATATATGATAAGGCAACAGCAGATATGCTGATTGAAATGCCTAAGGAATCTATTAAGTCTATTGCTGACGAATCAGCAGTAGTTGCACGTACCTTTGATGATATAACTGTTACTGGTAATAATGACTTTTCAATATCATTACCAGCAGATGAACAGTTCCTTTCATATGATAAGGATCATTATTCATTGGTAGAACTTGCTCCTACAGCAGGTACGATTATTGATATAGAACCTAACCTAACATTTAACACTACTGGTACACCTAGAACATCTTTAACTGTATCAAACATATCTAGTGCTACAACTTGTCGTTTGATTACTTCACTTTCTAAGAACCAGGCAGAGAAGAAATTAAAGAATGCAACTGAGATGGAAGTAATGAAGGTTGAGAGAACCGCCATTTCTTCTGACGCTCAGAAATATGGTCTGACATACGGTTCACTTTATGGTACACGTATTGAAGACGAAGAGATTTCATTGGGAGCTACTGATGTCTACAAGGTACACGCCGTCTACGAATCACTCGATGATAATCCTGCACAGATTCCTAATGCAACATTCCAGGACGCAACAATCTTTAAGAAAGGAACTATCATTGAGGGAATTACCTCCAAAGCAAAAGCTCGTGTTATCAACTTTAACCCAGTTTCGTATGTCTGTCATTACGTATATGAGAACGATCAGTTCTTCCTATTAGGTGAGAGTGTACGTGGTTTTGATGCTAACGATGCTGTCATAACTGGTATTATTAATGATGCTGAAGGATCTATTGTTCAAGGTAGTAAGAATATTACACCATCATTCTTCCTTGATCCTAACCAGCAAGGACACTACTATGATATCAGTAAACTAATTAGATATGCTTCATCAACCAAACCTCTAAGGAAGTTGATGATAGTATTTGATAGATTCGTTCACGAAGCAACTGGTGATTACTTTGCTTCCGAATCTTATATTGGTATTGATTATGATAAGATTCCATCATTCACACAGGATGGTGAGACTAAACAATTAAGAGATGTTCTTGACTTTAGACCTGCTGTAACACCTGTACTATCTGGTTCAGGTACTGTAACAGCACCTTACTTTGTCAACTGTGCATCATTAGACTTTAAAGATAGATCATTTGCTTCAGGTGGTGTTGCAAATAACGCTACTGTTATTGACATCCCTAAACCAGAGTCCGACTTCCGTTGTGACTATGACTTCTATCTTGGACGTACTGATAAACTATTCTTAACTGATCAGCAACAATTTAAGATCGTTAAGGGTATATCTGGTGAAGCTGGTGAACTACCAGCCAATATTGATAATGCTATGTTACTAGCAACGTTAGTTCATAAGCCATATGGATATGGTCCTGAAGACGTTGCAATCTCTAGAGAGAACAATAGACGATTCACTATGCGTGATATCGGTGCTATTGAAAAACGTGTTGACCAGTTGGAGTTCTATACTTCACTTTCAATGCTTGAACTAGAAACATCTTCCTTACCTGTTAAGGATGCTGATGGATTTGATAAGTTCAAGAATGGTTTCTTAGTTGATAACTTTACTTCTTTTGATGCTACAGCAACCACACACGAAGACTTCTCTGCTTCCTTAGACTTTAAAGAAGGTACATTACGTCCTTCACACTATACTACTAACGTATCTCTACAGTATAATTCTTCTGGTTCTTCTGGTGTAACCTTAACTGAAACTGGTACAGTTATACTTCCATTCAGTGAAGTTGTCTTTATTAAGCAACCTTATGCTTCTAGAGTTGAGAACGTAAACCCATTTAACGTTTTTGCTTACATTGGTAGACTTGATTTATTCCCATCATCTGATGACTGGATTGATACAAGACGTGCAGCAGATCGTGTTGTTAACATAGAAGGTGATTTCAACGCACAGATTCAGCGTCTTGGTGGAGATGTTAACACAGGTCTTGTTCCTACACAGTGGAACTCTTGGAGGACACAGTGGTCTGCTTCCACATCTTCAACTAGTTCTCAGTTCTTCAGAGGACCAGGTATTAGATGGATTCATACTACAACTACAAGAACAACAAGTTCACAAGTACGTTCTGGATTAAGGACTCGTGTAACACCACGTATTGACCGTCAGTCCTTAGGTGACAGAACTATTGAGCGTACAGTAGTACCTTTCGTACGTTCTAGAAATATAGCATTTGCTATTCAGCGTTTGAAGCCTAATACTAGGTTCTATGCTTTCATTGATAATGTTAACATTAACTTCTATACAACTCCTAAGTTGATTGAAGTTATTAAGAATACAATTGAGGATATTAGAACTAATGATACTCCTTATGTTGTAGGAGAAACAGTTGTTGGACAAACATCTGGATGTAGGTTAAAGATTGTAAGTCCTGAAACAGGATATGATGATGGTAAGTCACCATACGATAGTTCTGATCTACCAACATCTTATGCATCTACCACACCGTTACTCAACATTGATACTAAAACAATGTCTGAGACAGTTGCTGGTACATACTATGGTAACCCATTAGAAGGTGAAATCTTAGTTGGTGCTACCTCTGGTGCACGTTCTGTTGTTAAACCTAAGCGTTTAATTTCAGATACTAATGGTAACCTTGATGGTATTATCTGGATTCCTAATCCTGCTGTATCTACCAACCCAAGATTTGCTACAGGTACACGTGTTATCCGTGTTACTACTTCTCCTACTGACTCTAGAGTACCTGGTGAAGTTGATTCTGCTGCACAACACAATTATGTTGCATCTGGAGTTATTGAAACCAAGCAACAGACCATCCTTGCAGTTAGAAATGCAGATATTGTAAGAGATACTGTAACTCAGGATAGAGTTGTTAACACTACAACCACAAGTGTCAGAGACACAGGTTGGTATGACCCTCTTGCACAGTCCTTCTTAGTTGAATCTAAGGGTGGTGCATTCTTAACATCAGTAGAACTTTACTTTAGAACAAGAGATGAAAGAATTCCTGTCTCGGTACAAGTTAGGGAAATGGCTAATGGTTATCCTACCACTAAAGTTCTTGCTTTCTCTGACGTTACTCTCCTTCCTAGTCAAATAAATCTATCAGAAAATGGTACGATTCCTACTAAATTTACGTTCCCTTCTCCAGTCTATACTACAGAGAATCGTGATTATTGCGTTGTTGTTCTATCTGACTCCAACGAGTATAAGCTTTGGATCTCTCGAATGGGTGAAGACGATGTAACTAGTGATAGAACCATTTCAGAACAGCCTTATGCTGGTGTACTATTCAAGTCACAGAACGCATCTACTTGGACTGCTGACCAGTACGAAGACCTTAAGTTTATATTATATAAAGCGGAGTTTACACCAAATACAACTGGTACAGCGTGGTTCAATAATGCTGAACTAGCAATAGGTAATGGTGGTATTGCTCCATTAAGACTCAACCCAGTTGAGACTACTAAACCAGAAGTTAAGGTAATCCTTGACAGTCACGCAGCGAACTTTACTATCGGTGCTGAACTTACACAGACTGATACTTCACCTGCACCATCTGCTATTGTCAGAGAGGTTGTACAAGGTGTACAGGGTTCATCTAATGCATACTTGATTCTTGATGATCTAGTTGGATCATTCCGTCAAGGTGTTGCATCAGGTTCAACATATATCTATAGGTTAGTATCTTCTAGAGCAACCGCTGAGATTACGTTGACTGGTGTATCTGGTACATTCCAGGTTGGAGAAGAGATCACTAATGGATCTGGTGCATCTGGTATGGTTACTGGTTGGGATGTTGGTACTTCTAAGGTAAGTATCAAATCTGTAACTGGTACATTCGCTGACGCAGATCCAATCACACAAGTAGTAAATTCAGTAACCGTTGCATCGGGTACCATCGCTTCCAGTGGTGTTGTTGCTGGTGGCGATGATATTAATAGGTATCCTTCTGCACCGATTTCTTACTACAATAAGGCAACAGAAATTACAGTACGTCACGCAAACCATTGTATGCACGACGTTTCTAACTCTGTTAAGATAGAAGGTGTTATTTCTGAAGTCTCACCAACAGTTATTGACTCTGCATATCATACCAATGGTATTACTGCCTCGGATGGTGTGTCGAGTACATTCTCGCTGCACGTTGCTGATGCAGCTGCCTTCCATACTATTATTAATGGTGAAACAATTGGTTCATCCAATAAAGGTTATATTGTTATTCGAGATCCAGAAATCCCAACACAGCATTGGGAGATCTGTGAATACAGTGCTATCTCAGCTGATGGTAAGATTCTAACTTTACCTTCAGGTTCGAGAGGTCTAGGTGGTACTGCTGCGCTGGCACATAGTTCATCTAGTATTATTGAATGTTATAACTTAGATGGTATTCCATTAACAGAGATTAACAAATTGCACACTGCAATTGGATCTCCTACTATAGATTCCTATAAGTTAGCGGTTACATCTGTATCTACATCTGGTATTGTGTCTGGTGGTCATAATGTTACTGCCACACAGAACGTACAGATAGATCAGGTATACCCACAACTTCAGATGACTGTATACCCTGAAACTACTGTTGATCCTAGAATCAATATAGTCACAGGTACATCAATTAGAAATGGATCTAACGTTGATGAAGCATCATTCATCAATGATGGTGTATATTATGATATGATTGCTAATGAGGACAATTACTTTGATTCTCCTAAGTTAGTATGCTCTCAGGTAAATGAGGACGCTAGACTGTCTGGTTCTAAGTCTCTGAACGTTCAGATGCTTATGACAACCACTAACAAGAGTATATCTCCTGTTATTGATACAGACCGTTGTTCTTTAATCACCACTATGAACAGGGTTAACAACCTTGCAATTGGTGAGAATGATGCTGAGAGGAATACAGGTGATAAGACTGATGCAGTCTATATTACCAAACTTATTAATCTGCTCAATCCAGCAAACTCATTGAAGGTACGTTTCGAAGCTTGGAGGCATCCTGCTACTGAGATTCGTGTAATGTATAAGATAGTACCTATTGGAACTACACTCGCTGTAGATGAAATAGGTTTCACATACTTCAATGGTAATGGTTTAGAAGATAAGAGTATACAGAAGACCGAAGATCTTTTATACAGAGACTTCGAATATTCTTTAGATGCACCAGAGTTTACTATAGCTCAGGTTAAGATCCTACTCAGTTCTTCCAACCAATCTTTTGTTCCAATAGTTAAGAACCTTAGAGTTCTTGCCCTATCTGATCTATAAATAATTATGACCTAACCCTTTTAGTGCAAGGGGTTCCGTCTTATTATGGACTGGGACTTAGAGCTGGAGAATTCCAAACTTCAAGATATGATTATCATCTACCAAGAAGAAATCGCAACCTTAGAAGACGAAAAGAAAGAGTTGAAGGAAGAAATAGCCTTCCTCAAGCAACAGCTTGACTACAAATCATTTTTGTCTATAGAATATGACGAAACCTAAGTACCAGTTTGTATCTGGTCATCCAGAGCTAGTACGGGATACCCGTTCTGGTGCGGTACTAAATACAAAAGAAAGTCCTACTGGTCTCTTGAAGAAAGCGAGAGCCAAGAAGGAAATGCGTATCGACACTATGAAAAGTGATCTAGATATGTTAAAATCTGAAATGACTGAGATCAAGTCTTTACTAAAACAAATGATGGAGTCTAATTATGCCAGCAACCACCAGTGAGTTTATGTCCCAAGAGGATTTATTAAAGGATTTCGAAACAAGGTTTAATGCCTTGAGAGAAGAGAATGGTAACCTTGCTAACAAAGTTCGAGAGAACGAACAGCAGATGTTAAAGTTGCAAGGGGCTATGGAGACCCTAAACTACCTTAAACAAAACGAGTCTCCGCAAGAAGAAACAACAGAATAATCAAAGGGGACTCTTAGAAGTCCCTTTTTTACGGTTATAAATATCTCAGAGGCTACTACCCGTCCGTACGGTTCACAGTATAAACAATGGCAAATAGAATCCAATTAAGGCGTGATGGAGCTCAGCAGTGGGCAAACATTAACCCAATACTAGCCCAAGGAGAACTTGGAATTGAGATAGATACGTCACGTATCAAAATTGGTGATGGTGTAACTCCGTGGAACTCATTAAAATATGAGCGACCTTTGGAGACAGAATCAAACGCTGCTAATACACTTGTAAAGAGAGACGCTGACGGTAACTTCGAAGCTGGTGCAATATCTGCTACATTAATTGGTAATGCCTCTACTGCGACACGTCTTGCCAACGCACGTCAAATTCAATTAACTGGTAGTATAACTGGTTCAGGATCATTCGATGGTTCTGCTAACTTAAACCTTGCTACTAACCTAGAACTCGTACCCTCACTTCCTCATTATAATCCTAACGATCCTGATGCAACTGCTAACTATTCAATGGTTACGGTTGACTCAAGAGGTAGGGTAGTTGGTGCATCTCTTGCTAGTACACTATCTGAATATGGTATTATTGACGCACAGCCATTAGATACTGATCTAACTTCTCTTGCTGGAATGACCACATTTGGTCTACTATCCAGACAAGCTGCTGGTCAGATTGTTACTAGAAATCTAACTGGTGGTGCTGGTAGAATTATATTTACAGATGCTGACGGTGCTACAGCAAACCCATTCATTGATCTTGCTGATACAGCAGTTGTTGTAGGAAATTATAATACAGAAGCATTAACATCTGTAGTTGCAGGTGGTTCTAATGGTGAACCATTTGGTACAGAAACTGTCAACGCTGTTAAATTTAGTGTAGACAGATATGGAAGAATTACATCAGCAACTAACGTACCTATTGCCACAGCAACAGAAGGTTCTAAGTACGCTACATATAACGCTGGTACGACATATAGTAGATACGATATACTAGAAGCGAATGCTAAGATATATCAAGCGATTGAGGATATCGCTGCTGGTGGTGGAGAACCATCACATACATCTGGTGATGTAGGAGGATGGAGATGGTGTAGTGCTGTTGCTGTAGAACAGAAAGGTCTTGCATCATTTGCACAAGAAGACTTTGATGTTGATTCAAATGGTCACGTAAGCATATCATTAATGGGTGTTGATAACACTCAACTACAAAATAATAGAGTCTCTTTTGCTGACGGAAATACAAAAGAAGACTTTGAATTAGACCAGGAACTAGATGCTAGTACTGGTTACAGAGGTTTCAACTATCTTAATTATGTTAAAGTTAATGACACCAGTGGTAATCTACTGTTTGGGGCAAATAATACGGGTGATAGTGGTGCTGGAGAGGTTGATATTAACGCGAGACTTTATTTCAGTGATGCGGACATTACCCTCGACGGAGGGGTTAACCAAACTCTAGACAAGACTGGAGACGGTAACCTAACATTCCAGTCAACTCAGAACTCTGGATCTGCACGTACGTTTGATCTTGCTATCACAAACGCAGGTGGTGGTACTGCTTCTTTAAACATTACTGCAGATAATGACATTACAATCTCTGCTACTAATGTAAGTAATAGAGTTAATGTAGAAGGATTCCAATTCCAAGATGATAC
>CEPK01040154.1_pt1 | contig 18462 bp, 17 predicted proteins | sample 356231 | NCBI WGS metagenome assembly CEPK01 (sample SAMEA2620259, study PRJEB7988) | marine metagenome | biome: marine biome (ENVO:00000447); feature: deep chlorophyll maximum layer (ENVO:xxxxxxxx); material: "saline water (ENVO:00002010), including plankton (ENVO:xxxxxxxx)" | depth 80 m
AAATAGCGGTTGGCTGATCGGGGAATCTTCCTCTCTTTTCCCAAACCATAAGGTGGAACTTACTCCCCCCGAGCTAGGGTGGCAACCCTTGTTGCGTGATTTCAGGGAGGTGCCCGACCCTCCTGAGGCATACGAAGGAGATATGGGTGCCAAGAATCCGACTATGGTGGAAAGCTCAGAAGAAAAAACCCCATTTTTCAAGCCCGAAAAAGCCTCCGAAAATGACGAAGTTGAGGATTTGATTAGGTACATTTCCAGATCATCAGGTTTAGGCAGGGAAGAGGTTCTGAGGAGGGCCAAGAGGAAAATCAGGGCTCTAAACCCACTTTCATTGGGATTGGCTCTGGCATTAGTCGCGAGAGAACAGCATCTGGAAATGCCCGAGGTAATTGCAATGCTGGAAAGTGACTAACCTTCCACCTTTTCGCTTCCCCTGACTTCGGCCGCAAGAAGTCCAGGAAGAACCATCAGGGCTAGGAAAAGGGAGAATGCCACGGATATCGAACTCACGATTCCGAAGTCCCTGATCACGGGCACGGGCGAGAGGACAAGGACCATGAATCCGAAGATTGTGGTCCCGGCAGACATCAGGAGCGCAGATCCTGTGTTTGCGTACATGTCCCTCATGGCAGGCCAAACGGCCATCCCTGACTCCCTATTGGCCTCGAACCTCCTCCAGACGTGGATCGAGTAGTCGATACCAAGTCCGATGGTTAGTGCTGTGATCATTATCGTTAGCACATTCCAGTTGATCCCCAGCACGGCCATGGTGCCAACGACCCATGAGCCAGCTAGTCCGACAGGAAGGATCACGAGCAGTGACTGGCCGAACTTTCTTGTTAATGAGCCCAGAACAACCAAAGACACTGCGAGGCTTATGGCAGTAGAGCTGACAATTGAGGAGATCAATCCGTTTAGAACATTCGAGAGAACTATCAGGTCACCAACCACGTATGCCCTCCCTCCAGTGTCGGCAGCTACGATGTCCGCCTCTGCAGACATCTCTTCGGAGATCAAATCAACCATTGCGCTAGATTGGGCCTGGACGTCCACCCTTATCCTCAGGTAGTGTATGGATCCAAGATCATCGGATAGCGAGACGTGCTCAGATGTTCTCTCTGCCCATGTAGAGCCCCTGAGCCTATCTCCAATGCTATCGTTTTCCAAGAGGTAGGATATCGCCGAAGCAAGGTCCCCTTCGGTGAAGTTTGCAGTCGGCGCGATGTCCTCTCCGAAGGCCTCAAGGTTGTGATCAAAACCAAAAGACTCGTTTTCCTCAATCGCATCCCCAATTATCCTGTAGATGCTGTCATATGAGGCCCACTCTGACCCGCCTGAAGCATCGGTTACGACAACACCAGGCATTCTTAGCAATGAGTCTTCCACTCCATTCAGGGCCCCTATCAAGTCCTCCTCGCCCTCGAAAAACTCCTTCCCCTCGCCCGGTTCAATTATGATGTAAACAGACTTCAGAGCATTTACTTCGTATGAATCGTAAAGCTCGTTACGGACCTCCATTATGTCCATCCCCTCCTCGGATAGGAAATCTGAGAGCTCGAAGCTAGTATCCAGGCCCCTCTGAGCCACAACTATCGAGCCAGCAGTGATTATTGCCACCGTTAGCAGGACAAGAGGGGCGTTGCTTCTCTGGAAGTCTGATGCCATGCTAGCGATCTTATCCAACTCAAGGCCCCTGTTTTTGTTCTGACCAAGTGTCCTTTCCACGACTACGTGCACAGCCCCGACCGTTACCGTGCTTGCTAGGAAAGCAGATGAGACTCCTAGGGCCAACGTAATTCCGAAGCTCCTGAGTGGTGGGAGGGGCGAGAAGGAATTTGCCAGAAAGGCGAATACGGTTGTAACTACTGCAAGGAATAGAGCTACGCGCAGCTCTACAAAAGACCTCGCCCAGGCCTCAGCTGCGCTTCTGGAGTTCTGCTTCGCCTTTTCGTACCCTCGCTGGAGGTGTATTGAGTAGTCTATGCCCAAACCGAGAACTACTGGCGCCACAGCAATTTCCAGCACTGAGAATTTCACCCCTGCCATGGAAATCGCGCCGTATGTCCAGACAAGGGAGGCCAAGAGGGCAGTAAGTGGCGCTAGGACCATGGTGATTGAACGGAAAGCCAATGCCAGCAGTAAGACGACTACCAGGATAGCGAGAAGTATCAGCCAAACCAGATTATCTAGGGTCGAATCGTTGATGTCACTGCTAATCAGGTCGTCGGAAATCACACCGTACTCTAGGATCGAATCTTGGCCATCATCGCCCCCTGTCCCTGTCAGTATCTCCCTTATCTCCCTTGAATGGAACTGCCTCTCTTCCGCGTCCAAGTCTCCAGATAGCTCAATCAGCCATAGCGTGCTGCTTGCCGAGGGAGTGGGGTTGCCCGTGCCGTCTTCCAGCCATTCGCATACTGGTTCAAAGTCCAGGTCCTTGTTTAGCATTGCAGATGAAGCGAATGAGGCCATAGCCACAGTCCTCTCATCCGAGTCACGCGCATCGTCGCATTTCTCACCCTCGACTACCTCGCTAAGCAGCTGTTGCCAGTTTTCAAAATCTGTAATTTCTCCCTGGTAACCCCTCTCCTCGATAGTCCTCTGGAGGATCTCCGCTGCGTTAAGCTGGGATGCGACCACGCCTCCATTACTTTCGGAGTAGCTCTCGATTAGAGCATGATCCCCTGACAATCTATGGATAGCACCCATTTCCAGCACGTTTGGCAAGAAACCCCCGCCATTAGGTGAAGATGGTTTGACGTTCACGTACATCATGTGGGGGGACGTCCCGATCTCGGACTCGATCCTTACCTGGGCCTCATCGGCTTGGGTCTCTGGGGCAAAAGAGGAGAGGTCTGTGTTGAAGGGCGGCATTGGAAGTAGTGCCGAAGCGAGCAGGGCAGTGGCCAGTAGGCTGATTATGAGGATTACAGCAGACCCCTTTTCGAGGGATTCGGCAATTCGACCCACCACAACTTCTTGGTCCGCCATAGCCGCTCCCAAAACCTCATGGTGTAAAACTTAGGGTCAGTTTGCAACAAACTTAGGTGCGCTTTGCGATGCAAGGCCTGAAAAGGGAACTGCCAGTCGAGCGTTCGCCATGCCAGTCAAAGTATTGAAGAACGACGGCCAAGAGTTGAGAGTCAGAATCCCCGGTGGGACGCATACGACGCTGCAGATGTTCAGGGCCCGCCTGAATGAAATGGACGGCGTCGAGTATGCAAATTATTTCCAGAATCACCCCGATTTAGATGATCCTGAGCTTTATGTTCGTGTATCAAAGGGGAAGAAGGCGGCCAAGGTCCTCAAGGACGTCTGCTCTGCGATTTCCAAGGAGTTTTCCGCCATCAAGCTCTAGGCGGTGGCAATTTGTCCGATCCATTTACTGAGGATTCTCTCGGATTGTCATACTGGCCAACAGAGGCCGATGGTATCGGTGGTTTACTGAAGTGCAGGGTGGAGGACTTCAGGGTCGAAGAGGTTTCAAACCAACCAGCCCTTGATGATAGGGGCCGATTCACCCTAGCGAGGGTAACGATGGTGAATTGGGAGAGTAACCGATTCCTGAAAAGGCTAGCAGGGGCTTGCGGAATAAGCCGAAACAGGGTCTTCAGCTCGGGCCTCAAGGATAAGAGGGCAATAACCACTCAACTAGTTGTGATCGACGCACCCAGAAACAAGGTCGAGTCAGTCAGCATCCCAGACAGTTCGATAGAGATTATCGGCAGGACCCATCAGAAGCTCGGGATGGGTGACCACGATGGAAACAGATTCACAATTACAGTTAGGGGGTGCTGCGATTCGAATGGCGGGCCGATAGATGCTAAGGAAGCCATGCAGAGGGTAAACTCGATCAGGAAGGAGCTTTCCGAGTCACTTGGGTCAAATGCATTCCCAAATTGGATAGGCCCACAGAGATTCGGGTCCACAAGACCAGTCACCCCGGAAGTCGGCAGGGCAGTCGTCGAGGGCGATTTTGAGCGAGCGATAGATGTCTATGTTGGCATGGAATCAAAGAGCGAGGGAGAGGAGTCTCAGCTATTCCGAGCTTCTTGGAGGGATCTCAAAGACCCCTCTGCTGCTCTAGAGATCGCGCCCCCTCGGCTAGGGTACGAGAGGGCAATGTTGGAGCATTTGGATAGAAGGCCAGGGGATTTCGTCGGCGCCTTCAAGACCCTCCCAAATAGTCTGCAGCTACTCATGGTCCACTCTATACAATCCCTTGCTTTCAATCACGCCCTTTCTGCAAGGATAAAGGATGGTCTGGACATCACTGTCCCCACAGTGGGGGATTTAGTCGCCCCCATCCAGCCCAATGGCAGGTTGGACGTCGGTAAGATGGCCATGGTGAGCGATAGCAACCTGGAGAGGTGCATCAGGAACTGCAGACTTGGTCGGCTCTCCGTATCTGGCCCCCTCCCGGGCGCGAATTCGGATTTTGCGACAGGGCGGCCCGGTGAATGCGAGATGGCCGCCATCGAGAAAACCTCCCTTTCGGGAATCTCTTGGCTTGTTCCAGAAATACCTAGGCTAACCACCTCGGGAACGAGGAGGGCACTTTCCGTACCGTTCAGGGATTTCATCGTCGAAGAGGCACCCGAGTCATCCGAATCGCTTTCCGAGAGGTGGGAGGAAGGGCCCACGGAGGGGGATAGGTGGCACCCGGAGGGAGCCTCGCTAAGATTGAGGTTCACCCTCCCAGCTGGCACGTATGCAACGGTTCTGATGAGGGAGCTGATGCGCTCTCCACTGAATCACTATTGATCAGAGACGACCCATTTCCAAGGCCTCTATCTGGCCAATCAACTCGTGCGATTGTCTGACCCTATCTTCGAAACCATCCACCAGCCCGTCTCCCTCCCCTAGGACGGCCTGCACTTCTATGTACATCATCCCAAAGGCAAGGGGCTTAATTTCCACTTCTTGCACTTCTTCGAAACCACCAATTAGCTCCGCGATACCGTCGTAATCAGGGCTTCCTTCTTCAGGCTGCTCCATCGTGACCTTGTATTTCACAACAACCTCGCCCATAATTTCACCTTCATGGCCCCTCGAATCTGCATTCGGGGCAGATGTACTTCACAGACTGGACCCTGCAACGCTTACTCCTGCCGAGTGGACTTCCACAATTCGGGCAGGGAAAAGTCGCACTACCCTCCCCTACGAGAGGGGTTCCCGAGGAAGTACAGATAGCCACTCTCTTCGCCTTCATTCGATCACTCGACTTTCTGGGCGTGCAAGGTCCCCTTTTTAGGGTTGATTGTGCTTTTGGGGGGGATATGTATTCGCCCCTGGCTTCCCAGCATAGGTTGAAAAAAAGAATCCCTGATTGGGTATTGTGTCAACGCACTCCGATAAATCAGGCAATAAGGACGAACTGAAGAAGTTTGTAAACGACGAAGGGGGAATTTGGAGCCTAAGGAATATGGATAGGGTAAGGGATTGGAACAATATAGAGTATGCTGCAGGATTGTCCGGCAAGAACACTCCTTCCACTGGGCTTTCTATGAATAGGGCTTTCATACCGCCCGGGGGGGTCGCAAATGCCCATATACACGTAGATTTCGATGTGATGATATACCTGCTTAAGGGGAGCGTGAGGCATGAATACGGCCCTGGTTGCAGGAATTCTGTGGTACACAGCGAGGGTGATATGTTCTACATTGAGCCAGGGCTCCCTCATGAGGTGTTCAACTGCTCCGAGGAAGACTGGGTCCATGCCCTAGTTGCCCGATCCGATGCCTCTGAGTGGCAGAACATAATTCCCTACGATAGGGACTCCGAGTAGCTTCCCTTGGATGAAGGAATCTGGGTAGTGCATTCTTGTACAGATCGGGGAGTATCCCCCCCGACCTGCTTGCGTGTTTCAGTGTTCTTGCCAGTATTCAAACTAGCTTGTCGATCTCAGCACCAACTCTGGCGCCGATACCGACGAGTAGGCCGTCCACGATCCAAGCTGGCACTACGTCAGCTATGCCGTCTCCAGCGCTAGCTATCGATGCACCCATCTCGTGTGCTCCGGTCAGGGTCATCATGCCCCCAAGGACCATCAGTCCGAAGGCGCTTGCCCATGCAGAGTCACAGCGTGTGTGCACTTGCCACCAAACCGCGCCAGCGGCTATCATGGATAGCATTGGCCAAACCTCTGGCACCTCGAACTCGGCTGCTACCCAGCCCGTTTCGATGCCGCCGGCCTCGGTTGCAAGGACTATGGCCAGCAGTGCACCCACTGCCTGAGCCAAAAGCCTCATGCCGTTGGGCATGTAGTTCCCTTCGACATCACCGTCGCCGTCGTTCAGCATGTGGCACCAGGTTACAACCGGTAGCACATGTGCACCCGAGAATGCCATCCAGACCACTGCAAGAGCTACAGCACCCTCAAGGGTGCCAATTCCCATTGCAAAAACGGCCCAGGACAGCACAAAGGCGCCACCTACTTCTGCTTTCATTGCGTTCATATCTACGTTCATTTATTCATCCCCCTCGTTTAACGAGTGGTTCCACGTGCAATCCATGGACTATATAACTCAGCAGGTGCCTGAAACGGCCCAGATAGCCATTATTCGACGTTTCCAGAAGAGCCGGTGTAGCTAAAAACACCTGATGTCATTGGGTAAATCAGATCTCCTATCACACATCTCTCTTCGAGATCTTCCTGAATCCAACCTTCGACTCGACTTTATCCTCGTCATCCCTGACCACAATCCCCACATTCTCCAGGTGGGAGCTCAATTGCTCCATTGCAGACATTCTCGCTGCCTCTCCCCGGAAATTAGGAAGCATGTTCTGGCAGACTAGGTATGTTTCCGATGATGAGCTTCTGCTTGCCGTCGGAGAAAAACGAGTTACCGAGGAGAATCGTTGCTTCGCAGCGTTGACCAAGCCCTCTATGCCAGCGCCTTGGAAGACCTTTGTAACAAAGCAACCACCGGGCATTAGCATCGTGGCCGCCAAATCCAGCGCCATAGTTGATAGGTCTAGGGAAATAGCCTGATCGGTGTCGTAACGCCCAGTAAGGCCGGGGGAAATGTCACTGATAACCGCATTGAGCCCATCCCCGGGGACGATACCTGAAACGGCATCAATCGTCTCTTGGTCCGTAATGTCGCCAATCAGCAGCTCTGCCCCCCCTATGGGGCTGGTGGCCAGGATGTCAACCCCGACAACAAAGCCACCCTCGCCAGCCAACTCAACGGCCACTTGGGTCCATCCACCGGGGTGGCACCCGATGTCAAGCACAGAGTCCCCATCCCTGATCAGATTGAAGCGCTCTTGGATTTGCTTGAGCTTGTAGGCAGACCTGGCCCTGTAGCCCTTCGACTTAGCCTCTCGCCTCCAATGGTCGCGTCTGTTCTCCTGGTACCAACGCTTGCTCATGACACCCCGGTAAGGACATTGGGTTATGAAGGAGGGGCCGCTGCGACGCTCAGTGACACGGCTTATGCCAAAATCTAGTGTGTATCTGGCATTGGCGGCAGTCTTGGCTTGCTCCTTCATGGCTTCTGGATCAGGTGAAGATACAACATGGGAGTCAGAGGGGGGGCATTTGGTTCTGATGGAGCAATACACTGCAACTTGGTGCGAGTCTTGCTCATCCGTTGATGAGATGGTTTCTGAGTTCACACGTGAAAATTCAGGCAGGTTGGTCAGGGTAGCAATTCACGATCATGTCGCAGATCCATTGGGAACCCCAATAACCGCTCACAGGATCCAATTGCACCCCCCTGCACCAGTTACCCCGACATTCTGGATGGATGGCGAAATGCTGGGCGGCGGCTTGCCAGACAAGGCCATGCTATCCCAAGAGCTTTTATCTTCCGAAAGCTCCAGATCCGATGACTCCCGGATGAGGCTAAATTTGGAGAAAGTCACCAATTCCGAGCTGTCAATAACCCTGTCAATCACAGCGGCCGAATTGGATGGCGAATCCAGGGCCTCCATTTTCGCGATTCTGGATAGCGTTTCTCTAAACGAGTCAGAGGCGGAAAATGGTCTGACTGAACATCACGATGTCGTTTTCGCCTATGCCGAGTCGCCCGTCAACGGCTCCGATGGCTGGCAATATCCTGAAGAAGTTTGGAGCCCCATGGAATCTGCAGGGCATGATGACTTTCCTTCATCTCCAATAGTTATTAAGACAAACCTGACCATACCCGATGGCGTAGAACTGTCAAACCTCAGATTGGTCGCTGTGCATGAGAGAGCCAACCAAAACGGGGAAATTACGATGACAAAGGGGGTGGTGGAGCTTTTCATAGGCGAGGGCGAAAAGGAAGCGGGAACCCCTTTGGCAGCACCAATAGCAGCGATACTGGCGATTTCCACTATCGCACTTACAAGCCAATCTCGTCGATAAGCGCACGTGCGGTAGCCCTGATGGCCTGCTCCGATGACGCAGTCGGTTCAAAACCCGTATCTTTCAGCTTACTCACGTCCAAGTAAGTTTTCGGAACGTCGCCTGCCCAACCCCTGCTTCCTCCTGTGTAGTCTAGGGTCACGCCTTCCAAACCACTTTCCTCGATCACTATTTCCGCGATTCTGGATACCGAGCAAGTATCCCCGGTACCAAGGTTGTAAAGATTGACCTGCCCCTCCTCCCTTTCCATTAGGTGGAGCATGGAATTCACACAGTCTTCAGCGGACATGTATGATTTCTCCTGCTTGCCATCACCAAGAACCTCTAGCCTACTTGGATCATTCTTCAGTTTGTGAATGAAGTCGAAAATAACCCCATGAGTGCCTCTTGGACCAACAATGTTGGCAAACCTGTGTATGAATCCCTGAGCCCCGAATGTCCCCGCCCATGCGGTGATTAGCGCCTCGCTAGCGAGCTTAGAGGCCCCGTACAGTGAGATCGGCATCGTAGGCCCGTAACTCTCCGATGTCGGCATTTCGCTGGCCTCCCCGTATACCGCTGAACTCGAAGCGAAGGAAATCGTAGAAACCCCTGCGTTCCTCATGGCCTCTAGAACGTTGTAAGTGGCCATGGTCCCTTGCCTAAGGTCCGTGTCAGTGATCTCGGTGCCAAGCCGAATGTCCGGGTTGGCTGCCATGTGGTGCACCTTTTCCACGCCTTTCATAGCCTCAATAACCGATTCATAATCCAGCAGATCGCCCCTGAAAACCTCGACATTGCCGCTTCCTTCGTGATGAGCCAGGAAATCCTCCCTGCCACTGCTGAAGTTATCGAATACCCTTACCTTCTTTCCACCTGAGACCAAGGCATCCACCAGGTGGGACCCGATGAATCCAGCCCCACCAGTCACTAGCTCCATAAGCCTCGGACCAACGAGTACTCCTTGAGTCCATCGGCGACATCGTTCCCAGTATTGTCGACCTTTCCACAATTACTCTGACGTCCCATAATCGCTCCACAAAAACCCATAACATCCGAACGCTTCATTTGGTTTCTGTAACGGCCCATTGGCGTGAATGCATCATCGGGCGATGGGCAAATTGACGATGAGACGCGCTTCTGGATTTGGTTTTTCGAAAAGCTTGCCCCGATTAGGGAAAAATTCCTCGAATTCAAGAAGTCAATCGGAGATAGTCCCGTAGGAGGATACTTGGAGACTGCAACTCAGCTCGGGGAGGACATCTCCGATACGCTCCACGAATCAGCAAAACGCGCATCAGAGCTTACATACAGCGCAATTCTGAGGAGCCCCGCTACCGTCTGCATCATCATCCTCCTCTCCTCGTTTTTGATAGGAAAGGACTTCCAAGACTTCGAGCACCAGATAAACGGCGATGTGGAGATATACCTGCCAGATGGCGCGAATTCAACTGACCTTCTCAATGAAGTCAGGGAGCAGTGGTCAACAGATATTGTGATTCTCTATGTGCAAACAAATAATGCGGCTACGGGAAGTGAATTTGGAACTGAGAACATCACGGATTCTACAATATTGTCCCAGATTTCTTGGATTGAAGGGGATGATAACAATGCGGGCAAAGGTGGCACCAAATCCGGCCTCGACTACAACAAGAATGATCGGGGGTCCTTGGTTTGCAATCAGCCAGATTCTGGTTGTGACGGGGTCCTATGGGTCTTGTCGCCAGCGCAAATCGTGAAGGAGGCCAACTCCTCTAATTACAGATTTTCTTGCGCCGTCGAGAAATACGGTATCCCCGGTGCCAATGGCCAATGCGATATCTCTACTCTGAACCCAAACACCGGATACTCGATACCACAAGGAGACGGGTCTCAGGAGAGGATAGATGAGTACGTAGAAAATGCAGGCGGCCTATTTTCAAATTTCGTCAGGGATACGAATTCTGACGGAATTTGGGACACGGGGGTGGTGATAATGGGTATCGCATTTGATATGACCAATACCGACATTACCCCCAGAATCGACCCAAAGGGGATTTCCGAGGAAAACCCCTCTGGCAGACTTAGGGACCATGAGGCGTTCATTTCTCACGCTCACATCCTATTGTCAGGGGCCACTCAGGATGAATGTGAGATATGCACTAGATCGTATGAGAATCCAGTTTCCACGATGGACAAGGAAAGGCTGGACGTAATCCCTCAGCGAAGCGCCGTAACCGTCACCGGCCTAACTCCCGTGCTGCAAGACGTCTCAGATGCAATCTATTTGGAACTGGTCAACACAATGCTCCCACTTAGCCTATTGCTCGTGGGCCTCACTATGCTTATCCTTCACAGGAGCCTCAAGGTCCTGGTCATTTGCGGGCTCCCCATCGTCCTCAGCCTTGCAGTCACGTTCGGAACTACGGTCATCCTGGACATCACACTCACCCCAATGATCATATCGGCAGGACCAATTTTGGTAGGTCTGGGGGTCGATTACTCACTTCACCTCACAAATCGAATTGAGGAGAATAGGGAGGAAATACTACTCGAGAAGGCACAGCAGTCATGGCTGGCCGAGAGGGATGGCGCAGCGCCAGAGGGCTTCGATCCGTTCGACCCGATGATCAGCCTCACTGCTACTGTAAAGTCCGCGATGACCACGGGGCACGCAATTTTTCTTTCCGCATTGACCACAATCGTGGGGTTCAGCGTGCTAACTTGGCCCAGCTTGGTGCCAATCCAGCCCATGAGAACAGTCGGAGTCACACTTCTGATTGGCATCGCTTCGACATTCTTCCTCTCCATGATCATGGTGCCAGCGCTAATTGAATTGCTACAATATAGGAGGGGAGAGGCCCGGGAACTCTTCAAGACCAGCGTAATTGAGTCCACAAGGAGGAGCAGAGTAGAAAGGACAAGGGAAAAAGCTTCAGGACCTAGATCGCAGATAGCGAATAACAGGGAAAATGACGACGAAGCAACCATCCCTCTGATATTTGGCATACACGGATTACTTTTTGCAATACTCGCGACTGGGGCCCTATCCATCGGCCTTTACACCATGACTTCACTAACACTCAACAATGCAGTAATACTTGGATTGACGCTTTCATTGACAGTCACATTCTCCCAGATAGACGAGCTATGGGCTTCCATCGGAAAGGCCCCGCTAAAAGCCACCATACTGGTGCTTCTGGTCACTTTCATCCTTACTGCCAGTGGAGTTTGGATCTACAAGGACGAGCTCGGCAAAAATATCACGGGTGCTTCCGACGAGGTCCCACCGGGGCTCGAATCTTACGAGGCATTACGCGAGTATAGCTACATCTTCGAAGGCGGGCAGACGAACATGTTCATTGTTGATGCGACAGAAAGGGGGCCCCAAAACGACACCGCCCCCATCAGGGACCTCCCCATTCTTGACGCCATAGACCACATGCAAGTGATGTACCTGGACAATGTTGCCAATACCACCACAATAAGTCTGGTGAATATACTCAAGGCGGTTCACGTAGATCTTCAGGTAGAGGGTTTGAGCCTTTTCGATCAAAGCCTCTGGGAGCTTATCCATGACGAATGTTGGGACGAGTCTAGTAACCCATTCCGACCTGATTGCTGGGCATATTCAGTCAGCAGCCGCGAATCAATGGTAAACATAGCATTCGACACTCTTAGTCCGGAGATAAGGTCAATGCTGATGAATGCCGACCAGGGAGTCGGTGAGACCAAGACTCTTGTTTATGTCAATCAGCCATACATAAATCTGGAACGTGCAGGAAGCCTGAGGGACACCATAGATGACTATCTTGATGGCAATGGCTGCAGCGGGCCACTTGACTGCCCGGCACTCGGTATGGACGGGGTCAAGAACTCGTTGCTCACAGGAGGGCTCCCCGTCTCCCTGGATATCGATAAGGGAATCCATGACGCTCAATCAGACACAACCGCAGCCACAATGCTGATTCTCCTTGCTGTGATGGCAATCCTATTCCGATCCCCTCGCCTAGCGCTCTTCACTATGGCTGCCGTGGGGGTAGTCGTCCTCTGGCAGCCTCTTCTGATGCGATTCTGGTCGGTGAATGTCAATGTTTTCACCGCTATGATAGGAACAATTGTCTTCGGAATAGGGGTAGACGATTCTATCCACATAGTAGATCGAATCAAGGAGGAAAAGGAAACCCCCGCTGGAATCGTAAAGTCAGTTTCCCGAACAGGTCGTACAATCTTCGAAACGACATCAACGACTTGTGCAGGATTGGCAGCCGGTTTATTCGTAGCTATCCCCGGTCTTCAGAACTTTTTCGTTCTGATGATGCTTCTGCTTGTGTTCGCATTCCTCACTAGCTCTATATTCCTGCCAACCCTTATTGTCACCTATCACGAGCTCCGATTCGCCCTCCAAGGGAGGTGGGGGCAGTGGCAAGACTTTGACGAGAGCGGATCCCTGGCCCAATCCGTTGTTTTGGACGCTGTCGTAGACTAGGGGCGATAATGATGAGGGTGCAGGGAGTAAGCCCCTTTCTGTTCACCTATAGGCTGGTCGCATTCAACTTTGCATCCTACCCGGTCCTGTCGATGCCCTGAGGACCTGCTTGGACTTGCTCCAGCGGAGTTGCTCGTTCCAGCCACTGTCAGGAAACCTCCCCCTTACGGGTTCACCGTACCCCTGTAGTGGTTCGTTTCTGCTGCAGAGCCGACCCTCCCGGGCCCCCGACTTGCGTCGGGCCGCTTGCATCGTGGAGAGGGGACTTTCCTCAGTGTCGTACACTGTCAGCGACCCTCCTGCTCCCTCATGCCCGCGGCCAGCTACTATGGCATGAACCCACCGATTGAAGGGCAACTATCATGCACGTCCTACCCGACACGGCACCATGGCCAGCCCGGAGACTCTCAAGGAGAGGGCAGGAATAGCTGCCTGCTCGTTCATTTCCGATGGCATGTCCATTGGTTTGGGGACTGGCTCTACCGTCAAGTATTCCATAATTGAAATCGCCAGGATGATCAATCAGGACGGCCTGGAAATCAGAGGAGTTCCGACAAGCGAGAATACAAAGGAGTTAGCCACTTCATTAGGCATACCTCTGATTGATTTGCACGATGTACCCAATTTGGACATTACAATCGACGGAGCTGACGAATTCGACCCGCAATTCGACCTGATCAAAGGCGGAGGCGGTGCTTTAACCAGGGAGAAGATAGTCGCATCAGCCTCCAGTTCCATGGTCGTTGTGGCAGACTCGACCAAGCAGGTTCCCGCCTTGGGCGCTTTCCCGCTTCCGATAGAAGTGGATAGATTGCTTTGGCGAGAAGCAGCGACAGAGATCTCCGATTTCTGCCCTGGCCCCGTGACCTTGAGGGGAGGGGAACAAGATCCTTACGTTACCGACAACGACGGCCTAATTTTGGACTGCTCATTTGGGCCTACCATACAAGAACCCTCGAAGACAGAGTCACGCATATCCTCAGTAGTAGGGGTGGTCGAAGTAGGCCTTTTCGTTGGAATCTGCGATGCTGTGGTAATGGCTACAGCCGATGGCTTGGAAACACTTTTCAGACCAGGCGGCCGTCTTGACTGACCCTCTTCGTTAAAACCGAACCTACAATCCCGAGCTGGGTCTGTAGCTTAGTCAGGTAGAGCACCCGGCTCTTAACCGGGCGGTCGCGGGTTCGAACCCCGTCAGACCCGCCATTCCAACCGTATTTTGACGGGGTTTTGATAACGAACCGACGAGCAGCGGCGTTCAAGGAGAGGCCGATGACCAAGGATTGCTGGATCGGGGATGTCAGGGAAGGGGCCCATGACGGCACCGAGGTAGAGCTGAAGGGATGGGTCTACAGGGCCAGGGGGTCAAACAAAATTTGGTTTATGGTTCTGCGAGACTCGACAGGAACAGTTCAGTGTGTGATTAAGCGCGATTCAGTAGGGGACGAGAGCTTCGATGAAATGAGAAGCGCACTAATCGAATCCAGCGTCGTAATTAGGGGCCTCGTAGAGCCAACGGAAAGGGAGCATGGCCACGAAATACAAGTCACTTCCGCCGAGGTGGTCGGCCCGGTTAACCCGGATAGGCCATTCCCAATCACAGAGTCGGCAATGTCAGAAGCTGACGGGGGCGAAACCGAATTCCTGCTCGACAATCGCCACCTATACCTCAGAACGGCTAGGATGACCACCATGCTAAAGCTAAGAAGCACGGTCTTCGGGGCCATCCATTCGTACTTCAGGGACCGTGATTTCATCGAGTATCAGGCCCCGAACTTCGTCGCAGGAGCTGTAGAGGGCGGAAGCACCCTTTTCGAGGTCCCCTACTTCGGTCGCAAAGCATACCTTACACAGTCATGGCAACTATACGCCGAGGCCGCAATGCCAGCCCTGGAGAGGCTCTACACGGTGGCACCATCATTCAGGGCCGAGAAGAGCCGCACTCGCAGGCACCTCACCGAGTTCTGGCACGCAGAGATGGAAATCGCATGGGCCTCAAATGATGAGGTAATGGAACACGGGGAGGCAGTAGTCCGACACACTGCCAGAACACTTCTCGAGGAGAGGGCAGATGAGCTCACAGATGTGGGGAGGGACCTCGAACTTGTGGCCCGATATGCGGACAACCCCTATCCGCGGATGAGGTATGACGAAGCCGTAGAGGTCTTACAGGGAAAGGGCATAGATATTGAGTGGGGCCAGGATTTGGACTACTCAAAGGAGAAGGTGCTAACCGAGGACTTCGAAGTGCCCCACTTTTTGACTCACTACCCAAGAGTTGCAAAGCCATTCTACCACCGCCCCGACCCTGATGACCCCAAGTACGTCTTGTGCCACGACCTCCTGGCCCCTGAGGGATACGGGGAAATCATCGGGGGCGGCGAAAGAACATGGTCGGAGGAGGAAATACTTGAGAGAATCGACGAGGAGGGGACTCCTATGGAGCCGTACGAATTCTACATCGATGTCCGCAGATATGGGGGCGTCCCACACGGTGGTTTCGGATTGGGCGTTGACAGGGTCTGCACATGGCTCTCGGGGGCTGATCACATTAGGGAGGCGATCCCCTTCCCAAGAGATAGTCGGCGAGTGACACCTTAGCTCGGAGAGATTGAAAATCCCCCGTATCGTGTCAATGGCATGGAGGAGGACAGGGGGCCATTGGCAACCATAGTCGCCCTTTCTTCGGTTACAGCTAGCATGTGCTGCCTCCCCTCAGTAATCTGGGTTCTATTTGCAGGCTCCTCCGCTATAGTGGCCGCGGATAATCTTTCAAACGACCTATACTACTCTTGGGTCCGAGTCGCACTTTACATCACCTCCTTGGCCATGATTGCCATAGGGCTGGTGATTTACTTCAGGAATCGTGGAGTCTGCTCTTTGGACGATTTTCAAAGGAATAGGAGGAGGGTGGTCAACACCTCCCTAGCAGTATTTACTGCCTCAGTGGCAACATACCTTGTCTGGAACTTTGTGGTACTAGAAGTAATTGGATTAGCTTTGGGACTCCCCTGGGAGGACTCAGCATTCTGGAACAACTAACTCGCCTTTACGAATTCCTATTACGGCAAACACCTCCGGCATACCATGGGGGATGACTGGCGCGACATTGACACCGCGAACCCAACCGACGAACACACGATGCTTAGAAGCATGGTCAGAGACTTCGTAAAAGAAGAAGTCGAGCCTCAGGCACTCTCCAGCGATAGGAAAGAGACATTCAACCTCGAACTTTTCAGGAAGCTAGGCTCTATGGGTATTCTGGGCCTAACCGTACCTACCGAGTTTGGAGGGGCGGGGCTCGATGCAACCTCGGTCGTGATCGTCAATGAGGAGTTATCATTCTCCGACCCAGGTTTCTGTTTGGCATTCCTTGCTCACGATCAGTTGTTTGTCAACAATCTGGCTCATAGTGGCACCGAAGAGCAAAAGGAAAGAATCCTTCCAAAGGTATGCAGTGGGGAGTGGATTGGCTGCCTTGGGATGAGCGAACCAGACCATGGAACGGATGTCCTGGGCATGCAGACATCTGCTGTACCAAGGGAAGACGGATCTTGGGTTGTCAATGGTAGGAAAATGTGGATCACCAATGGGATAATCGACGATCAAGGAACTCCTGCCGATGTAGTTTGGCTCTACGCACGCACGGGGACTGACTCCAAGGGGCGCGCGGAGCTTACCACCTTCTTGGTCGAGAAGGGGATGCAAGGCTATTCGGCCGGACAGAAGATAATTGACAAACTAGGGATGAGGGCCAGCACAACCGCCGAGCTAATCTTCGAAGACTGCGTCATCCCACCAGAAAATGTAGTTGGAAAGCCCGGCGAGTCGATGATCCACCTCATGAGGAACTTGGAGCATGAGAGGGTCGGTCTTGCCGCGATGAGCGTCGGAATAGCAAGGAGGTGCTTGGCCGATATGAATTCATACGCAAGCGAGAGAGAGGCATTTGGGAGCCAGATAAGGGACTTCGGACAGATTCAGAGGCACATAGGGGAGTCATGGGCCGAATACAGGGCCATGAGGTCTTACGTCTATGACACTGCAAGGCAGATAGATCTCTCACAAGCGGGGCATCGCCTAGACTCGGACGGAGTCAAGCTGTTCGCGACGACCGCCGCCAAGAACATAGCCGATCGAGCTATCCAGGTCATGGGTGGCTACGGGTATGTGGGCGAGTACGTGGTGGAGAGGCTATGGAGGGATGCGAAGCTTCTCGAGATAGGGGGGGGAACACTCGAGAGTCACCAGAAGAACATAACCAAGGACCTACAGAGAAACCCAGACGCCATAGACGGGTGATCAATCCACGTCTTCCATTAGCTGCATCCTAAGCAAACCGTCAGAAGCCCTGTATTCTACAGACTTGAAAGCAACCTTAACCTCGTGCGAGTCGAAAGGGTCCATTATCGTCGGCTGCCCTCCCCTGAAAAGCCCCATCAACGATTTGTACTCAGAGAGGGAAACTTCTGCCTCAATGTCATAGACAGCCGATTCAGCTCCCTCGTCCAATAGGTCATCTCCCTCTCCACCTCTGATTACAGTCCTCTGTATCCTCCTCTCTATGTGGATGGAGATTTCCTTACAATTGATGGATAGCTCCTCCATTATCGTGCTCACCGGCATTATTTCGTCAGTCTCTTCTCCCTTCACAGGTCCCTTCATTTCCAAAAGCAGGGGCCTGACCAGCCGCTCCTCGCTCATACCGCTCAATCAACGTTCAATTAATCAAATTTGCAGTGGCAAAGAAAGTGTGAACCTCGACAACTATGGTGATTTCTTCTTCGTCATCAGTCGCGAATGGCCCCGGCTCGACCGTGTTCACATCCAGGTCTACTTCGATCTCGAGCACACCATGGCCCCAGTTGTCTTCTCGCCATTGCTGGAGGGCCTGAAACTCGTTTGCGGCCTCGTAGGTAACATTCTCGCCGTCGAAATTCGGGTAGACCGAGAGGAATAGGTCGATGATTTGGCAGCTGCTGTCCTGCCCAGATAGCACATTCCTTTGATCCTCCCATTGCGCGAATAAACCGGCCTCTTCGCCAGTCCTTTTGATGATATTAGCACCTATTGAATCACATTGGCTCAGTGGGTCCAAAATCCCCCCGCTTGAGTCGGCATCGGGCAGAATTGACACATTTATCATGCCTATCCTGTATCCTTCCAGAATCTCAACATCATCCATGTAGAACTGAATCACTTTGGTTTCCTCATCCTTCCAAATCTCTGTATGCTCCAATGTTTCCGTTTGCATATCGAAATAGATCTTCCACTCCTTCTCCTTCAAGGTGTACTCGACAATCTCTCTATTGTTCATGAATAGGTCTGCCGTGGTGTAGGAGAAGATGAACATCGTAACTACGACGGATGTGATGAAGAACCTGTTCCCTCCGCTGTCAGAGAACAAATTGGCCAGAATCGAACCAATCGAACCATCGAATTCCGTCATTTTATCACCTCAAGTTACTGCCCAGTACAGGAGATTGATCAGCAGGCAGAAGAATAGCATAGCAGACATTGAATATGTGAAGACCGCATACTCGCCTTCATCGAAATCAGGTCGCGCCAATTCATCAAGCTCCAGCAACTTATTCGATACACTGTCACCTTCCCTGATAAGGCTCTCCATTATCCTCTCCTCCCAACCAATGAAAATCGC
>CEPK01031472.1_pt1 | contig 18397 bp, 16 predicted proteins | sample 356231 | NCBI WGS metagenome assembly CEPK01 (sample SAMEA2620259, study PRJEB7988) | marine metagenome | biome: marine biome (ENVO:00000447); feature: deep chlorophyll maximum layer (ENVO:xxxxxxxx); material: "saline water (ENVO:00002010), including plankton (ENVO:xxxxxxxx)" | depth 80 m
GTAGTGATGTAAGGCCCACCAATCAAATCTACACAGTAAGGTACGGCAGCGAAAATTTCGTCCAAAATCTCTCTAATTGAGCGCGGAGAACCTGGTAGATTGAGAATCAGAGATGATCCTCTGATTCCAGCAGTCTGCCTCGAAAGAACAGCGGTTGGCACATGGCGTAGTGAGATTGCCCTCATCTGTTCTCCAAATCCAGGCAACATGCGCTCACAAACCGCTTCAGTTGCCTCAGGAGTGACATCACGAGGAGCCGGACCAGTCCCTCCAGTTGTGACAACCACAGAGCAGCCTTCCGAATCAACCAGTTCAGCCAATACGCGCTCGATTTCATCTCTTTCATCGGGAACGAGACGTCTTACCACTTCCCATGGCGAAGTCAGTGCATCTTCAAGGAAGCCAACAATGGCAGGCCCACTTAGATCATCATAGTCGCCAGAGCTAGCCCTGTCAGAGGCAGTAAGGACGCCAAATCTACACATCTCGCCCTCCACCATGTCGGTCGACAAGAGGTACTCAGGATAAACACAGCCTCAGCCCGACTCGAATCTTCATGGGCATCTTCATGAACCGTCGAGCGTGATGATTGGTCCCGGAGGCGATGGAGTGCCGAGTCTACCCCAACACGCACAATCTGCTGTTGCCCCGATGCTGATTCAGGAGCATGATTCCTCAGTCATCGCATCATTGGTTTATGTAGGCTCAGTTCCATACCATTGATGCAGGTGATTGAATGGCAGAAGAAGGAAGATATGCAGAACAGGTGAAGATAGTCAAACAGGAATGTCCCGATGCGGATGAAAATGAGATAGCTGAGGAGTTTAGGCGCTATGAAGAGGAGTTCCTAATTCCACCTGAAGACGCACTGCGTTCCGTTGTCCGAAAATTCCAGGCAGCTACTGGTTTGGAACTAAAGCAGATAGCTCAACCTGAGAGGGTTGAGAAGAAGGTCGATAGGTTCGCAGACCTCGATGCCGATGATCGCAATGTAACTATCGAGGTCGCAGTAATCAGCTATACTCCTCGGGTACAAATGGTCCGGGGAGAGGAGAGGCAAGTCGCCTTCGGATGGATTGAGGACAATCCCTGGCAGTCTGGCGACCAACGAGAACGATGGGACTTCAAGGACTGGGGAGAGAAGGCCGAGAATCTAGCTCCCGGCTCAATTGTACGCTTGGAGGGTGCTTCTGTAAACGAGTGGAACGACAAACGCTCCCTCAATATCAATCGTACTACGCGTGTTACCGTGCTAAAGGAAGGAGGAGCGGCTGCGGTCCAGATTAGTGACGAACCATCTCCAATAGCCGAGGCATCTCAGAGAGAAGGCTTCGTCAATTTGACCGCTCGTCTGATTTCATCCAAGCCCGATGTTATTGTCAAGCGTGATGGTAGCGGCGAGTTGAATGTGGTCAGGGGTAAACTTGGAGATTCCAGCGGCACCATCTCTTTCCTATCTTGGGTGCCTTTAGAGCACGAACCCGGGGCGGTGCTGAAAATCGATGGTGCGTCAATTCGTAAATTCAGAGATACCCCTGAGGTGAACATAGGAGATAGAACCCGAATTGAGGTATTCCACGACTCTGCATTCATCAGTATGGAAGATCTAGCGCAAGCCAACAAAGTCTCAATTTCAGAGCTTCGTAACGGCATGAGAGATATCGAAGTCACTGTTCAGGTAGAGTCCTGGGAGAGTCGTACATTTGCTTCAGAGGACGGGTCCGAGAGAGTCGTTCGGAGTGGCGATGTAATTGACCCTACGGGCAGGTGCAGACTCACTGCATGGTGTGAGATTGAGCCGGGCCGTGGTGACTTCCTGCACCTAACAGGAGCAAGAGTCCAGTACTGGCAAGGCTCCCCTGATTTGGTAATCGATGATATATCACAAGTCGCCAATTTGTCAGACGCACCCTGGGAGCCCATTGATCCAGAAGTTCACTGGGTAGAAGTAGATCTAACATCAATGGTCAATGGAGGGTCCCGCAGAGGTATCAGCACCAGCGGAACAGTGGTCACGGTGCGCCCTGACTCTGGCATCATAGAGCGCTGCCCAGAGTGCCGACGCGTTCTACGCGACGGCGCCTGCGCGGAACACGGTCCGCAACGAGGGGAAGAGGATTTGAGACTCAGATTCGTAATCGACGATGGTATTTCAAACGCATCACTTCTCCTTTCCAAGGACGCCTCTGAAGCATTCCTCGGAACCGACCAAGAGTCAGTAAAGCAAGAGATTTCCAAGCTTGGAAGTGATGGCTTTGTGGCATCTCTGCGAGAGAAGTTAATCGCCAAGCGACTTATCGTGAAAGGCCGCTCAATCGTAGACGAGCAAGGAGCTATGTTACTTGCCGACGAAGTTGATTATGATACAACCTCGGCACATGATGCCGCCAATGAAGTCATCCAGCGTTGGGGGGTGATACTTTGATGCAGCAAGGACCCAGAGTAGGCCGCCAGAGTGCAATCAGAATCTTTGCCAGCGAATACAGGGACGCTTCTCTGCCCGAAGAAGGCTCAGGAGAGTACGACCCATCCTTCGTCATCACCAAGATGGGTGCTAGAGTAAATCGAGCACTGGTCTGCGGAGTCATTGACAGAGTTGAGAGAAGAGAGAGCGAGAACGGCCCTAATTACTCGGGCCATATCAGAGATCCAACTGGAACACATCTGTTCAATGTGGCATCGTTCCAACCGGAATTACATCCCGACTTTGAGGAGTTAATGGCGCGTTATGAGGCCGGAGATCGATTCCTCCTCGCTCTGGTTGGTAAGGCGAGATGGTTTGAGACCGAGGATGGTGGAATTTTCACTTCATTGAGGGCAGAGGAATTTACAATCATCGATAAGGAATGTTACACGAATTGGTTAGTACAAACCGCCGATGCGACACTCAGGCGTATTGAAGCACACACTGCTTCTTTGGAAGCCGATCTTAATCCATCAGCATTGGAGGCTGCAGGTGTGCCAAACGACCTTGTAGAGGGATTGATTCTAGCACGAGGACACTATGGCGAATTTGATCCGGAGACCTACCGAGTAGGAGTTCTACAGGCATTATCTACGGCAACTGGAAAGACCAGCATTATCGAGACTCCCTCCGAGCCTGAAGCAGCCCCAACTTTGGATCAGTCAACTCCTGAGTCCACTCCTCAACAGGTCCCGACGGAACCCTCAGATGCAGTTGATGCGATTATCGAAACTATTCGTTCAAGAGACACCGGTCAAGGAGTTGATTACAATGACATTGTCGCAGCACTAGTCAATGCCGGACATTCCAGAGAAGCCGCTGAAGATGCTATCGACTCAGCCAGAGATCAAGGTGAAGTGATGGAGCCAAGATTTGGCTTCTTCCAATTGGTTCCTGAGTAATCAATCGTCTTCGATTAGAGTCCCAGCATATTCCATACGCTCACGAACTCTTCTCATCGTAGCACCAGCATCGATTCTAGTCCTGACTCCTTCGCCAATTTTGGCACCCTTTGATTCAGCGATATTGGTGGCCACAGAGACGACCCGAGAACAAACCTCTTCGTTATCTAAAGGCCAACCTCGACGATCCGCCAGCCTCAGCAGTAGGCCTTCCTCGCTAGAGCCCCAATTGCCCGAATGTCCCCGAAGAATACTCCCGACCATCCTCTCCAACTCTTCTACCCTAGCTCCAATTGTCAATAATGCACCTTGAACATCTGAATCGGATTTGTCTATATCCTTCACAAGCATGTCTTGGGCATCCTCCAGAACAGCAACAGGGGAATTATTCTCAAAAGCCTCCTCGACAGCTTCGACTTCAACAAATTCATCTTCTTCCTCTGCTGCCTCACTATCGAGAGCCTCTACATTAGCATCAGGAATTCCTGTTCTCCAGAGGCTACGCTTGATTCTACCCCATCCTCTTCCTTGGCTGGTAAGAACTCCTGCGACATGCCCCATCAGTACCGTCCTAGTTCCGGTAAGCGGTAACTCCAGTCGCAGACACAACTCATGCAACTCGTCTCTCTCCATATCTGCCAGATGCTCAACACTCAGACGCCGAGAGTCGAAGTTCAGGTGCAACCAAAGTCGTTGCCTCCTTTCCTTGTGAGATCCCGATGATTTGATTCCAAACACCTTCAAAACAGCCCCTGATTCTTTGTGAGTGAGAGATTGGATACCCTCCCAAGATAGATCCATTTCTCCTAGGACAAGGTGCTGAATCAATCTAGCGCGCAACACTTCAACAGAACCAGTCTTGCTGAAACCTTCAGCCTCTGCCCTATCTCTTAGCTCCATGAGCCTCCCTCGATATAGTACATCGAGAAGTGAACTATCGACTTCTATGTCCAGCATTTCGGACTTACTCGCTAGAGCCGAGGTCATATCGATTGCGCAAACTAAGACCAAATCCTGTAGATTGAGATAGTTTGGAGAACTCGCCGCTATTCCTCAAGATCAATGAATGCCGGGGCCTCTTCATCTGTGTAGAAATCCTTTGGTACAGGCCTAGACGCTTCTTGCAGCAATACATCCCAGTCTCTGATTGCAGAAATCGTAGCATGTCTGAACTCACTATACTTGATTACACGATCCAAGCCGATAGTATGGCGACCATTACCCGATAGAACTTCGATTCTGAACTCAACATGAACCTCACCCTCGGTGACCTCTCCCTCGGTGTCATGGCAAGCCTGCTCGAGTGTAAGGTCACGCTGCTCCTCGGCCTGCTTCATCAGTGATCTAACCTGACGATGCCTAACTAGAATGCCAATCCGCTCAAGCATATCAGAATCGAGCCCCGAAATCATTTGATCTTGGATATGCCAACAAGTCTCACCCTCTGTCTCCGACACAAGCTTCGAAATACTACTCGGAAACCTCTCTCTAGCGATTAAAATGACTAAATCTGCATACGGAAGAGGAAGGAAGTGCACTCCCCCCCGGTCCTTTGGGTCTGGTAATAGTGCATGACGACGTGCCGTAGGACCTATCGAGTCGTACACTGCTCGCGATGTAATGTAACCCTCGATTTGACCTGACTGCCTCATCTCTTCCATCCACCTTGCAACCTCAGCACTCCCTCCCTCCGGGCAATCTTGTTCACTAATTGAAGCGAAAGCAGCGGGACTGAGCACCCTCAGGCCCCCTCTTGCTCTTCTGATTTGTCTACGTACTAATGCGGATTCAGCCAGAATGATGCCAAGACGAGGCTGATACTCCAATTTATCATCCGAGACCAGAACCAGATTGGGACGACGAGGAGTTCGGGCACCTACAACTTCACATCCAGCTGAAAGCATCTCGATTTGCTTACCGTGAAGTAGTTCGGCGGGCATAGCCAGCATATCCACATCTCCTTCAGACAACATGCTGATCGCATGGGAAAAGTCGGACGCTGAGATACTGGTGAGAATGAACCCTTCTTCATCGAATTCCTCGAATTGAGGAGTTACAGAGCAGTCAGGAGTGTCGATAATGGCGAGTTTCAATTCGTCCAATCCGTCCACCTCCAGAGGGAGCACGTAACGTGCCCGTTTGGGCCGCGTGTACACTTGTTGATATATGCGACCCTCTTCAAGTAGCACGAGCGGTATGGTCTCCCTCAACCAGATAAGTGCCCGGGCGGAGCTTGAAAGGCTTCGATATCAGATTGAAGAAGCTCTGGAGGATTTTGTACAAAAGAGACTTTCTCAACCAGATGCCCCTGTGATGAGACTCGTTAGTGACATTCTTCTGGGAGGCGGAAAGAGGTATCGGCCAGTGCTTAGTGTTCTGGCTTACCAAGCATGTGGTGGAGAGGACAAAGAGAAGGCTCTGAATCTGGCACTCTCTGGAGAACTCATTCATACGGCTACATTGGTGCACGACGATATCAATGACCAATCCAAGTTGCGCAGAGGCAAACCAACTCTTCACACCACAACATCGCAATCACATGCCATTATCGCAGGCGACTATCTTTTCGCATTGGGCTTCGGATTGGGTGGGCACAATGACGACAGAGTGGTGGAACGCATCGCCAGTACTTGTGGAGGAATCGCAACAGGAGAGGTTCTTCAAATGGAGCATATAGGTAATCTTTCCACCACGCCCGAAGACTACTATGCTATTGTCGACGGTAAAACTGCCGGACCGTTCGCAAGTGCTTGCTGGGGTGCCGCAATTGCAGCTGAGGCGGAAATTTATGCAGACTCAATGGATATATTCGGCATGGAGTTAGGCAGAGCCTTCCAACTGGTTGACGACTTGCTTGATCTGACTGGCGACCCTGCAATGGGCAAGCCAAGAGGTACTGATGTCCATGATGGAAAGATGACCCTCCCCATTATCCACGCCTTGACAATGTTGCACGGATCAGAATACGAACACTTCACCGATGTTTTGACCAACTTTAGCGATGAGAGATGGGGTGAATTCACAGAATTAATCGATAAGGCAGGCTCACTACAATATGTTAGACAACTAATCGAGAACCATATTGAAAGGGCATTGAACGCCTTAGAGGAACTGCCTGAGTCTAGAGCCCGAACACTGATGGCAGAACTAACAAAGATGTCCGAGAGGCGACGGACTTGAGTCCATGTCTCCAGAGCGCAATGAATGGGACGCCATTATCATCGGAGGAGGGCCTGCTGGTAGTACCACGGCTCGCTATGCTGCAGAAGGCGGAGCAGCCGTATTAGTCATCGATGGAAGAGATCCAATTGGCTCGCCCCTGCAGTGCGGAGAGTTAGTTCCCAGTAATGAAGAAATGAAGCGACTATGCCCCGATGTTCCTGATATCGATGATTTACTTCGAACACCCGAACATGCAATCTCTCTGAGGACTACGCAGATGCATCTGGTACCGCCTTCGGGGAAACCACTGAGATATCCTTTCGAAGGAGTGGTTCTGAATAGAGTGGCACACGACGAAGAGCTAGTTCAATTGGCACGCTCAAGCGGAGCCGAGTACCTCGTCGGAACTCGTGTATCGGAAATTGAAGATAACATAGTCACCTTGGCCGATGGGTCGCAGTACAGCGCAAAAATCATCATTGGAGCAGGAGGTCACAATGATCCACTGAGGAAATCTCATTGGGATGTAAATTCACTGAATATTCCTGTAAAATTTGTACTCATGGATGGCGTATTTGATGACGCACTGGAATTACATTTTGGATCCATTGCTCCTGGCGGTTATGCATGGGTCTTCCCCAAGCATAACGGGGCTAACATAGGCCTTGGAATACAGAGAAAACTCGCCAAAGGAAAGAGCCTGAATCTGTATTCAGAGGAATTCTTTTCTCGATACCAAGGAAAAATCAGTTTCAGAGGCGCAGGTTCACTTCCTATGTCGGGCACAATACCCAACTTCGTCAAAGGAAACCAGTTACTCGTCGGCGACGCAGCCGGCATGGTACTTCCTTCGAATGGTGCCGGAATTACAATTGCGATGATTGGTGGTAGAATAGCAGGTCAGGTTGTTGCCGAACATCTGTCAGACGGCACTCCTTTGGAGGAGTACGAGAAGAGATGGAACAAGCAGATGGGCAAGGTGATGCGTAACTCGAAATTTGCATTCAAACTCGGAACTCTGATGTTCCGTTCTCCAGATTGGTTACTCAACCTCATGTTTAACAGACTAACCAAGCCGTTCATTTGGAGGGCGGTAACCTGCAGGTCGCTATTCAGTCTCAGGTGAGCGGCCCTGCCAGATCGTAGCCATCCCCGGGAATACCAATTTAGCCGAAACTTGCTCGAATCCAGTATCTTCCATCATCCTAACATAATCCTTGGTTGTTCCGAAACTCGCATATGTCTTGGTCAACCATTTCCAAGGATTACTCTCTGAATTGTAGAACAATCTGGCATAACTCGAGACCCAGACCCTCATCCAAAGCCACCCCATGACGCCATGCAATCGATTGACCTTGGCAGGCTCAACCATCACGAACACGCCTCCAGGTTTGAGTACCCGAAGAGTCTCTGCCAGACCTGCTCGCTTGTCGAACCAATCTCTGAACGAAAACAGAGAACATACTGCATCGAAAGAACCATCCTCAAATGGTAATTCTTCTGCAGTTCCTTCGACAAATTTGACTGCGGATTCACCCCTAGAATCTCTCTTTGAACCAACCCTTACTTCAGCAACCCTGAGCATCTCAGGAATGGGGTCCAAACAGACTAGTTCTTCGCCTCTAAAATCCTCAGCAAAACTCCCTGGGCCACAACCAATCTCTAGAACCCGGCCACTGCTAGGCAGACGATCTCTTACCATTCTACGCCAGCGAGATACCTGACCTAGTGTCGCAAACCGATTCACCTTGTCATAAACCGGGATTGTGGCCTCCAAGTTTTGTTGGAGTTCATTCCAGTCAGACTCTCCGATTCGCTCGGCGTCCATGAACTCCGCTGAAACCTCACATATATGGTTGAATCCCGCCAAAAACCTGCGAAATTACGAAGTAATTACATGGTCAAAGTGATATACCGTTCGGCGTTCGCGCGTGTCACCAAAGGTGACACAATGGGACGGGCAGATATACTCCGAGCAATCAAGAAGTCTGAGGAAGGGGCTAAGAAGATCCAATCAGATGCCGAGGCAAAGGCTGCAGAGACGCTCTCCAATGCCCGCGTCAAGGCAGCCGAGTCGACCAACTCAGGAAGACAAGGAGCCGACGATGAAGCTGCAAAGATGCTTAGCGACGCACGCGCTGCTGCGGAGAAGGAAGCTGAATCCGTAGCCGCTGAGGGCGAAGCAGAACTTGAGCGCGTTGCCAATGAGGGCAAGAAAAACAGAAGCACGGCTGCAGATGCCGTACTCGATACCTTCCGCAAAAACTAGTCCGGGGCGACATCATGAGTCAACTGACACCAGAAGATATGTCTCGTCTGGTGGTCGCTGGTACCAAAGACCAACTAAAGACCACCATCGATGTATTGGCAGGACTTTCTCTAGTTCATATCAACGATTACAGCAGTGATGACGAAGATATGTCGATGGGAACTCCAAATGAGGTATCCGAGGAAATAAGTCGCAGACTGACCAAGATGAGAGGTGCTGCAGCGAATATCCAGGCGCCCAGCCAGGCCGAACTGATGTCTGCACCGGAGGTTCGCAGAAATCTGTCAGGAGACATTGACAATCTAGTCGATAGTGCCCTCGGATTCAATGATGAAGTAGAAGAGCTTGAGATGGAGAAGGCCAAAATCGAAGAGGAACTAGAAGTTCTATCATTGCTGACTCCCCTCAGTCTTGAGATGGAATTGATGAGGGGCTATGATTCGGTCACCCAGTTTGTTGGTACAGTTTCATCCCTGAGTAAGGCCCGGCCAGCCTTGGCCTCTCTAGGCGAATCTGCAGTTCACATGAGCAGCGAGGTTGCGAAGAAGGGCGTAGTAGCCGTCTTCTGCCGTAACGAACAGGCAGAATCTGTTCAGAAAATGCTCTCTGAACAGGACTTCCAAGCCATAGCAATTCCAGAATCTGATGGCCTACCTAGTGATCGGATTGCGGAACTAAACGAAAGAAAGGCTGAGATTGAAGCGAGAGTAGATGCATTGAATGAACAAATCTCTGAGTGGTCCGATGCAAATAGTGGTATGTTATTCGGTGGCATGGAGTTACTTGAGAGAGATTTACAACTCGCCACTGCACCAGTAAGAGTAGCAGTTAGCGACCACGCTTTCGTCCTAGATGGTTGGATTAAGTCAACAGCTGAGGAGGAAGTCAATAACGCCCTTTCTGGCGTCTGTACGCACTTAGAAGTTGAGAGATATCAGCCCCCTGCTCACAGCAGTCACGGACACCATCATGTAGACAAGAAGGAAATGCCTCCTATCGAATTCTCCCCAAGAAATTACAGCAAACCATTCGAGATGGTTACAGATGTGATGGGCAGGCCAGCCTATGGGAAGATTGATCCAACCTTCTTCATGTTCCTGACTTATCCTCTCTTCTTCGGAATGATCCTAGGAGACATGGCTTATGGATTGTCAATAATGGCTCTGGCTGTATTTCTCTGGAGACAATTTCCACTCAATGATGTGATGTCAAATGTCGCAGGATTCCTACTTACAATCGGAACTTCCACGCTTATTTTCGGCTATATTTACGGAGAATTTGCCGGTTTTGAATTCCTCCCTCACGGGCACTGTGTGGATAAAGCAGGAGAAGATATTGCAGGCATCTTAGGAGTGGCCCAATGTGAGGCATTCTCGCTCCCTGATGGCTCTCACGGGCATTATCACTGGAAGGACGGACACGCACCATGGTGGGTTGCTTGGATGACTAACCTGTATCCCAATGCAGGAGAATTCTACTGGGTCTGGGACGGCCCTCTAGAACTGACTGTAGCATACCCATTCCACCGTGTCTCTTCGAATCTAGAGAATCTAATGCTATTGACAATCTACATCGGCGTTATCCACATCTTCATCGGACTATTGATTGGTTTCCGTGATGTACTCAAAACACACGGCATGGTTGAGGCAATTTTCGAGAAGGGATCATGGATTATTCTGCTTCTTGGAGGATTTGCGACTGCTTATGAGTTCATCAAATACGAAACTATCTCCACCATCCCATTGGCAGTCACAGTCATTGGAGTCGTTATGGTCACAATCCTACTGGCACATTTCGAGAAGATGGGCTGGGGAATCGCCCTCATCATGGGGCCTCTAGAATCCATAGGTATGCTACCAAAGGTTCTCTCCTATGTCAGATTGTTCGCTGTAGGAGTTGTTGGAGTCAAAATTGCCGCTACTGGTAACGAGATGATTTACGAAGTCATGGCACATACTCTTGCTGATTTGAGTCATGCATCTACAACGGATATCATCCTAGTTCCTGTCATGTTCATCGGCTGGATACTGGTCCAGATTTTTGCCCTAGTATTGGGTATCTTCAGTCCTAACATCCACACTGTAAGGCTACATTTTGTCGAGTGGATGATGCAATTCTACGAAGGGAGCGGCCTCCCCTTCAAGGCGTTCGGCTTCAAGCCGGACAAGGTCGAGGTCGAGTGAGACTCACACAGTGAGAAAAAAACGGAGGAAAAAATATGAGAAACAAGAGAATGAATATGGCATACCGCCTACTGATGACTGTCTTCATGGTGACACTAGTCGCCAGTGTTGTTACAGCTCAGGAAGCGGCTGACAATGAATATACCACCACCACTATGGCTAAGCTGGCTGCAGGAATTGCTCTAGCAGGCTGTGGAATTGGGACTGGCCTAGCACAGAGTTCGATTGGCGCTGCAGCCGTCGGCATGATTGCTGAGGACGACTCCAAGTTCGGTACTGGTATTCTATTCACTGTTATCCCTGAGACCATTGTACTGTTCGGTTTCCTATCGATCTACCTATTGTAGGTCGTCGGAGGCACACGCAGACAAGGAGGATGTATGTCACTAGACAAGTTAGCAGGTGAAATCAAGGCGATGGCCGAGGCCGAGGCTAAGGCTGTCACAGATGAGGCAGCTGCCGAGGCTAAGCGAATCGCCGACGAGGCGAAAGACAAGGTCTCCGAGTACCGCGAAGAGGCCATTGCTAACGCTACCAGAACATGCGATCAGATTGCAGTCGAGAGTATCGCAGCTGCAAGGCAGCGAAATCAAAAGACACTACTGGTCGCTCGCAGAGCAGAGTTAGATGCCACTTGGGAAGAAGTACTGTCACGTGCATCTTCTGCAGACATGAAGGGGAGAGAGAATGTGCTCAAGTCCCTATTGTCACAGGCTTCTGAAGAGGCTCCTTCAGGTATGATACTCAAACCGGTAAAGACCGATAGTGACTTCCTCTCCAAGAACTCCTCTGGATTTGAGATTGGAGATGAGGTTGAGGGCTTAGGTGGATTCGTACTTGAGGATGCAGATGGCTCAGTACTGATGGATTACCGATTCGAGGGTCGCCTAAGGGAATCTTGGGACGATAGACTCGGCGAAGTAAGTAGCATATTATTCGGAGAGTGAACAGGATGGCAATCGCAGCCGGGAGAGGTAACTGGGCTAATGCTGCAGCACGCAGTAAGGCCAGGAAGTCCAATTTGCTGGATGAGACCCGGCTGCGCCAACTCCTGAAGAGTGGCCCGGATACGATTGCCGCTAGTATCGGTGAGCTTGATTATCGCAAGGAGATGGATATCTACTCTGCAAGACTTAGCGGCGCTGACCTCGTTGAGGCGGCTTTAGCCCACAATCTTGAGAGAGAAGTTTCTGAAGTCATGAATTACTGCCAAGGTAGTCTCAGAAGTATAGTTGCGGTTTTCGCACTTCGTTTTTCTTACAGTAACGCCAAGGCAGTACTCCGTGCAGTGAATGGCGGAATCAGTGCAGATGACTTAGCAAATTCAGTTCTCCCTGATGAGAATGATCTGAATATAGAATGGATTGAGATTGCCCGCCAAAGTGAGACTCTTGAGGACGCTGCTGCAGCTATGCGCGGTACTCCTTGGGGCTCAGCAATCTCCGGTATGGAAGCCGACTCGCGCTTGCAGGAATATGAGGACAATCTCGACAGGCACTACTACAAGGAAGCCATCAATGATCTGAAGTCAAGCGGGCTTGGACACAGCCTTTTGCTAGGCTATTTACGAAAGGAAATTGACCATCGCAACATAGTCAATCTTCTCCGCTCACTCAGACAAGATCTGCCTTTAGAGCAGCGAATGGATGCCATGCTTGATGGCGGCGGCGTTCTGAAGGGCAGTCTGTTGAAGTCAGCTGCCGAGGCAGAGACACAGGACGCTCTAATTGAGGTACTTCGACGCTCAAACATGGATACGGCAGATCTAGAAGAGAAATTAGAGGAATCCAAGGAGCATGGAGGATTTGACCCCGTTGTCACCCTTCTAGCTGACGAGAGAAGATCAAACATGAGGAGAATGAGTCATCTAAATCCGCTCTCGGCATTCCCCGTAATTTACTACATAGAAAGTAAAGTGATCGAAGTACAGAATCTACGCCTGCTGGTGCGCGGCAAGGCTGTAGGTCTGCCAGAAGATGTAATTGAAGCGCACATGACATTCTGAGGTGAGAAAATGGAGATAGTTATTGTAGGGTCTCCCGAGTTCACACTTGGATTCCAATTAGCAGGAATTAATCGCCTGCACAACCCGAGTAATGACGAGGAGATGAGCAATACTCTTCGCAAACTACTCGATGAGAAAGAAGTCGGAATAATCGTTGCAGATTCGGCCGACCTGATGCGTATGCCGGACAAGTTGAGACAGCGAATGTCGGACAGCATTACGCCCACAGTATTGGGCATTGGGACTGAGGAGGACAATACCCTCCGTGAGTCCATCAAGTCTGCTCTAGGAGTGGACCTTTGGAAGTAGATTCCTCGAATACAGGATAAGGAAGTGAAGAAAATGAGTGAAGAAAGTGGATTGATTTACAGAATCTCAGGTCCGGTCGTAACGGCCGTCGGCATCTCGCCGAGAATGTACGAAGTGGTACGAGTTGGAGACGAGGGTCTGATGGGAGAAGTGATTGAATTGCACGGTGACCAATCGGTCATTCAGGTGTATGAGGAGACCTCAGGTATCAAGCCAGGTGAGCCAGTAGTCAGAACAGGACAAACCCTGTCTGTCAAGTTAGGCCCTGGATTGCTGACCCAGATTTATGATGGGATTCAGCGTCCTCTGGAGGCACTAGAGGAGACCATGGGCGTGTTCATTACACGCGGTGTCGATGCTGATGGACTTGATCTTACTAAGAAGTGGGAGTTCAATGCCACAGCCTCGGCTGGTGACGAGGTCTCTGGCGGTTCGGTTATTGGATTCGTCCAAGAGACCGAGACCGTCGAGCACAAGATCATGATCCCTCCTGGGCATAGTGGCAAGATTGCCAGCATCGAGTCTGGCGAGTTTGACATCACGACCTCAGTGTGTACTCTCGAAGATGGCACTGAAATTGCGATGATGCAAGAGTGGCCGGTCAGAACTCCACGCCCATTCAAGCAGAAGAACGCTCCAGATGTGCCCCTCATTACCGGCCAGAGAATTCTCGACTTCCTGTTCCCTCTAGCCAAGGGAGGTACGGCCGGTATCCCCGGTCCTTTTGGAGCTGGAAAGACAGTGACTCAGCAGCAACTTGCCAGATGGTCAGACGCTCAGATTGTGGTTTACATCGGATGCGGAGAGCGCGGTAATGAGATGACCGAGGTTCTGACTGAATTCCCTCATCTTACCGACCCTAATACCGGAAAACCTCTGATGAACAGAACTACGATGATTGCAAACACATCCAATATGCCGGTCGCAGCCCGTGAAGCATCTGTGTACACTGGCATTACCATCGCTGAGTACTTCAGAGACATGGGATACGATGTGGCACTTATGGCCGACTCAACAAGCCGATGGGCCGAGGCCATGCGTGAAATCTCATCGCGTCTAGAAGAAATGCCAGGCGAGGAAGGATATCCGGCTTACCTATCTAGCAGATTGGCTGAGTTCTATGAGCGCGCTGGCCGTGTTCAGACTCTGGGAGGAGATGACGGATCTGTTTCCGTTATCGGCGCTGTATCGCCTCCGGGCGGAGATATCTCAGAACCAGTCAGTCAAGGTACACTCAGAATCGTCAAGGTTTTCTGGGGCCTAGATGCAGGTCTAGCAAGACAGAGGCACTTCCCTGCAATTAACTGGCTCAGTTCGTACAGTTTGTATCCTCAGGCTCTGGACCAGTGGTACAGAGACAATATCGCAAGCGACTTCCCCGAGGTTCGGACTAAGATTAGCAGTCTACTACAAGTCGAGGCCGAACTACAGGAAATCGTGCAACTGGTTGGATCGGATGCACTACCTATGGATCAGCAGCTGACCCTAGAAGTTGCTAGAATGATCCGCGAATTCTTCCTCCAGCAGAATGCATTCCATGATGTTGACACATTCAGTCAACTTGGATTACAATACGAGATGGCAAAAGCTATCCTAGCGTTCCAGGAAGAATCTGAGAAAGCAATGGCCGGGGGGGCCGGTCTTGAGGATGTAGTCAATGTGCCTGCACGAACCGACCTGATGAGGGGCAGGTTCGAAGAGGGATACGCAGAACGCATCGGAGAATTGCTTGGAGAGATGTCTAAGCAGATTGCCGAAACTATGGAGGACAACTAAGGGGGTGCCATGAATGAGTGGAAAGGAATACAGAACAATTACTGATGTCAAGGGGCCATTGGTCTTCCTTGAAAAAACAGAGCCAGTAGCCTACAACGAGATCGTTCAACTACGACTCTCTGATGGAACAATGAAGAATGGGCAGGTGCTAGATACCAGCGATGACAAGGTCATTGTGCAGGTATTCGAGGGGACAGAATCCGTCGATAGACAGACCGGAGTAAAGTTCCTCGGAGATGTGTTCAGACTACCAGTCAGCAAGGGACTAATCGGACGTATCCTAGATGGCGCAGGCAAGCCAAGAGACGGCGGGCCAGAGATTGTAGCAGAAGACATGGCAGACATCATCGGTGCTGCCATTAACCCATACAGCCGTGAGAGCCCAGAACAGTTCATCCAGACTGGAATTTCGGCTATCGACGCATGTACCAGTCTAGTTCGCGGCCAGAAGCTGCCAATTTTCTCAGCATCTGGTCTACCGCACAACGACATAGCTCTACAGATTGCCCGACAGGCAAGACTTGTTGGCAGCGATGATGACTTCGTGGTGGTATTCTGTGCAATGGGCATCACTGCCGAAGAGTACAACTTCTTCGTGCAGGACCTAGAGAGAACTGGAGCTCTGGAGAATGCTGCACTTTTCGTTAACCTAGCAGATGACCCAGCCGTTGAGCGACTGATTACTCCCAGACTGGCTCTAACTGCCGCCGAGTATCTCGCTTTCGAGCATGATTACCATGTACTTGTTATCTACACTGACATGACAAACTACTGTGAGTCACTACGTCAAATTGGTGCTGCCCGTGAGGAAGTTCCTGGAAGACGTGGATACCCTGGTTACATGTACACAGATCTCGCTATGATGTATGAGAGGGCAGGCATGGTGAAGGGCAAGAAAGGAAGCATCACACAATTCCCGATTCTAACAATGCCTGGAGACGATATAACACACCCAATCCCTGATCTTTCCGGATATATCACAGAGGGTCAAATTGTAATTTCAAGAGAGTTACACCAGAAGGGTATCTACCCTCCAATCAATGTTCTACCGTCTCTCTCGAGACTGATGAACGCCGGAATTGGAGAGGGCAAGACTCGTGAGGACCACAAGTCAGTCTCTGACCAACTCTATGCTGCTTACGCGGGAGGAAGAGAGTTGAGAGGACTGGTAGCAATTGTCGGCGAGGACGCACTAAACGAGCGTGACCTTCAGTTACTGAAGTTCGCAGATATATTCGAGGATCAGTTCCTAAGACAGAGTCGCGACGAGGACCGCTCAATCGACGAAGGTACTCTAGATCTCGCTTGGAACTTGCTAACTAACATCGACACCAAGTATCTAGTCAGACTTGATCAGAAGTGGATTGACAAGTATCACCCGACTGAGAAGAACTCGTGAATTAGTCATTGAAATAGGAGGGTATAGGATATGGCGCTCGATATCAAGCCAACCAGGTCTGAGCTAATCAACTTGAAGCGGCGCATCAAGCAAACTCAGAATGGGTACAATCTACTCAAGATGAAGCGTGACGGCTTATTCCATGAGTTCAGGACATTGCTCTCTGAGATGATTGAGGCAAGAGAAGGCCTAGTAGCAACCTATCGTGATGCAGTTCAGTCAATCAGTCTAGCTAGCGCAATTGAGGGGGGCCTCGCCGTCAAGAGTGCCGCAATTGCAATCACTAGACACCCAGAAGTTACCGTAAGTCGGCGCAACATCATGGGAGTTGTTGTACCAAATGTCGAAGGTACCAACCTGACTACTAGCATTGATGAGCGCGGAACAGGTTTAATCGGAGGTTCTGCTTACATCGATGAAGCATCCGACTCCTACTCTGTTCTAATTGAGAAGATTGTCAAGGCCGCTGAGATGGAAGGAACTCTCAAGCGTCTACTCGTTGAAATCGAGGCGACCAAGAGAAGAGTAAATGCTCTGGAGTATGTTGTAATTCCTCAGATGGAAGAAGCCCGAAACTTCATCCAACTAAGGCTTGAAGAGATGGAGCGAGAGGAAACATTCCGTCTAAAACGCTTCAAGAACAAGTGATTCGGCGAACTTCGTTCGCCGTGCGCGCGTGCGAGGGGTCAAATCACACCTACCCCGACGATGTATCAAGGCGGCACCATGTCGGAGACTACAGAGCACCATCTCGATATCGAGACTTGGGATGATAGAGAACTTCTCGAAGTCATCTGCAGCAGATACTTTCTGCTTGGAGGCCAAGGAGTCTCGGAGTTGTCCTGGGAAGTCAATGGGAGAGAAGGCCGGAATCCCAGCGAATGCCTAATCGCACTAAATCGGCATCTCAAACAACTGAGTTTGATTGCAGTCCTTGATGAGGGCGATCCGCCGATTATGTCAGTCGGATCTTTGCCATCACAAACAGTTGTCATGCCTTCTTGGCAGCAGTCGTTAGTGTGGCTTTTGGCTGCATCCTTCACAACTCTATCCGGGTCTCTCTGGATCTCCTCGATGGAGCCGGGACAACAACCGTTCGACTCTTCAATTCTAGAGACCGCAATTGTCTTCTTTACACTACCAGTGTTGGGTTCAGCTCTGCTGGCAAGTTATGCTAGGATTTTCGTCTCAAAGGCATTCGAGGTTGAAAATTCACATCTCATACCCTTGGCTTTCCCAGTTTTTTCTCCCGAGTGGCCGTTCAGTCTAGTCTCTACTATTGGACAAAATAGACCCGATCTGCACCCAATTCCCAATCGCAAAGCCCTCGGAATGATTGAGTTGGCCGCCCCGGTAGTGTTGTTCACATGCGGAACTGCTCTAACAATCATCGGTCTAGGTTTGACCTCTGTACAGCCCCCCGAGTTCGAGTCTTCACCAGTTGGAGTTGATTTGAATCTCATTTCAGAGGTACTTGCATCGATTCTAGTCGAACCACACACTATCCTAAGACTACAGTGGATTCATCCAACCGGATTGGCAGGAATCGCTCTTTCGATTGTAAGTTGGGCACTTCTTCTACCGGTCCCCGGATTCCCCGGAGACAGGATTCTGCACTCTTTACTCGGCCCCGGAGACATGCAGGATGATCGAAATCAAACCTCAATATTCATCTCTACTCTGGGATTCGTGCTGATAATTTTCATCTCTACTGAATACTGGCCTTGGCTGCTAATTGCAGCCATCGCTGGATGGCGTAGGTTCAGTCCAGAGCACATCCCTGAGCCTTTTGTTGTCGATGAGTTCGCTGGCCTAGACGAAATCCCAATGCGCCAGATTGCCACCCTTACTATTGCAATTCTGCTGTTAGGGTATCCCGGACTTGAGCCAAGCTCCCAGATAGATGATTGGGATGGTGGAATTTCTAC
>CEPK01042026.1_pt1 | contig 18107 bp, 24 predicted proteins | sample 356231 | NCBI WGS metagenome assembly CEPK01 (sample SAMEA2620259, study PRJEB7988) | marine metagenome | biome: marine biome (ENVO:00000447); feature: deep chlorophyll maximum layer (ENVO:xxxxxxxx); material: "saline water (ENVO:00002010), including plankton (ENVO:xxxxxxxx)" | depth 80 m
GCTCCGTCTACCATTTCAACATTAGGCATGCCTTTACATATAGCCGACGCGTCGATACTAGGTGGAAAAGAATCTAATCCTAAACCGCTTATTAAATTATCAAAATCAGGTATAGCATCTCCAAACTTACCTTTCAATTCTGCTAATTTAGAAGTTAAGTCTGAAGCATTCGCAAGATCTCCTAATTCAGATAATGCTCCTTGTATTCCATCAATAGCTGGAATTTCAGGCATAAACGCTGCTATGTCTAATTTCATAACATTCATTTTGGCTTGCAAAGTAGCTAATTGATCTTTGCCTGAAGACATAACACCGTCTAACTCTTTTTGAACATCCTTAAGAGCCTTAAGATTTACATTTTCTCCGCATACACTCATTATCCTGTACCTGAACCTGTATTAACTTGAGAATCACCACCACCGTCAGCACCTTGAGGATGGACGTGTCCAGTTAACGTTACTTCTGGATCTCCAGCTTTTACTTCAACCGAAGCATCTAGAGTTCCTGTTAAATCTACATTATTCTTAATATCTAAATTATCAGCTTCAAAGGTTTGTTGACCAACTACAGTTATTGTGTGTGCGCCGTCTACTTTTTCTATCATATCTTTAGTTGTTTCAACTCCGATATTACCGTCTGAAGTAATCATAAGAGCACCGAGTCCGGCCTTAGTCATTTTACCTCCAGAATATTCATTTGAATCATTTATAATTGTATTAGAATAATTATTATTTGTATTGATAATATAATCGTTACCAATAGTTATTTGTTTATCTTTAACAACATTGCCGAATTGATTCATCATAACTCCTAATGAATCATCCATTCCAACATTAGTTGCACGGTTTCTAGAAATTTCTGTTTCTAAATTACCACCGATTTTTCTTTGTACGCTTCCTTTTACATTCCACGTTAAATCTTTTTCTACTTCTAAATGGTAATTACCATATACCATTGTTCTTAAATCACCATCTACGGTAAGATTACAATTACCTTGAACGTGAACATTTTTATCAGATATTACTATTTCATAATCTTTACTAACAACTTTAACTTGTCTTGTTCCGTCTTTTAAAATTTCTTCGTATGTTCCTGAAGTATGTTGTCTATTTAATCTTTCATGTCCAGGAGTATCATCAATCTCTATAACGTGGCCTTGTTCTGATTCATAAACTTTATTATAAGGATATTGAGGAACATGATCACCATTCATAGGTTTCAATTCATCCCAAGTACCTTCTGCATAATAACTATCTGATTTATCTTCAGCAACTGTAGAAATTTTAGCCGGAGATGCTGTTTTTACTTGATTAACCGCATCAGTACCTTGTCTTTGTTGTAAAGGATCTGATTCAGAATAAGAATCTTCCCTTGCTAATTTATTAACATCCGAATCATTTATATACTCGGGTCTAGGATATTCTAAATTTGGATCAGCAAATCCTTTCGAAGGATCCGGCATTTCTTTAGACATTGAAGCAACAGAACCTATAATAATAGGATCTTGAGCCATAGGCCCATCTCTAAAAAATCCAACTACCCAAGAACCTTGCATTAATCCGTGTGGACTAGTTCCTATTCCTGATGTTCCGGATTCTGTTGTAGGCATCATAACAGTTGCCCACGGTAAATCTTCTGTAGGTATTTCACCTAAATTGTCTGTATGATAACCAAGACATCTTACTTGTACACGGTTTTGTTCTAATGGATCCATTCTGGATTCTACAACACCCGTAAACCAATTAAATTGACCAGTTACAAAATCATCTTTTCTCATTTCCATTCACCTTCTATTTTTGAATCTAGATCTAACATTGAAGAATCTTTTCTTGCTGTTAGATCCATTTCATATTTATCTGGACCAAACTTATGAATAACGTGTGTTATTATATGTTTGCCAGATAACATTTCATCTTTTATATTACTTCTATTTTTTAATTCTGGATTAGTAGATAAAGGAATAAAAACATCTACTAAGGCTCCAGGATACATATCAAAATCTCCAGCAACAGTTAATTCGTGCGTCATATAATTTAAATTATTTAACATTGATTCTGATTTTTGTAAATTGTCTTTTACTGCAAAATGATAATTATCTTCGTCAGTATAAGATTGTGTATTAATATTTAAATGAAATTGTCTTTGCGCTGTAAATTCATCTAGAGTTTTATCTAGAAATTTTGATTTATCTGTTTTAGAAAAAGGGTCATTGTCATTTAATAGCCCTTGTCCTTTTTTATAATTATAAAATTTTGTTTCTATTTTTTTTGTAGCTATATCTACAGCTAATAATTCTGAAGCATAAGTTCCTTTAGTCACAGCATTAAATTTAGACATTCCTAAATTAGAAGATATTTTGTGTATTCTTTTTTGTAAATCTTTAAAAGCCTCTTCTGTTTTAGTATTATCTTTATGAAAAGGTTTATGTTCATATTCTTTAAGTACTTCTTGATCACATAAATTCTTTAAAGAATCAAATTTAATTCCTTTAGCTAAAGATTCATAAAAGAAAAAAGGAGTAGATGCATCAAATGAATTTCTCATTAACCATTCTATAGCTCTTAAAGGTTTTAATTGTGGATATATTCCTTTTACAACTCCGGTTGTTTCTGTATTAATATCATAGTAATCTTTATCTACTTCTAAATCTCTTTTTAATATATTCTCTAAACATTCTCCAACAGATCCATTAAAAGATCTATTAAGTTTAATTAATTGAGAGATATATGCTAACTCAGATACACACTTTAATTGAAACGTCTGGGTCCCAGGATTGGGCCTAGAGTGATTAATTACATCACTGACATAGAATGTATTAGTAAACTTCTTTGTTTTATTGGACTTATCCTTTTTAATAGGTACTTGAGAAACTTCAACATCTACTCTTTCATTTCCTGAAATTCTCATGAAAGGCATAAAGTTTTTAGCATCGGCTACATCTAAAGTACATGTTATAGAAGATTGATTAATATTTTCTCTAAAAACAATATTAGTAACGAAATCTTTTATATCTACATACTCTTTACTATCGCTATTAGGATAGAAACGAATATAATTTTTTTGATAAGAATCAGGCGTGGCTTGTATGCCGCCTATTCCTCTCGCTGCTACTTGTGGATTATTATCAGACATTTACCATCGACTCAAATGTATCAACGAACTTTTGAATGTACGCTGCATCTATAACTCTAATTTTGGATCTTTGTTCGTTTAAATCATTTACATAAGCTCTATTAGTTACTACATTATCAGGATATGTTAAACCTGCTACGCTACCAAATTGCATTTCCAATCTAGTTTCTGTAGACCATTCTGCACCAGGATCCGAAAAGAATTGTGCGTTTGATACTTGAGTCTTAGTAGGATCCGTTGGATCATACCAATGGTGTGGAGCATCTATATAATCATATACATGATATGTTTCAACTAATTCATCGTCACTGTTTTTAATATCTTCCCTTACAGTTATTCCTGTTCCTCTAGCATTACCTATGAAAGATCCAGTTACGTCTTTAAGTATTAATTGATTATTAAATAAATCTTTTTTTACTAAAGTTCCTTTTGCACCGCTTGTAGCACCAGTAATAGTTTCATCTAAATTAAATCTATTAGCAATTGAATTTTTATAATCAGTAATCAAACCATCAGTATTTCTAACAATTTTAGGTAGAGTTTCAATAGCAACACCTTCGTATTCTGTTTTCATATAATCTTGTAAGTCTTCTTGAGACATAGGCCAAGAACCTATACCATCATGAAGAAAATCATTTACTAAAAAGAATGTCCAATGGAATTGTGAATTACCATATAGTTTCTGAGATACTATATCAGGCCTAGCTCCGTTAGGTATATCATAGTATCGATAAGCAGAAATTTGATCTACGTAATTTTGAATAGGTCTTACTTGTTTATAAATGTCTACTACATTTTGATAAACCCCATCCCTATTAAAGTCGTATTGTGATTGTGTAAATAAACTAAAGTATGCCATTATCCTTCACTCCCACCTGCTGATGAAGGTATATTCAACGGAGAGTTTCTTGTATAATGATATTCTGTATTGTCGTATCCATCGACATCATCATAAAGATCTCCACGAGTAAGTCCTTTTGATTCTTGGAATGTTAAAGATACATCTATTTCTACAGGTCCACCGTCTGGGTGAAAAGAATTTGCTGTAGCATTATATGTAGAGTTCATAGATTGTAAATAACATAAATGAATAAAAGGCATAAATTTATTTTCTGAAGCTCCTTTCATGAAACGAATTTGCCAATAAGGAGGATATTCTAAAAGGAATGAACTTTCACCTAGTTTAGGATATAGAAATTTTCTAAAAGTATTTTCTATTTGTCTGATCTGTTCCATTTCTTTAGCAGACTCAGCAACTAATTTAAAAGTAAAATTAAATGATCTTAATACTGTTCCTTGAAACGCTACATTAACATATGGGTTTTTAGCTACACCAGCTGAAATTAAAGCAGCTTGACCGACAGCTCCTATTTTATTAGCAGCTGCTAAAGTAGCTAATCCTTTTAGATCTGAAAGTTTTACTTCAGGCTTATCATCATCTACGGCCTGAGATAGTTTCTCAATCGTTCCACCCATAGTTCCTAATTCTACTTGTTGATAGGTTGCCCCGTCAGGAACTGCTATACCCGGTGGGGTATACAGCATTATATGTTTCTTTTCTTCTAAGGCTTCGCGATTTTTAATAGTAAAATGAATATATTCTTTGTCTATATTTTGCGCTTCGGCAAGATCCAAAGGATACATTAATCTTGGTGATTCGCTAGTTGATTTTTCTTCTGCTTGTGCTTCGGCCATACTTTTATCTCTTATAAATAAAATAAACTATAAGAGTATTTATATGAGTTATTCAGGTCGTTACAAAATTACTAAGCCAGAAAAATATTTGGGTGATTATTCAAATGTTTTCTACAGATCGCTTTGGGAAAGACAAGCATTTAAATGGTGCGAGAATAATCCTAGAGTTAAAGCGTGGAATTCAGAAGAAGTAGTTATTCCTTATGTGGCATCACAAGATAAGAAAATGCATCGTTATTTCGTAGATCTTTTAATAGAAATGAATAATGGTGATATATTCTTAGTAGAAATTAAACCAAAAAATCAAACTAAACCACCTAAAAAACGTAGGAAAACTAAAAAATATATCAATGAAGTACTAACGTATGTGAAAAATCAAGACAAATGGCAAGCAGCTAATAAGTTTGCAGAACACAAAGGATGGAAATTTCAGATATGGACAGAAGACACTTTAAAGAATTTAGGCATAAAGCTTCTGAAGAGTTAGTATAAATAGATATATGGCGAGTTTATTTGACAGACTACAATCGCAAGCTTTTAGAGCTGGTATTACTAGACACACTGATAGGTCTAGACAATGGTTTAATAAAAAAGTTAAAGAACTAGAAGATATTAATCGTAGGTCTTTACTTAAAGATGATGCTTTAAAACCAATATCTAATCCTAAAAGCGGTGATATGATTATGTACTTCTACGATCCTAAGTGGAAAGTAGAATTACCTTATTACGATAGATTTCCATTAACTATTCTTGTAGGCCCAGCCGCAGGTGGTTTTTATGGACTAAATTTACATTATCTTTCACCAATTGTCAGAGCTAAATTTTTAGATGAATTAATTCAATTAGCTCCTGCAAATTTATCAGATACTACTCGTATAACAAGACTTAGATATAAGTTATTAGTTAGTACTAGAGCTTTTAGAGAGTTTAAACCTTGTTGGAAACATTATTTATTTGAACATGTTAAATCTAAAATGGCTAGAGTACCTATGCCAGATTGGGAAGTCGCATGTTTCTTACCAACTCAAGAGTTTAGAAAAGTTAAAGATAATACTGTTTGGAGATACTCCAGAAAACAATATGCGGGAGGATAATATATGGGCACTTCTATAGACGATTTTAAATCAACTGTAATGAAACATGATTCATTAGCTTTGCCTAATAGGTTTAATGTTATATTTACTCCGCCTAAAATGTCCTTACTTAATTTAAATGTAGGTAATCTAATGGCAAACGCAGTTTCTGGTGGATTGAAAGCAAGGAACTTTATTAATGATCCTAGAGATATATCAATGTTATGTAAATCCGCAAATATACCAGGCAGACAAATAACTACTTTAGATCATCAAGCTCATAGAGAAACTCATAAAATACCTTATACATATATCGATGAAGATTTTACAGCTGTATTCCATTTGACTCAAGATTATTATATGAAATCAATATTTGATAATTGGGCAGGAAACATATTTGACGATAATACATATACAGCAGCCTATAAAAAAGATTTTACAACGGATATAAGAATACAACAATTAAACAAAGAAGATAAAGTTGTGTATGGAGCAAGATTGCTTAACGCGTACCCGACTTCTATCGGAGGTGTAGCATTTACTAACGACGGAGAAAATCAGACATTAGAGATGTCAGTGACATTCTCGTATGATCGATGCGTCGAAGAAAATGCTTTAGCAAGTTCTATAGGAGCCTTTACACAGGCCTTAGACTTGATATAAATAAAAATACTGAATTGGTAACATAGGAGAATATATAATGGCTTTACCAAAGGTTAATGTGGCCAAATATGAGATGGTTATTCCATCAACTGGCCAAGCGGTGAAATACCGTCCGTATCTTGTCGCTGAAGAGAAGATACTTATGATAGCAATGGAATCTGGCGATCAAAAGCAGATTTTAAGTGCAATTAGTGATGTAATTGAAGCGTGTGTTGAAGGCGATATAAAAGCTAGCAACCTGGCAATATTTGATATTGAGACTATATTTCTTAATCTACGATCAAAATCTGTAGGTGAAAGTGTAGACATTAATGTCGAATGTCAACAAGAAGGTTGTAATGAAACAATACAACAGCATATTAATGTCGAAGATATTAAATTGCCTGAAATAGATGAAAGCAGAAATATCATTCAATTAACACCTGATATCGGCATCACATTAAAATATCCTAGGTTTGAAGACATTACGTCTTTAGATATAGATGATATGGAAAGTATAGAAGGCTTAATGGCTTTAGTCAAGAATTGTCTTGATACTATCTTTACAGAAGATGAAGTTTATGAAGCGTCATCTCATTCTGATAAAGAACTAGATGAGTTCTTAGGAAATCTAAGTTCAGATCAGTTTATAAAGATCAATCAATTCTTTACTGGCATGCCTTCATTAGTGTATAATTTAAAGTTCGATTGCGGTAAATGCAACGGTGCGAATGAAATTGAATTGAGAGGCATCCAAAGTTTTTTTACTTAGGCCTCTCTCATGAAACACTTGTAAACCATTACAAGACGAATTTTGCGATGATGCAACATCATGGTTATAGTTTGACAGAACTTGATAATATGGTTCCTTGGGAGAGGGAGATTTACGTCACCCTACTACTGGATTATATTAAAGAGGAAAACAGAAAGCATGAAGAACAGCAACGTAAAATGAGGAAATAATAATGGCAGATGAAAGATTTTCAGGTGATATGTCCAGAAATGAGGTCGAAATCGATCTTAATAAATTTATGGAACTTATCGCAAATGAAGCCAAATTAAAAGATCGTATTCGTGAGCTAGAGGCAGATGACATGATTAATCCATGGCAAAAATGGATTCATCTTGCACGCGCAGTAGATGCATGGAGAATATGGCCAAGAGCATTTTTAAGTGTTTACATATTCTTAATTTACTTCGTAGTCATGTGGTTCATAGGATTAGAAGCACCAACAATGGAACAATCAGGACTTATTAGTATATTAGTAGGTGCTGGTGCTGCATGGTTTGGTCTATATGTAAATAGCGCAGCTAAAGAACACGATACTAACGCAAAGAAATAGGATAGCTTAAATGGCAGACGATACAGTTAAGATTACCGGTGAAAATATTACCGTAGAGAAAGGGGCACAGAATGATAAATCCCTAGATGAATCTAAGGCTAAAGCCAAAGAAGAAAATAAGCCTAAAAAAGATTCTCCGGCTGAGACTGAACAGGTCGCTGGATTAAAGGAAATTGTCACTCAACTTAAATCTCAAAATGAGTTAACTAAACAAGAAGCTGAAAGAACTAAGTTCCAAAATGATCTTACTTCAGCTTTAAAAACCTCAGGTGATAGATTAAATGAAGCTCAAACAGATCAAATTAAAGCCTTGGTCGCAACTTTGGGTGCAGGTAAATTAGCTGATTTAGAAGATCGAAAAGAAGAAATGGCCCAGTCTAAAGCTATATTGGCAGCCTTAGAAGGGATCGGTGATAATACCAAGATAGATAAAATGGCCACGACTGAATGGGGAATCATGGCCCCAGGATTAATTCTTGCGACATTAATTGGTTTAACTATAGGCCTAGTTGAAGGTCTTGCTTCATCTTTTAGAAAATGGGGTAAATGGATGAATAAAGGATTAGTCCAGCCCGTTATTAAAGCTCTGAGGTTTTTCGTAAGAGGATTGGGTAATCTAATATCAAAAATACTTCCAGCCAAAGTATTAAAGTTTTTCACTAACTTTTTTACACGTATCAGCAACTTTTTTAAGACTATTAATAATCAATTCAAGGCAGGACGACAAGGTCTCTTGTTGGCTAGGAATGCCGTAGGTCAATTTACAAAATTAGGTTTCTTTGGATGGTTAGGTAGACAAGTCACTAATATAAAAAATATGTTTCAAACGGCCCAATCTGCAATTCAAAAGGCCAAATTGAATATTATGAATGGTTTCGATAAAGCTGTTAAATTTATCACAAAACCTTTTACAGCCATTGGAAATTTCTTTAAACCAATTACTGATGCCGCAAAGAAAATAACCGGTACTTTCGGGTCAACCGGTAGTTCTTCAACTAGTATGTTTCAAACTCTAAAAGATTTCTTTAAAAAATTTGGAAAACTATCTAAACGTTTCTTTAAGTTTGGTAGAGTTGTAGGACAAGTAATAGGTAAACTTGCTTGGCCAATTCAAGTAATTATTGGAGCTTTCGAATTTGTTACTGGTGCTATACGAGGATTTAAAAAGAGTGAAAGAACAGGCACGCTTGGCAAACTCATAGATGGAATATGGCAAGGTGTTGTTGATCTAGTTAAATTTATTGTCTTGTGGCCATTAGATATGACAAGAAAAGTATGGGCTTGGATAATGGAGAAATTAGGGTTTGAGGATGCCGCAGAAAATCTAAGAAGCTTCTCATTCCAAGATTTGTTTCAAAATCTGATGGATAAAATAAAGGATGCCTTTTGGAGTGTAGTAGATTGGTTTGTAGAGTTATTTAAAAATCCTGGAGATGTATTTAAAGACTTGGTCGGTAAAGGTATGGACCTTATGGAGAAGGTTGACAAAATGATGAGAGGATTAGTAGCTAGTATTCTTCCAGACCCAGATGCTGAAGGTAATAGTATTGGTGCTTGGACAAATTGGTTCGCATCTCAGGCAATTCCAAGTGCAGTATATGAATACGCAGGCCTAGATCCTCACACTGGTGATCCTCTTAAAGTTCATAGTAATATAAAAACTACAGCTGGCAATACAGGTATAGAAATAGATACCGGTTCTAAAGAAAATGCTGATGCAGATAAGGAAGCTAGAGACGGTAACGTACAAAATATTATCGCTGGTGGTGATAGCAATAGTGCTAATCAAACTACTATTAATATAGTTGATGGTGGTAATAACGATCTTACAAACGACGAGCTAGCTGCTTCTAGAGCATAACAAAAAGCCCCAGGATCCTGAGGCTTTTCGGGCAATTTACTCTAACTAGTTATTTGTGAAAGTTTTCCTAGTTAAGAGCGGAAGGACGCCAATCGACTCTATTCTTTACCCTACGATTTCACTGGGTTATATTTCAACTTACGAATCATTCGCTAATTTAGCGAAATAGCTGAGGGTATCTTCCTCATCATCTTGAGTTTCCCCAACATTCTCAGTTGCTACATCTGCATTAGCCATAGGCTCAGGTGCAGTTGCTGTTTCAGTAGCCATAGCCACTGGTCCAGCTGCTTCAACTCCGAGAACTCTATTCAATTTAGCTTTAAGCTCATCATATGATTTGTAGTTCTCTGGTGAAGTGAACTCCGATAGTGAGTGTATTTTACTATACACTTCTTCAAGCTGAGCATCATCACCACCGTGCAAAGCACTTACTGGTGCGAAGTCAGATTTATCATAATTAGTCCAACCTTCAACTTTTCTGATCTTAATTCTAAAATCAGCACCTTCCCAGAAATCAAAAGGATTAACTGGTTGTTCATCGGCGAATTGCGGTTGCATCACATCCATGATCTTATCGAAGATCTTTTTACCATACCTGTAAAGGAATACTTTTCCTTCAGCATCAGGGTTAGCACTGTCCGATACCACTAGGACATTGGACACATAATGTAGTCTACGCTTACGATCGCGAGCAGTCTGTTTATCTTCTTCTCGGCCAGAGTTCCAAAGCATGGAATTCATCTCAGAAACGGGGTCGTTCTGATTGATAGAAGTTAAAGAGTTCTCGATATACCATAGACCAGTAGGGCCTTTAAAGCCATGATCCCAGTATCGAACCCAAGGTAGATCCTCACCCTCTTTAGCAGGTAAGAAACGAACAACAGCGTATCCGTTACCAGCTTTGTCTTGGGTGGGTTTCCAGAAACGATCATCCACATAGGATTTAGTTTCTGTTTTTGTGGAGACTGCTTCCGCAGCCTTTACGAGTTTGTCTATTGACGAGCCTCGTGCACTCTTAAGATTTGCAAATGACATTATATTTCTCCGTATTGCAATGTATTACTGAATTATCCACTTTATTCATAATATAGACTATATATTATACCACACTTTTATGGTATTGTAAACCCTTTTTTGAGAATACTTATGTATTTATCATAATTAAACTTTACAAAAGGTTGATACTTTGTAATCTTTCTGGAAATATCAGGCCAAAGAATTGTCTCTGATATTTTTCTTCCTTCATTATTAACAAAGCCCGTAATGGAATTTAATATAACTAAAGTCTCTAAAGTTATCTCATCCTCCATCCATTTTCTGACCACTAAAGGCGATTCATTTATATTCTTCGCAGTTAGTAAATCATCAAAACTGTATTCATTTAATGTATTCACGTCTTTTTCGAACGTCCTGGTTAGCGCCTCGTGAATCTTTTTATGTTTCCTATAGTTATCATCATCCATATCTGCTATGTATTTAACGTCTTCTATAAAATTAAATACATAGTAATTCATTAGATCTTTTTCATTCTTGGCTAGTTTAGCAAAGAAGTATTTGTCTCTTCTTTTGAAAAAGGATTGAGCATTAACTGTTGTTTTAAAGTTATACTTAATAGCATCATAACTATCATTTTCAAAATGAAGTTTTAATGCGTTGTATAATTTATATGCTTCAAACGGATCCAATATATTCTCTTATTTGTTTAATAACTTTAGGTTCTAGAGAAGAATCATTCCATACTCTATTCTTCATTGAAGGGTGCGGAACTTTAAGATGATCAATATTCTTTCTTGTAAGATATTGAGAAGCCAAATTACCTAACGCTATAATCTTATCGTGTTTAATAGCCGGTAATACATGTTCATCTTTAACTTCTGATAATTTTAGTACAGGCGCGTGTACGGGTGAGAGATTATGAAAATCATAATCATAATCTTTTAACCAGTCCGAAACTCTATGTTTAGTAGTTTTAACTTTACTAGAACATTTCATAGGTCCTGGGCTATGGCCTAAAACTAATATATTCATAATGTATATTATACCACAGTTTCAATAAAATGTAAACTAAATTGGTAAACTGTTTTTCTTTTTTGCCTTGACTAAATTTAATCCTGTTGCTTCTTGAGTTAATTTTTCTTTTAAGGCTGGCGATATAAGTTTTTTAACATTCATATAGTCCATACCCCTTTGCTCAATGATATAAGTCATAGCATCTAAATAGCTCATCTTCTTATCTGCAACTAAAACCTCAACCGCTTTTGTGAAACGTTTTTTAGTCATGATCTTGTGTTCTAATTCTTCAATCATCGTGTATAAGATTCAACCCTTAATAGAATCGTATCTTTGTTTATTCTACCTGTAGGCTTACTAATCTTGGTTGTAAATCCATTCCAAAGATTGTTAATTTGCCTTTCGGTTTTATTTAATATCTGAGGAAGAATATCTAATGGCTTCCTCAGGGTGGTCATTCGACTTAATTCCTCATCCCAATTATATAAAGTGGATCCTCTTATTTCAAATCCTTTGGTGGAACTAGTCGTGAATTCTGTAAGCTTACGTGTTTTAACGTTGTAGATCCATAGCTTTCCTTCTGTAGGAATTGTCGCCGGATGTACAGAAACTACTTTAGACTCTACATCTTCTTGTAAGAATTTTAAATTCTTGACTTGGTCATCCCTAGATCTTGGCTTTCTATTTGCTGTTCTTGTTGCTTTGGCAGAAGTTCTTACTCTTTCTAGATCATCAAATACTCCTTCCATAAGAACAAGCATTTTCTTTTTATTGCCTTTAGAAACGTGAGAGTATGCTTCTACAGCTTGGTCACATGTTTTATCATACGCATCTTTAACTAAATCATATTCAGTCTGTATATAATCTTTAAACATGTTTATAGCAGGACCTTTTAAATTGTGCAATTGAAATAGTTGATATGCCGGAAACTTTACTTCTTTCTTATCGTAGTTTCCTTCCATCCATTTATCAACTACCATTTCATCCCAATCACCTACAATCGTAGCTAATACTTTTCTACGAGTTCTTTCGTGAGGTGATATAACTACTTTAGGTTTCTTTTCTTTCTCTGCCTTTATTTCAATTACCACTTCTCTACCTTCTTCCATCAATTTGTGTAAGTGATTATGGTGTTTAATAATTTCGTCTTCAGAAAAATCCCAACCGCGTTCTTTTAATTTAACGAAGTTGAAAGGTGTGATATACAATTTCCAGTCAGGAACTTTACGCATTGCCTGCATTTCCTTTTTGGAAAACTTCAATTCTTTTTCACAGTAATCTAGTACTGTTTTCGTATAAGCTTTTTTATCTTGGTAATAAGAATACCAATGTGTAGCCTTTGAATAGGCTATAACTCGTTTGGATCGATCAGTAGGAGGTGGAGTCTCAGACCAATCTGGTTCTGGACCCATGTACTGTTCGTCTAATGTTTTTTGTTTTCTTCTAGCCATAATCTAAAATAATAAGGTGGTCGGGTCCCCGCCTGCGTTGCATTGCAGGTTGATAAGGAGTTTAAGATTTGGGGACCCGACCTAATTCTTTACTCCCATCCTCTTAATTTATTATAAGCACGAGTTTGCTTAAACATATCTAATACCGTATTTGGTGAACTACCTCGTCTTAAAATATATTCTTTTCCTGTACTACTTATACGCCTTACGATTTTACCGTTCCTAAAAGATGTATCTATAACTCTTCCGTCTCTCTTTCCTTCTTCGTCAGGCTCTTTGTCGTACCAAACGTTACAATCGTCTGAATTAAATGCGTGAATGTCTTTCACTTCTTTTCCCCATTCTTCAGCCGCTAACTTCTCCTTCATCAGTTCTATTCTTTCTTGATACTCTGTCATTGAATCTTTCCGTGTTTATCGAGTATCTTCTTATGCTTTTTAATAAACTCCTTGAGTTTACGTTTCCACATCTTTCTGAATTCAGGATCTCTAGCCCTTTCAGCAGCTCTCTGCAAGGCTAGCATCCTTCTTACGTATATATCTTGCAAGCTCATTAATCTATTCTACATTCAATGTTGCTTACAGTAGATTCAATGCTTGATAGTGAACTATCTAATCCACTTATCTCAGAACCTAATCCGGATGTAGCGCTATCAATATCACTGATTCTGCTTTCTAGTGAATCAATTCTATCGTCCAAAGAATCAAGTTTTCTAAGAACTAAAGCTAAAGTTTCAATAAGCGAATTATTCACTTCAACTTGTTTGCTATCATTTTTTACTAATGTTTCCATTAGTTCGTTTCCAAATCTATCCATTATGCTGTCTCCTTATCTAAATCTGGGTTGTTAAGATCATGCCAAGTAGCGTGAGCTAAGCAAGCATCATCGTGTGCGTATCTAATATCAGTTTTCTCAAAAAGCTTTTGAGCTAAAGTAGCTGCATAGCTATCGCTAAAGCTTTTACCACCGATATTCCATTTAATGACTTTGTAATCATCAGCGAAATCTCTTCCGTAATGCCAGTCATATAATGAGAAAGAACCGTATTCAACGTCTTCATCATTATCGTACCATTCGTAATCAATTACGAATTCAGTAGTGATATTATCACCTTTGCCTTCAAAAGCTGGATCTCCAAACATCTCTCGGAGGTGAGCAAATGAAGCAAATAAAGATCCTTGTTTGGATCCACCTGCAGTTCCATACTCACATGGAATAAACAGGATTTGATTTTTATTTACCATAATATTTAACTCCTTCAAAATAAAAATCTGATAAAAAGTTCTTATTATATTTATTACCTATTCTAATCAAAAAGCTTTTTGAACTAAAAAGATAAACAATATAATCAAGAACTGAAACCTTTACATTCACTGGATCGTGGTTAGTACCAGGACCTTCTAAAAAATTAGCTACAAACATTAGTCCCAATCTCCATCAGCGAATTTGTTCGCATTATATGCATCCATCAAAGAAGAAGATTCAAACCAATCTTGAGTTTCTCTTTCAGACCAATACATGTTCTCTTCTCGATTCAGGTCTAAACCACCTGAAGAAAGATGACCTGCTTTTTTAACTTGACCTGTTAGGTCTTTAGCTATTTTAGCTTCTTCTTTCTTACGAGCTTTTTCAGCAGCTTTGATTTTCGCTTTACGAGCATCAAGCTTTTTGATAGTAAGTTGAAACTCATATTCTTCTAGAGAAATTCCGAGTTTCTTAGCAGCTGCTTTTTTCGCAGCTGCCTTGATTAATTCTATACGATCAACAGTCATTACGCTGCCTCCTTAGAGTAATCTCTCATTTCTTTTCTAAGATCAGCCGCGAATGACCAACCATTGTAGTCACCACCACATTCAATCGATATCTCTCTTGATTCGATCACTAGTTTGTAGTATTTCGGACCATTCATGAATTCGAAAGAAGTTCCGTCTTCTACTTTTCTAGTAAACCAGAACTTGTTGTAAGAACCTCTAACAGGTGTTAAACGATACCCAATGGCATCAAGGGATCCTAAAATTTTCGGTTCTGAAAAAGAACCTTTTGTATTTTCAGGAAGTTTAAGTATTGTGTTTTTCATATGACTCCTTATCATTTTTTAATTTATACTGCCTATTATACCACAGTGAATTTCATTTGTAAACCTTTTTTTTCACTTTTTATGGGCTTTTTTTCGGGGTCCGCCTCAGGAATATAATCTAGAGCCCATAAAACGCCGCCTGTTACGTTATTATTTTTTTTAATATGTAATAGTGCCGGTCTCATTTTACACGCTCCCAGGGGAAGCATCTACCGAATAAGTCAAATTCCATTTTGACTGCTTCTCGTTCGGAAGGATACTGTCCTCTCATAAATTGCTTGGCGTGAACCATCTCATGAGCTAGAGTTCTCATCTGCTCAAAGTAAGTTTGCTTCTTGGCGATATGTATTACTGCTTCAGTAGGATCACCTTCACAAATACCTAAGGCATCGCCAAATCCATTAGGCATTCTCTTAGTGAACTTTACTATAATCTCGCCAGTCTTCCTTGCAGAAAGACCTAGCTTTTTGGTCAAAGAAATCAGATATATCTCGACAAGCTCTTCGTTGTCCGGATTACCTTGAATTTCTACCATCATATTTATGCAGCTCCTTTCATAGCTTGTTGAAATTCTTCCTTCATATGATCATACGGAACTCCTAATGAATATTGAACGTAGCCAACATCATATTCCGTAATGAGATCTTCAGCTCCGAGTATCCAACGAATAGCTGTCTGTCTATCCGAAGCACCCAGATTCTTCATAGTGTCTTCTATCCTCTTTTCGAGCTCAGCTTTGTTAGTAGCATAGTATTCATCCATGCGCTTCATCTCAGCTTCAATAGCTTCGCCGATTCTATCAGCCTCAGCCTTCAGCTCGTCCATAGACATAGAATCAAAATCGTATCCACGATTTCTGAAACCATAAGCTTCCTTATGGCCATCATAAATATAATTGATTAACTCATCTCTCTCGAGATCAGCCACAGTGAAGATCTTACGCTCTTCCCAATATTCCACGTCTGTGATATAAGTACCAGACCAACGATTTTTAGGATCTTCTGCGACCCACGCCTCAATCTCGGCGTTCTTGTTTTTGATATGGTTGATTAGTTCTTGTGATACTTTTGACATTGAAACTCCTTATATTTTTGAATGTACAGGTACATTATACCACACATTTTGGAGTTTGTAAACCTTTTTTTTCACTTTTTTTAGATTTTTTTGGAATATTGATATAACTTTTAGTTATTATGAGACTTTTTGAGGATAATAGATCGTTATAGGCTCGTTCTTGCCTTTAACCTTGATGGTTCCTATCTCTTGGAAAGTATATCCAGTTTCCATGGCCTGCTCCATGGTTGATCGAGATACGATAGTTTTATATTTTAAATAATCGGCTCTACCTGCAGTGGCCTCAAGCCTTGCTGCAAGGTTGACTGCATCTCCAATAACCGAATAGTCAAATCGGGATTCAGAACCCATGTTACCAACAATACAAGTACCGGTGTTAATACCAGTCCCAACATTAATATCAGGCAAGCCGCGGTTTTTATATTCTCTTTTAAGCGCATTTATTTCTTCTTCTATTTCACAAGCTGATTTGACTGCCATATGAGCATGATTTTCGCAAGGTAAAGGTGCGTTCCAAAATGCCATAATACAATCTCCCATGTACTTATCTATAGTTCCTCCATTGTTAAGAATAATCTTAGTCATCTTATCTAGAAACTCATTAACTAATTCTACTAATCCTTCCGGATCATCTTGTTCTTTATAATATTCTGATATAGGAGTGAAACCACATATGTCCATAAAGAGGAAAGTCATTTCTTTTCTTTCTCCTCCTAGCTTTAATAATTCAGGATTCTTTTGTAGTTGTTTAACTAGATCAGGTGAAACATAAGTACCAAATTGTTTTTTGATTTGTTGTCTTAACTTAAATTGCTTATAGAAATTATTAAAGGATGCTTGGCCAAAAACTATTATAGATAGTAGTAATGAATAGGTCCAATCGAGTAAGAAGAATGAACCACTCCAGGCAGCTGATGATGCAAGCACGGCGCCGCCAGCAAATCCTAAGAACGCAACCGCACTCAACCACAATGGAAGATAGTAAACAGCTAGAATTATTCCCAGGCCTAGAATTATCGCCTGTAAAATCTCAGCAAAATTTGCAATCTGAGGACGAGTTATTGTATCGCCATTCATTATCGTCTGAAGAGCAGAAGCCTGAATCTGATGAGGATACGCAGGACCTTTCGGAGTCGAAAGAATGGGTTGAATGCCCTCTGCTGTCACGCCAACAATCACTGTTTTCCCCTGCAGATTGGGTAAGGGATCCGAATACTCGATTTGTTCAAACTGATTGGAAAAATTCATCCAAATAGAACCTGTTGTATCTGTCTTAATAGGTTCATATGGAGGTATCATTAGATCTTGTATTCCTAATTCATTAACTTTCATAGAATAAGAGATCTTTTGTTGTAATACTCTTATTATCTCCATTGGGAACGAAGGATATAATTGATCATTAACTTGTGTTATTAACGGCATTCTTCTAACTAGATTATCAACCTCAACAGTGCTATTAACCATCCCTACGCCATCAGAGGCGGACTCTAGTGACGGAATATTAGTGACCAGATTAGAATATTCATATGCAAAGTTATATGGATCTCCTTCACCTAAAACGGCTGTACCAACATATGGTGCTACATCAGATCTTCCTTTTGATGAAGGTACTTGTGATAAAACTATACCGTTACCTTTAATCCACGAGGCAAATACTTCATCACCTCCGAATCTATCTGCTTCAGGATACATTACAGTAATTCCAATTATACCAGCATTTGCATTTCTTAAATCAGAAATCATTTGGGC
>CEPK01173084.1_pt1 | contig 18019 bp, 18 predicted proteins | sample 356231 | NCBI WGS metagenome assembly CEPK01 (sample SAMEA2620259, study PRJEB7988) | marine metagenome | biome: marine biome (ENVO:00000447); feature: deep chlorophyll maximum layer (ENVO:xxxxxxxx); material: "saline water (ENVO:00002010), including plankton (ENVO:xxxxxxxx)" | depth 80 m
TTGCCCTTAAATGAAAAATAGCGTTGAGGGGTGGAAGGCCGTTGACGCGACTATCCGCTAAGTAGTCCAACCTCCCACCCTTATAAGTATTCCAATAATAGCTTTAATTGTTTCAAAAAATCAACAAAACTTTGTTAATCGATCTTTATTGTTTATATTCCTATTAAGATGTGTCCAATAATTGTTACTAAATGTAAATGTTCAGATGACAACATTTATTTATCTGTGCCTAAGGAAAGGTATTTTCAAGGTAGAATTAATTCAGAAGGATGGGAATTAGAGTATTCCAAAAGAGTCAAAGAAGAGAAATATCAATTCTATAAACAAAATATTAGAAAAAGTCACGAACAGTGGTCAGACCTATCAGAAAAAGAGCCAATTTGTGAAAAATGTGGGAAAAAATTGAAAATTTGACAAAAAAAAAGAGAGGTACCGCTAAATACCTCTCAGAGTGTTTACGGGGATGTTTAACCATCTCCTACCTACGCTTGTAATATTGTAGCATACATAGGATTAATATTTCAACAACTTTTATACTATTTCTAAATACCTTTTGGTGAGGCAACTTTTGGATGCATTTTTCTCCATCTCAGATTATTTAAAGCGTTTATAAAAGCCTTTGCACTGGCAACTATAACATCAGTACTGGACCCTTTTCCTCTTGCAGTATGGCCATCATCCAAAATAATTACAGAAACTTCAGCTTGTGCATCCATTCCACCTGTTACAGATGCAACATTATAAGAGTCCAATTTTGGACTTAATTGTACAGACTTACAAATTGATTTGAAAACTGAGTCTATCGGACCGTCACCGCTTTCTTCAACTTCAATCTCTTCGCCGTCAATACTTAATGATAGCTTTGCCTTTGGTTTTTCATTAGTCCCAGAAGAACAAGCTAAAGATATTAACTTGTAATAATCTCCTGATCTAACAAACTCTTCATTAATTAAAGCCTCTATATCTTCATCAAAAACATATTTTTTCTTGTCGCATAATTCTTTAAATTTATTGAAAGCAATTTCAAATTTATCCTCTGCCAATTTGTATCCAAACTCATTTAATCTATCTTTGAAAGCATGTCTTCCAGAGTGTTTTCCTAGCACTATATAATTTGAAGGTATTCCAACTTCACTTGCTTCCATAATTTCATATGTATCCCTCTGTTTTAAAACACCATCTTGATGGATTCCAGCTTCATGGGCAAATGCATTGGCTCCAACAATAGCTTTGTTCGGCTGAACGTTTACACCGGTAACACTGCTCACCAATTTACTACAAGGATATATATTTTTTGTATTTATACCCGTTTCAAATGGATTTAAGTCATTTCTTACTTTTAAAGCCATTACTATTTCTTCTAAAGATGCATTTCCAGCTCGCTCTCCAAGTCCATTTATAGTACACTCAACTTGTCTAACACCCTCATGCACAGCAGCAAGAGAATTTGCAACCGCCAATCCTAAATCATTATGACAGTGAACACTCAAAGTTATATTATCTATTCCGTCAACACCAGACTTTATTTGCTTTATCATTTTGGAAAATTCCGATGGAATTGTATAGCCCACAGTATCAGGAATATTAATTGTAGTAGCTCCTGATTGTATAGCTATTGATATAGCTGAACATAAAAAATCAACATTTGATCGTGTGGCGTCTTCGCATGAGAATTCGACATTTGAAGTATATTTAGATGCATGTCTTACCGATTGACCAATAATCTCTAAAACCTCTTCTTTTGTTTTTTTTAATTTATACTTCAAGTGAATATCAGAGGTTGCTATAAAAGTATGTATACGAGGATTTTTAGCATTTTTTACTGCTTCCCATGCTCTATCAATATCTTTAAAATTAGCTCTAGATAAACCTGCGACTTCACAATTTTTTATTTTTTCTGCGATTAACTTTACAGAATTAAAATCACCCTCGGAAGCAATTGGGAATCCAGCTTCTATAATATCAACTCCTAATTTCTCCAGCTGAAGAGCTACTTTAACTTTTTCCTCCTCATTCATGCTGCAGCCAGGGGCTTGCTCTCCATCCCTTAATGTCGTATCGAAGATTTTAACAAAATTATTCATCGAATTAAAAAATATAAGTTACCCTTCAATTTTGTCAATTTTAGGAAAAAGAAGGCCTAACTCTCCTAATTTAGTATTAACTTTTAAACTGTCAATTTGATATTCACCGGTAAAACAACTTTTTTCAGAATTTATGGTAATTCCTAAGGCTGATAATATCTTTGATGAAGAATCTGGCATCACAGGATAAAACAAAATAGAAATAATTCTAATCATTTCAAGGGAAGCTCTCATAACTCTTTCAAGATCCTCTTTTTTTCCTTCTTTAGCTAAAGCCCATGGTTTCATATTATCTATATATTTATTAGTACTTGATACTATTTCGAGCACTGATTCTAATGCTCGACTAAACTCAACATTTTTAAAGAAAACCATATAGTCAGAAATTATCTCATCGCATGCACTTATTAATTTCTGCTCATTTTCAAGTATATCTGCTTCAGGAATTATTCCATTTAAATTCTTATTAGTCATTGAAAAAACCCTATTAACTAAATTACCGAAGCTATTTGCAAGTTCAGAATTAATTCTGGATATTAAAGAGGTTTTGGAGAAATCACCATCATTTCCAAAAGGAACTTCTCTTAGTAAAAAAAATCTAAATTGGTCCAAACCGTATTTATTTACTATTTCATTGGGATCTACGACATTACCAACAGACTTTGACATCTTTTCCTTTTCAACAGTCCACCATCCATGAGCTATTATATTTTTTGGTAAAGGCAACCCTGCTGCCATAAGTAATGCGGGCCAATAAATTGCATGAAATCTCAAAATATCCTTGCCTACAATATGGTAACTAGCAGGCCAAAAATTCTTGTATTTATTAGATTCCAAATCTGGATAATCCAATGCCGTTAAATAATTAGTTAAAGCATCAATCCAAACATAGACAACATGACCCTCAGCGTCTGGTACATCTATTCCCCAATCAAAACTGGTTCTTGAGATTGATAAATCTTTTAAACCTTGCTCTACGAAGCTGATAACTTCATTGAATCTAGATTTGGGTTTTACAAAATCTGGATTTTCTTTATAAAATTCTAGCAAATTATTTTCCCAAGATGAAAGTTTGAAAAAGTAACTTGACTCCTCAACCCATTCCACATCAGAACCTGAAGGTGCCTTGCCATCAATAATCTCATCTTCGCTATAAAATGCTTCGTCTCTAATTGAATACCAGCCAGAGTATTTATCTAAATATATCTGATTGTTTTCAACAAGCTTATTCCAAAAACTCTGGACTGATTTCTTATGTTTTTGTGAAGTGGTTCTAATAAAGTCATTATTTGATAAATTTAAATTTTTGGATAAATTTTGAAAATTTAAACTCATATTATCAACAAATGATTGGGTGTCTACATTTTTTTTCTTAGTTGCTTGTTGAATTTTAAGTCCATGTTCATCGGTTCCTGTAAGAAAAAAGACATCGCTTCCTTTTAGTCTATAAAATCTTGCCAATGCATCACATGCAATACTTGTGTAAGCATGTCCGACATGTGGAACATCATTAACATAATATATAGGGGTAGTGATATATGTATTATTCATTATTCTATACTACCTGATTCACAGATTTTCTATCTTTTAGAAAATAATTTAGGATAAGTTCTTCAAATGAAAGTTTTATATTAAGATTATATTTTTTTATATTTATAGACAAAGATGATAATTCGTTAATTAAATTAATGATAGACTCTATATTTTTTTCATTTATGGATTTAGATTCAATAAATTTCTTTAACCTAACCATTATTATTGAGCTCAACTCTTCTATAAGAAATGTTTGATTTGTTTCATTAATTAATTCTTCTATTAAATTATTAATAATTTCTAAATCTTGAATATTGCGTTCAATTAAATATCCTGATAATTCATAAAGCTTTGAACAATTTGACCCATTAAAAAAATCAATATTCCTCATAGAACCATCTAAAGATTCAATAATGATACTTTTATAATTAGAATCAATTTCATCTGAAATAATTTCTGAGATTAGGGAGTCAGGTAATTTTGTTAATTGAAAAGTTAAACATCTTGATCTAACTGTAGGTAGAAGGATATTTACATTATTAACACTCAAAAAAAGTATAAGATAGCTTGGTGGCTCTTCTAATAATTTCAATAATTTATTCTGAACTATGTCCCCCATATTATGTGAATTATTAATAAATATTATTTTATTCTCAGACTCAAAAGGCGGGCGGTCAACCCATTGATCAATTGAATCAATATCATCTACCAATATATTCTCTTCTACTGAATCAATTAAAAGAAAATCTGGATGAATATTTCTTTTAACCTTATCGTAACTTGATAAAATTTTTCCAGATAAAGACAATATTAAATCTTTTTTTCCTAAACCTTTTTTTCCTTCAATAATGATTGCACGTGAAGATATTTTTTTTTCTATGATTTGTTCAAGGATGGGAGCAGATTTTAAGTGGAAATCTATAACTTTTTCATACATATCTAAATATTATCAAATTTTTCTAATCTTTTAAAAATGCTAAACCTATTTTTTAAAATCTTTCTTATTTCTTTCTGAACACTATCAATAGGCTTTTCTCCATCAATCAAGACTATTCTATTAGGCTGTTTTTTATATAGGGAAAGGTATGATTTCCTAACTCTATTATGAAATTCAAAAGATTCATCATCAATCCTATTTCTTCCTGGTCTTTCAATAATTCTGCTCAGTGCAGTATTAACAGATATGTCAATCAAAAAAGTTATTGTTGGTATAACCCCCAAAGCAGCACTAAATCCCAATTTTTTTACCATTTCTGGGTCTAAACCTCTGCCATAGCCTTGATAGGCAATAGTAGAATCGTAAAATCTATCACATAAAACGATTTTACCCTCTGATAACATGGGTCTAATGAATTCTTGAACGTGTTGAGCTCTATCAGCACAAAAAAGCGAAAGTTCAGCAATTGGCTCTATAACTATGTCATCATAATCTAATATAATTTTTCTTATTAAACTACCAACTCGTCCCCAACCTGGCTCACGAGTTGAGACTACGTCAAAATGTATTTTCTCTAAGTTATCTTTTAAAAGTTTAACTTGCGTAGACTTACCTGATCCTTCAATTCCTTCAAATGTAATAAACATTATATGTTTTCTAATCGGGCTCCTTAATGAGTTCTTTAATTTCATTATAATCTAATTTTATACTTTTACCTGTTTCAAGCTCACCTAATTTTATATGGCCTATTGATATTCTTTTTAGTTTTTTGACATTTTTGGAAAAGTATTTAAAAAAATTTTTTATAATATGATTCCTACCTTCATGAATTGTTATTTTAACAATAGATTCTGCAGAGTTTTTGCTTTGTATTAGAATCTCCTCTGGCTTTAAATATCCATCTTTAAGATTTGCACCTTTTTGCATTCTTTTGAATAAATTCTCAGTAATTGAACCTTCCACATGGCATAAGTAAGTTTTATTTACTAAATAGCTGGGGTGAGAAACACGCTGTGCAAAGTCACCATCATTTGTGAAAAGCAATAACCCCTCAGTATCATAATCAAGTCTACCAATAGGAAAAATTTTTGCATCCGTATGAGGTAAATATTCAAGAATTGTTCTTTTTTTCTCATTGGGTGACATTGATGTTAAACAAAATCTTGGTTTATTAATTTTATAGTATTCAAAATTTTGTGGTTTTAGGAGTATGTTTTTATATTTTACTTTATCTTTCGGGTTGATTATTGTCTGAGGCTTTGATACTATGGCACCGTTAACTGAAACATTTCCTTCTTGAATCAACTGATCGGATTTGCGCCTCGCAGCTATTCCACACAAAGAAAGATATTTATTAAGCCTTATGCCCATAAAAATTATTTCTTTTTTGTAAAATTGGCAGAAGTTTCCATTGTAATTCCAGCATGTGCCCAAGAAGCACCGGCTGCCATAACCATAGCTATATTGACTGCTTCAGCAATTTCTTCTTTGGTTACACCTTCTTGTATACCGTCTCTAACACAACTTCTAATACACCATGCACATTTTGCAAGTATTGCACAAGCTAGCCCCATCAAACCTTTTTTAAGTTTTTTTGACAAGTGTCCATCCTCGTAAACTAAATTATGAAATGCAGAAAATTTTTCATGTTTATTACCACTTAATTCGTGAAAATCGGTAATTTGGGGTGTAATGTTCTTAGAAAAAAAAGAGCCCTCTGTGACGTTTTCTTTATTTTTCATCTTATCATAGTTTTCGAATGCGATACTTGAGTAAGCGTAAGGTTGACCCATATTGAGTCTCATTGCAATAAATACTGCTTCAGCAATTTCTTCGTCTGTCGCACCTGTAGCTTTTGCTAATTTAGTTCTTGATCTAATACAATATGGACAAGAAGTAATGTGTGCACATGCTAAGGCAATCAACTGCTTATCTTTTTTTGAGATTAGACCCTCTTCAAAAACAACATTATGATAATCCATCCATGCTTCATTTAATTCAGGCGCTGCCTCTTTTAACATCCCCATATATTGTGAAATATCATCTTTATAAATACTTTCAGACATATAAACCTCCAAATTCTTAAACTATTTTATCACACATTTATATTATGTATATTAAAGCAAATGACTAAAAAAAATCTAAGTACCTTTCTAAAAAAATATTCCATAGACAAAAATAATATTTATGAGCTTGATAATGATGCATCAAATAGAAGGTACTTTAGAACCGAAGATAAAATTATAGCCTATATTCCCCAATCAAAAGGAGAGTCAATTGATGACTTTATTAAAACTACTAAGTTATTAAAAAAAATAAATATAAAGGTTCCAACAATTCATATTATAGATAAAAAGCTAGAATTTTTAATGTTAGAAGACTTTGGAGATAAAAAAATATCAAGGATTAAAAATAAAAATAATATTCTATATTTATTAAGAAAATCAATTGATTTATTGATTCAAATTCAATCATATAAGCCAGATAATTCAATTCAAGAATTCAGTTCTGATGAAATAGTTGATGAAACTATAATGTTTGTAGATTGGTTTATGAAAAAAGAAAAAAAAATAAAAATAAATCAAAGAACAAGAAACGATTTTATAAATATTATTTTAGAAATAATAAATTATGAACAATTAAAAAATACAGTTTATATACATAGAGACTACCATGTCGATAATATATTCTATTTTCGTGATAAAAAAGATGAAATAGGAATAATTGACTATCAAGATCTTAGGATAGGTCATGTGTCATATGATCTTTTATCGATTCTTCAGGATACTAGAAATCCTATCAAAATAGATGAAGAAGAAACTCTAATAAGGTATTTTTGCAAAAAAACCGATATTGATTATGATTCTTTTAGCAGGGGCTATGATTTTTTTTCGATACAAAGAAATCTTAAAATAATTGGAATTTTTTCAAGACTTAAACACCGAGATAAAAAAAATAAGTATATGAATTTAATACAAAATTGTATTAATTACATCAAAAGAAGATTAAAAAAAACTAAATACCAAAAGTTGAATTCTTGGTTAAAGGAGAATTATGAGGAGTTTTGATAATTTAAAAAAAATCAGTATGTTAAAAAGTGATCAATCTTATAAAATCAATAATGAATCAATAGAACTTTTAAATTTAGCTAACAACATAAAAAAAAATTCTAATATTCTAGAACTAGGGGCGGGTTCTGGTTTTTTATCAATTGCCCTTGAAAAATTTAATGATATAAAAGTCATAGATTCATATGAAATAAATCTGTCATCATATAACTTATTAATTAAAAATATAAAAAAAAATAAATGTAAAAAAATAAATTCTATACTTGGTAACTTTAATGAATTAGATAGTGTTAATAACTATAACAAATATGATTTCATTATTTCAAACCCACCATTTTATAAAAAAAATTCTGGTAGGCTCCCTATGAATGATATAAATAAAGCTGGTAAATATGAAATTTATACCGACATGAAAAAAATTCTAAGTTTAGCTGCTAATCTTCTTAAAAATAAAGGTGTTTTTCTATTTTGTTATCCTTCTTTTAGAGAAGGTGAAATTTTAAAGAATATAAGAGGGAAACCGATTTTTATGAAATTAAAGATTGTTAAAAAATTAATAAGAAAAAAAATTTGTTACTATAAGCTTATAAAGATTATTTAATCATTTTTTCAATAAGTTTTGAGGTTATTTTAATGCCTATCAGATCATATTTAGAAATTGATTCGCTGGAAGTTTTTGCATCAACAAACGGAATTTTAATTATATCGTTATTTAATATGAGTAAAGGAATATAGTTTCTAGCTAATTTAGGTATTTTCTCATTTATATAGATATCTTGTAATTTTTTGGTTTTTTTATTTTTCGAGTAAGAAATTCTGTCACCTTTTTTGAATGATCTGATTAATATATTATCCGTATTTTTGATTGTAAAATATGAATATCCCTTTTTATTTATATCTTTTGTTATGTGAAGTTTAAAAAAATCAAAACTCGAACTTTTTAACTCTTTTGTTTTGTAAAAGAAATCTTTATTTGGAATTTTTTTTAAATTATAAAAAAAGAGTTTTGAATATCCCTTTTCTATAACGATATTATTTTTAATATTCACTTGACCTGAGGGACCTTTCTTTGTAATTAAAGCATGTGTGTCTTCCATATTTTTGTATATTAAATTTTGATTAAGTGAAAAAAATTTTTTTAAAACCATTGCGATTACTGAAAATATAAAAGCTTTTGGCTTACCTGAAAAAGAGAGCAAATTTAAAATAATAATATTATTTTCAATACTAATATTTTTTTTTAAAAAAACTTCAATATTTTTATCTATATAGGTATTAGTTTCTTTAATTATATTTATTATATTATTTACAGAATTATTGAATTTAGGGTTTAGTTCTTTAAATAATGGAATTATTTTGTTTCTAATAAAATTTCTTGTAAACAAATTATCTTTATTGGTTTCATCTTCTCTCCATTCAAGATTATTGATTTGAGCATATTCAAGAATTTCATCTTTACTAACATCAAGCATTGGTCTGAAATATCTACCATCATTTTCTTTGATTGACTCTAAGCCTGTGAGCGAAGTTCCTCTAGAAAGTCTCATTAAAAAAGTCTCAACCTGATCATCTAAATGATGAGCTAATACGATTTTTTTAGCATTAAACTTTTTAAAATTATATTCAAAGAATTCACGTCTTTTGATTCTTGATATTTCTTCTAGACCAAATTTCTCAATCTTAGAAAGATTTGGAATATTAACCTTTTTTACAATTAGTTTAACATTGGCTTCTTTGCATATTTTTTTCACAAATATTTCATCAGCATCAGATTTTGAATTTCTTATCATATGATTCATATGACATGCAATTATTTGATAATCATTTTTTAAATTTTTTATCATATTTAATAGAGCAATAGAATCAGATCCGCCCGAAATACCTAATATGATTATAGATCCTTTAGGTAGAGTATTTGATATTTTAAAGTTTATATTTTGAAATATTTTTTTCTTCATTTAAAGATAAGCCCCCAGATACTATCAACTTGAAAGCATCATCGGCAGAAATATCTAGTTCCTTAATATCCTCTTTTGGAACAAAAATTAAAAAACCTGATGTAGGATTTGGGGATGTAGGAATAAACACAGGAATTTTATCTAAATCTTTATTATCCAAATCTTGAGTAGCAAATCCTATCGTAAAAGTTCCTTTTCTAGGATATTCAATTAGAACAGCTTTTTGATTTTTTGGTCCATCAGAAAAAATTGTTTTTGATACTTGTTTCATTGTTGTAAAAATTGTGCTGGCCAATGGAATTTTGGATATAATTTTTTCTCCCGAGTTAAGTAAAAATTTTCCAAGCAAATTTTTTGTTAATAAACCAATCAAAGTTATGAAAGCAATGAAAGATATTCCTGCTATTAAAAAGATTATAAATTGTGAAAGATAAGGATTAATAAACTCAGGTATATCTAAAAATCTTGCTGGGGTAAAATCAACAAGAGTGTTTAACCACGTGGTTATCTCTACAATAAGATAAATAGTTATAATGAAAGGTATAAAAATTATCAAGCCTGATATAAAATTTCTTCTTATAATTTTTAAAAAATTATTCATCAATATTTTCCGTATCTTCTTTGTTAAGATTGGCTCTCAAAATCTTACTAGGTCTAAAAACAATTGCTTTTCTTTTTGATATTTCGATCTTTTCTCCTGTAGAAGGGTTTCGTCCTATTCTTGGTTTTCTATCTTGAATTTTTAAAGAACCAAATTTAGGAAGTTTTACATCTTCACCATTTGCAAGAGATTCTATTATGATTTCAAAAAATTTATCTACTATCTTGACTGACTCTTTTAAATTTAAACCCATTTTTTTATGAAGTAGGTTTGCTAAATCTTTTTTAGTCATTATTTTCTAACCTCTATATCGAATTTATTCCTAAGAGTATTTATGATAATTTCTGTAATATCTGTTACCTCTTTATCTTCTAAGGTCTTATCTTGTGATTCAAAAACTAAGGTCAACGAAAGACTTACTTTATTTGCTCCTATTTTTTCGCTTTTAAATGAATCAAAAATTTTAACATCTGATAAATTATTTATATTAAGATTAAAAATTTCATCAACAATATCTCCTGACTTTATAGACGAGTCAATTATTAAAGAAAAATCTCTTTTAACTTGCGGTAAAGAGGAAAAAGATCTCATTTTTTTAATGTTTGGAATAAATTTAAAGAGCAAATCTAAATTAACAATGCTAGCTATCATAGGTTTTTTAATATCCAATTCTTTTAATAGTCTAGGATTTATTTCTCCAATTGAGCCAACAAGATTATTATCAAGCCAAACCTCAGCGCTTTTTCCAGGATGAAATATAGATGATAAACTTTCGGAAATTTCGTTATATTTTATTAATTTTAAATCAATAGATAGACTCATAAATATTTTTTCTAAACTTCCTTTTAAATCATAAAAGTTAAATTCTGTTTTATCCCAAAATAAATTTTCTCGTGCATTCGAAGAAATAATTGCAAGTTCAAGCTTTTCATTATTATCAAATTTATAATCATATACTTTCCCAATCTCAAATAAGTTGATGTCATCAGACCCCCTGTTCAAATTATAAAAACTATTAGCAAGTAAAGACTGTAAAATAGTATTTCTTAAAACAGATGTATCGCTAGAAAGTGGATTGATAATTTTAAATTCTTTTGAATTCTCATCTTTAAATTTATTTGAATCTAAAAAACTAAAATTAATTACCTCTGAAAAACCCTCAGAGGCCATAACACTTCTTATAGTTCTTCTAAGATTTCTAGTATTTATAAAATTTGACTCTAGTTTTTTTGTGACAGGAATCAAAGGTGGGGTATTAGGGATTGAGTTTAACCCCTTCATCCTTGCGACTTCCTCAATTAAATCGTAGTCATAATTAATGTCTGGTCTATAAGCTGGGATTGAAAACGTTCCATCCGTGTCATTTGTATCTATCACATTAATATTGATAGATTCTAAGACTTTTATTATTTCATCTTTAGACATTCTAATTCCAATTTTTTTGCATATATAAGAATAATTTACGTTAATTTTCTTCAAATATTTTAGATCGGGTTTAGAATCAAATGAATCTTCACAAATATCACCGCCGCAAAAATTCTTAATTAATTTAGTAGCAAAGTTTAAATTTGATTTGGTTAAATGCTCAGAAATATCTCTTTCAAATCTAAACGAAGATTCAGTAGAAATATTAATTTTTTTTGAATTTGACCTTACACATGAAGGTTCAAATGAAGCGCACTCAATTAAAATATTTTTAGTCTTTTTTGAAACAGAAGTTCTTTTTCCACCTATTATCCCCGCAATTGCAATTGGACCTTTGTTGTCTGAAATAGTCAGAATATTATCAGTATTACAGCTAACATTAGATAGGGTTTCAATTTGAGAACTATTATTTTCTGTGATTGTTAAAGATGAACCTTCAACTAAATCATAATCAAAAGCATGTATAGGCTGACCTGATACAATCATGAAATAATTTGTAATATCTACAAGGTTGTTTACCGTTGATACACCAAACTTAGCAAGAAAATTTTTTAACCAAAATGGTGAATCGGCCACTTTTACATTTTCAATTTTAGCAATACAATATCTTCGAACATTTTTTGATTCTATATTTACAGTTAATTCATTAATTGAATTTGATTTAAAAAGATCATTGTTCTCGAAATCAAACATCGGCTTTATAGATTTATTTAAAGTTGCTGAAATTTCTCTAGCAATTCCAAAAGAACTTAAGCAATCTCCACGATTTGGCGTAATACCCATATCTAAAATATAATCATTCAAGGATGTTGACTGATTTAAAGGTTGACCTATTTCAAACTCGTCTGGTAATAACAGGATTCCATCCTCAATTTCATAAGGCTGACCCAACTCTTTTAGTGAACAGAGCATTCCATAAGAATATTCGTCGCGAATTTTGCTCTTCTTAATTTTAAGCCCATTCGGTAATTGTGCACCGATTTTTGCAACTGGTACAATATCGTTAATTTTAATATTGCTTGCTCCACAGATAATAGAAAGAGTCTCATTTTTTGTATTAACAGTACAAATTTGTAACTTATCTGCATTTGGATGTTTTTTAATGTCTTCTATGATGCCAATGACAATATTTTGATCAATTGGCGAAAAATCACATTTAACAATTGAATCTACTTCAAGTCCGGCCATAGTTAGCTTTTCTGAAACTTCTTCTATATTTAAATCTTCTGCAAAAAAATTTTGAATTGATGACATCGAAATTAACATAACAATTACCTAAATGTCCTAATATATTACTTTTTTTTTAATATTTTGTCATTTATTTTCTAAAAAAGATATTAACAATTATCCACAATATGTTGAAAAAAAGATGAAAAAACTCCGTAAGTATCTGTAATTATTAGCTATTTTCCTATACAAAATTTAGAAAATAGCTCATCATATAGATCATTATTTGATATCTCGCCTGTAATTTCTGCGATTTTATTTAAAAAGAATCTAATTTCTTGCGCAACAATCTCAAGTGGCATATCAGATGTAAATAATTGATAAGATTTATCTAAGTAATTTAATGCTTCAATTGAAAGTAAATTTTGCCGCTTGCTAGTCATCAAAGTCTCAGTACTTTTAATGGAATTAATATCAATCTTTTTTTCAATATGTTTAAATATTTTATTTATATTTATATTTTTTTTTGCTGATATATCAATCGATTTTAATTTTATTTTTTTTTCATAATTCTTTATCAAGTTCAATTTTTCTTTAAAACCTTTTGATTCAATCAAGTCTATTTTGTTATTTATAATAAAAATTGTTCCACGTGGAACAGAAGATAATTTATTCATATATAAATCTACTTCCTCTTTAATAGAAGAAATATCTTTATCAATATCTAACAATAAAATAATAAAATCTGCAAATTCAACAGCATCTAAAGATTTTGCAATTCCAATACTTTCTATGGGGTCTTTAGTCTCTCTGATGCCTGCAGTATCTATTATATTATATTTAATACCATTTATAACTATTGATTTATCCAATATATCACGAGTTGTCCCTGGTATCTTTGTTACTATTGCCTTGTCTTGATCTAAAATAGTATTAAATAATGTCGATTTTCCCGAATTTGGACTACCGATTATTAGAAGACTTATTCCCTTGCTTATTAAGAGCCCCTTATCATAACTATTTATTATTGAATGTAGATTTATTTTTAGATCTTCATAATTTCTTTTAATTTTTATATTATCAATTTCTGGGATTTGTTCCTCAGGGAAATCGACTCTTGATTCAATCTCCGCAAGTAGTGATATACCTAAGTTCCTGATATTATTGTATTTTTTTCTAAATTCTCCGGAAAAATTCATTAAGGAATTCATTAAAGAAAGACTTGATTCTGAATTAATCATTTCTGATACAGCCTCTGCTTTAATTAAATCCATTTTTCCATTTAAATATGCTCTATAGGAAAACTCTCCTGGCTCAGCCAATAAACATCCAAGATCTTGCAGTATATCTATGATATTCTTAGCAATCATGTCTCCCCCATGTAAATGAAACTCAACTACATCCTCTCCAGTAAATGAATTTGGTGATCCAAAATAAACACAAAGTCCTTCATCAATCTTTTGGTTTAAATATTTTATTTCTCCATAATACATATATCTTTCCTTTTCCAATTCTTTTGAAAAAATTTTTTCAGCTATCGATTTTGACCTCTTTCCACTAAGCCTGACTATTGATACAGAACCAACTCCGGAAGCAGTACAAATTGCACATATAGTATTATTAATTGAAGTAATAGACATCCTAATATTATTTCAGATTGATATAATTTCGCAAAGTTTTCTTTGCGCTATAAACTACGCTCAGATATAATAATTTGGTCGTATCACCCCATAATTTTCGATATATTGGAGGAAAAAATGAGTTTAAGCTTTGACTTTTCAGAAGACCAAATTATGATGAGGGATGCAATTCAAACTTTTTGTAAAGAGGAAATTGCACCGCTTGTAGAAGAAGCTGAAAAGACCGAATCATTTCCCTTAGAATTGTACCCAAAATTAGCTGAGATGGGCTTATTGGGAATTTGCTTTGAAGAAAAATATGGTGGCTTGGGTCTAGACAAAGTAACACAATGTATCTTAGCAGAGGAATTAGGTAAAACTTGTGCTGGGATTGCAAAAGGTATTGCTGCACATGTAGATTTGGGATCCCTACCAGTTGCTAAATTTGGTACCGAGGAACAAAAACAAAAATACCTGGTTCCATCAATAGCTGGTGAAATGATTGGGGCTTTGGCTATAACTGAACCAAATGCTGGAACTGATGCAAGGTCGATTAAAACTAATGCTGTCAAAGATGGGGATTCGTGGATTTTGAATGGTACAAAAACTTGGTGTTCAAATGGTGTTACTTGTAACTATGTAATAGTTGCTGCTTATACAAATAAAGAAGATAAAAAAAACGGTATAAGTATTTTTATTGTTGATAAAGATCTGCCTGGATTTGAAGTTTCTAGAAAAATTCATAAATTAGGACATAGATCATCTGATGTAGCTGAACTAGTTTTTGAAGACTGCAAACTCCCCGGTGATGCTTTGCTTGGAGGAGAAGAGGGCAAGTTTCAAGCATTAATGGAAACTTTAATTGCTGCAAGAATATCCCATGCAATTAAAAGTGTTGGTTTGGCAACTGCAGCTTTTGAATATGCTTTGCAATATTCTAAAGAAAGAGAAGCATTTGGAAGACCAATAAACAAGTTCCAAGCAATAAGCTTTAAATTGGCCCAAATGGCTGTAAAAATAGAAACAGCAAGACTTCTAGGTTATAAGGCCGCTTGGCTTTATGATCAAGGAAGACCTTGTGTTAAAGAAGCTTCTATGGCTAAGCTTTATTCTGCTGAAGTTGTTCAATGGTGTGCCAGTGAAGGAGTTCAAATTCTTGGGGGATATGGATATGCTACTGAATATGAAGCTGAAAGATTCTATAGAGATGCAAAATTATCCTCAATAACTGAAGGTACATCAGAAATTCAGCATGTAATTATAGCCAAGGAGCTTGGAATTTAATAATAGTTTGTTAATCTAAAAAATATTAAAATTAAGGAGAAGTATAATGAGCGCACAAATACCAAACATTGAAGATACAAGAGAACTGCTCAAAAAAAACCAGATAGGTATTGTCGGAGTAGGGGAAACCGAACAAGGCAAAATTCCTGGTAAAAGTTCTTTTCATTTTCTATCAGAAGCATCTAAACTTGCAATTGAGGATGCAGGACTAAATAAAGCTGATGTTGATGGAGTTATAACTGCTTTCTCTCTAGTAGAAGAAACTTTTATGCACTGTACTACATTTGCCGACTATATCGGAATTAATCCAAAATATTTTGAGTCAGTCGCAATTGGCGGGGCAACCGCTGTGTGGATGACAGCTGCTGCTGCCATGGCTATTAACTCAGGACAGGCCGAAGTAGTTTTATGTGTAAGAGGAGACAACACCTTATCAGGAATTTCATCTACTGGAATGATTGCTCTAATTAGAGAAATGTGTCATGGTGAGTTTGAATATCCTTTTGGACTTACAACACCAGGTGGCTATGCATTAATGGCACAAAGGTATTTACATGAAAGTAAAGGTAAAAGGGAGCATTTAGCTGCAGTAGCAGCCACAATGCGACAACATGCACAATTAAAAGAAAATGCTATGAACAAAGATGATCTAACAATTGATGATATTATGGGAGCAAGATTATTAGCTTCCCCACTTACAAAGTTTGATTGTTCCATTATATCTGATGGTGGTGCAGCATTCATTGTAACAACTGCTGCAAAAGCAAAAGAACTTGGATTAAAAAAAGATCCTATTTACCTTCATGGTATGGGACAAGGATTTTCTCACCAATATTTAACTTCTTGTGAAGATTTAGATCAGATATATGGTGCGATACAAAAATCAGGCGACAAAGCATTTAAAACAGCAGGAATGTCAAATCAAAATGTCGATATAACTTTCTTATATGATTGTTTCACAATAACAACCTTGTTAGAACTAGAAGGCCTAGGAATTGTTCCTAGAGGGCAAGCTGGTGCAGCCGCACTTGAAGGTAGGCTTCACAAAGATGCCGATATACCTCTAAATACAAATGGTGGCCTTTTATCTCAAGCACACCTGGGGGCTATGCACCATGTTGTGGAAGCGGTGCTGCAACTAAGAGGTGAAGCAGGTGATAGACAAGTAAAAGATCCTAATGTTGCTTTGGTTCATGGAAATGGTGGTATTGTTTCTGCCCATAGCACAATTTTATTAGGGAACGAACCATTAAGTTAATAAATTTAATATTTAGGAGATTATAAAATGTCAGAAGAAAAAGTAGAATATGCAAAACCTTTGCCAGATTTTAGGCCTGAAACAAAGCCTTTCTGGGAAGGGACTAAGCAACACAAATTGTTATTGCCAAAATGCAAAGAAACTGGAAAGGTGTTCTTTTATCCTAGAGCAATAAGCCCTTTTCCTGGATCAGTTAATATGGACTTTGATTGGGTAGAGTCTACTGGTAAAGGAAAAGTTTGGACTTACTCAGTTCATTACATGGGCCCTACCAAAGCTTACAAAGGTGAAACATATGTAGTAGCTATTATCGAGCTTGAAGATGGTGTTAAAATGATGTCAAACGTTGTTGACTGCGATCCAGAAAGCGTAACCATAGGTATGGAAGTTGAGGTAGTGTTTGAAGATGCAACAGAAGAAGTTACTTTTGCAAAATTTAAACCAGTACAATAGGGAGAAATATAATGGATGATAAACTTTTTTATGAAGACGTAGCTGATGCTACCGAGCATGTATCAAGTGGCAGAACTGTAACAGAAGCTGATGTTGTTAATTTTGCAGGGCTTTCAGCAGATTTTAATAACATGCACATTGATGAGGAATTCGCTAAAAACACCGTATTCAAAACTCGAGTGGCTCATGGAATGTGTGTTGCTTCAATTGCAACAGGTTTATGGTTTACAATGCCGAGACTTGCAACTATAGCTTTTATGGGCTTGCAAGATTGGAAATTTAAAGGAGCTGTTTTTCCTGGAGATACAATTAAAATAACTAGAAAACTTGTTGAAAAAAAGGAACACAAAAGACCAAACATGGGTTTTTTAAACTGGGAAGTAAACGTATTAAACCAAAAAGATGAAGTTGTTCAAACTGGTGTTTGGGTGATTTTGGTTCAAAGAAAAGAATCTTAGTTTTAAACAAAATAAGCTAGTAATTACAGTGCTTTACGTAGTGTATTTACTAGCTTTTCCTTATTTTTTGTTGACTTTTATTAAGTATTTATGTTAAAAACTCTTAAACCCTAAAAAGGAGGTATAAGTATATGTTAGGATATGTACTCGTACTAGTTGGTTTCGTATTCTTTT
>CEPK01110404.1_pt1 | contig 17989 bp, 21 predicted proteins | sample 356231 | NCBI WGS metagenome assembly CEPK01 (sample SAMEA2620259, study PRJEB7988) | marine metagenome | biome: marine biome (ENVO:00000447); feature: deep chlorophyll maximum layer (ENVO:xxxxxxxx); material: "saline water (ENVO:00002010), including plankton (ENVO:xxxxxxxx)" | depth 80 m
TGAACCATTAACTACAACAGAAGCAGCGGCACCAGATCCACCACCACCTGTGATTTCAATAGCAGGAGTTGCAGCAGCGTCATATCCTTTACCAACGTTAGTAATATTGATACCTGTGACACCACCATACTTAATTTTGCTCTCAGACTTATAAGACCAAGCAGCAACACCATTAACCCAAGTACCTATAGGTCCAAATGCAGTAGGAGGACGTTCTGATACAGTGTCTACTACTCTTGGAATTCTACTTAATTTTCTTTGGTTACCTGGAATTAGGGCAGATCCTATGAAAGGTCCAACCTTATAGTTTGGTATACCAGTCGTTGCAACATAAGAATAGTCGTCATTGAAGAAAACATTCTGTATATTGGTAGTAAAGTCTTTTATAGTACCACTAATACTCTCAACATCAGACTTACCTCTGTTCAAGTCAACTGACATCAAGATATTACCCTGTGGAGGGTTTGCTGAAGGAGCAGCTATCTGATATGAGAACGTAGTAGCATTAATACGTGATGTTACTTCAAACGTACCATTGAAGATCGTTGGGTTAGCACCATAGATGGTTACAGCGTCACCAACCAACAAACCGTGATTATTTGTAGTATATACGGTTGCTGTCTGGTTATTCAAACCACCTGGTTCAATATTATTAACTGAGATCAACTTCTTGACGTTGTACAGCCAAGATGTTACCTTTTTATCAGTAGTAGAAGAACCAAGCGATGCAACGTTTAGTTTATCACCAGCCAAGTAATAAGAACCAGTGTCAGACAGAACGGTTCCTGTTGCCTCAGCAATACCCAAAATACGAAGTTTTACTTCAGTATCAAGCCCTCGATCAACATAGCAGAAGATATCTGAGTAAATCGTCGTACCACTATCCCAATCTTCAACAATATTGTTCTTAGAACGAGTACACTCAATAAACTGGTTTAATGACTTCTCTTTATACTGTACATACTCACTATCTCCCATTATGATAAGACCATTTCTCTCTGGCCAACCAATAGTAGAGTCAACAGTGATAATTGAATCTGTTGAGTTAATTGGTTCTACAAGAGTGGTTTTATAAGGTATAGTAAATTTACCAAGTAAAGTTTCTTCAGATATTGATAATTCATAGATTGTACCAACACCAGTGTTGATAGCAATTACGTTTTCAACTAAGCAACTAGCATCCTTTACATTAGTATCTACAGCATCAGCATATTGGAATAACTGAGAGTCCTGGATGTTTCTAGAATCTCCACTAATGAGTTCAACACGAATAATCGTATCTACACTCCAAGTAGCAGCAGATGGAGTAATTAACTCATTTTTAGGGTAAGATACATCAACTGTCTCAGAAAATAGGATTTTAAAGAGATATTCTGTAGCAGTCTTAGTACCTTTTGAGATATAGAAGTCCTTGATCGTCTTAATGATCTGAGGAGCATTTACCTTAGTATAATCAATTGGAGCATTAGGTAAAAACTGATTTACAAAACGCTGATACAGTTCCTTAGAGAATAAAGCATCTAAGTTAGTAATAGTAGTGTCTTTGGCGTGTGAAGACTGAATACTCTCAACTTCTTTAGTGTATATCTGATTTCCTCTCTGATCAAACTCAGTTACACCAGAAACACCCCTCTTACAGTCTCTAAACTGAGATGGTAGATAATCTTTACCTGGATTATGGATAGTAAATCCTGTTACCTCGCCAAATCCAACATCACAAGATGCTGCAGCGGATTTTGGTTCAGCAATAACAACTGTTGGAGGTTCAGTAGAAGAATATCCAGATCCAAAACTGGTTATGTTAATATCAGTAATCTCACCATTAAAGATGGTAGCAACAGCAGTTGCACCTACACCACCTATAGGATTACCTGAAAGATCCTTTCTATTATCAACAATATAGACAGAAGGAGGATCAGTATAACCTGTACCACCAAATAGTAATTCAATATCAACTAATTTACCACCACTTACCGATACATCAAGAATTTGAGCACCAACAGGGTCGATTATACGGCATCTAGGAGGAGTTGTATAACCTTTACCTGGAGCAATGAGTGTTACACCATTTACCCTACCATAAGCATCTATAGTCGCTTCAGCAGATGCCTGGATAGAATTAACAGCAGTAGGAGCTTCAATCCAAACTGTAGGAGCAGTCTTATAATTTAAACCACCTGCAGTTACAGTAATAGAACCAGTTTCTACTGATCCTTCTCCATCAATAGTAGCATCGGATATCTTTGCACCTGATGGGTTTGTAAATGAAATAGATGGAATAGTATCGTATCCAGAACCAGAAGAGGTTACATTTATTGCAGATACCTGACCAGTTGTATCATCAACCGTGACAGTTGCTTTTGCTATAACACCAGATGCATCAGAGGGTGGGTCAAATATTACTATAGGAGGGTTAGCAGATGTATAACCTTGTCCACCATCAATTAGACTAATATCCTTAATACCATTAACAAGTGACTCAGCAGTACCTAAAGTACCTTTTACACCAGCAGGAGACAGAATTGTTGTCTTTGGAGTAAAGTTTAATCTATATCCACTACCACCACTCTTTACTATAATGTCCTTTATCTCACCATCTTCTACCTTGGTGATTGCAGATGCACCTTTACCAAATTCAGGAGCAATTAGTTCTACAGCACGTACTGTAACTGTATGACCAATATCTAATGATGTAGAGAATATAATTTTATCTTCATATACAGTGAAATCTTCAAATGGTTTCTGAGGAACTCCATTTATTGCAACTAAACAAGAAACAGTAGAAAGTGGAGTATAACTCGATGTATTTAACTTTAAATCAAATATTTTTGTATAATCTTCATCAACGTTAATGGCATCTAGTGCTCTTACAGGAACGCTAGTATAACCAATCAAGTATTCTATAGTTGTAGGAGCAGTAGACCCTTGAGGGATGCTAGGAGCGTCTCCTATAAAGCGTATAGTAGCACCTTCTACCACATACTGTGTAGTAGGCTCATACTGAACACCATTAACAATAACACGAAGATATTCTGGAGCAGATGGCGATATTGGAGTACCAAGAAGATTCAGATTGAATTGTGTCTTTACACCATCAACCTGAGTTACAATACTCTCAAGTAATTGAATCTTTTTATTAAATTCTTCGTTATTAACACCAGGAGTGAATACTACCTCTGGTGACTTTGTTGTGGACTCGTAATATATGATCTCATCATCAATCTTTATAGTACCGTCTTTCTCTAAGAAATAATCAACAGTCTCTACAGTTATATTATTATCACTCGGTGTCACATCAGATAGTACTATCGATGATGACGATATAAAATTCGGGTCATACTCGTCAGAATTGACATCAGTATAACTGAGTATATTGTTCAGAACATCATAAGGTCTACCAGACTTTTCTTGCGATTTGTAGTATTGAACCATCAAATCGACAAAAGCCTGATCCTCCTCCTTTATAAATGCAGGAATCTGATCCTGTAACCGTTGGGATACCTTAACTGCCTTCATTTGTTGTTATCGTCTTAGAAGCAAGTATCGAAATCTGGATATTCGAATACTGTGGTTGGATAATCAATGATATTTATCGAGGTTCCATCGAAGTTAATTGCAGTAAAGTCGAATGGATCGAATGTTGGAATGTTACTTCCATCAATTGTGTAATCTATAGTGATTACTTGTGGGTTGAAGATGGTAGGATCAACACCTGTACCGATATTCACATTACCAGCAGATAGAATTACTGTAATAGGAATACGTGCTGTACCATCTGGAGTATTCTGTACATTTACAGGACCCAAACAAACTTGTCCAGTCTTGTAATTAACTGTTCCAACCCCTTGCTTCAAGATAACTTCTGCTTCATCCAATTTAGTTACCATAATCAAAGATCCCTTACCATCATCTCTGACATTAACGGGAAGGAGTGCTGAAGTATCATTCTCAATGAATGTACTAGTACTTAAAACAGAATTGGTTGTAAGTTGTTGACTTTGTACGGCAAGATTGAGTAAATTCTCAGTATATCCTGTAGAATAGAAAATTCCAGATTTAACAGAGGAGAATTTAGGAGCACAGGTAGATCCTGTACCACCTGCGCCAGTAGTACCACCAGATATGTCATTAGGATTCAAAATCTCATTACCAAAGTCAACGCACTGCGTAAAGGTTGACCCAAATGGGAACCCTTCTACGTTCATACCTAATGTCATAGAAGTAGTATTACCGCTAATAGCATTATCAGAAGAATCAACCATAGTCTGAAATGCAGAACCATCTATTCTTCCGTTAAACCTATTAGCAGATCCTTGAGTATTGTACTGATCTATAGCGGAGAGTACTTTAGTAGCAACCTCGTTATTAGATTGAGAGGTCTTAGTACCATCAAAAAATACGTAAGACTTAGGTCTAATGTATAATGTTGTAGGATCAATAATGACTGGTTCAATAGCAGCCATTGAATACTTCAAAAGATCGGTTTTGATGCGCTTCTTAGTAGTTTCGTTTAAGTTAGCACCGCTTTTAGTTCTTATAGCGATGTAAACCTTTCCGTATACAGGTGGATATACACGCTCACCACCATATGCTGTTACGGATTTAGCGGAGGGATATACATTCTTAGTGATATATTCATAATCAGACTCCGTGACTGCTCTATTCTGTGAGGAGTATGCTCTAGGAGCATTGTACTTAATGCTTATTATATCTTCGCCTTCTTCACCAGACTGTGACGCATCTACTGTTGCCAATGATATACTACCAGCAGGTAAGTACCTTCCTGTGTTATCAATTACGCGGCCAATAAAGTTAAATTTCTTACATCCGTTTGCTGCTGAACCATCTGTACGCACATAGCGCATCTTGATGATCTCACCCGCAATTAGTTCACGGCAAATAATACCATCCCCGAAAATAACCTGATATCTAAGATCATCAGTCTCCTCAAGGAAGTAACCACGAGTAGTTCCATCAACATTAACAATGTTGGTAACGCGATTATAAGTGTCGATCTCCTCGGACTGTGCGTTAGGTGAGATAGACACATACAATAGATCTGTGTCAACATTATCAACAGGAATTTCATACTTACGTTGTTTAACATCAGTTACTGTATACTTGTATTCTAACAAGTTACCTTGGTAAATTACCGTCTTGTTAAAACTAGCAATACCTGTAGACTGATCAACAGCAGCAGCAATGTCATTAGGTACAGTAAAAATAAAAGATTGTCCATCTACCGCAGACATAAACACATCTCCTTTAGGGAGTGTGACCTGTGCGGGATATATGGTACTATCGCCAATATAGGATGTCTGTACAGAGAAATTGATACACGCCTTAGAGGCTTTAATAGATCTCGGTGTATAATTTAACTGTTTTGCAATTTTGACTACGTTATCACGAATGGTAGCAGACTCAAGGAATGCTTCATTCATACTCATATTAGCGTTAAATGCAGAGTAGTATGTATTGTACGCTAAAATATCAAGTAAATATGACGCAGCTGAACCATCAAAGTCGTAATCGGTAAACTCTGTCCTAGTTCGAAGGTACGATCTAATAGACTCTTTAATTTCAGAAAAGTCTAAAGACGTTAAATTTGATGGAATTGCTGACATTGATTATGCACGTTCTAATAGGAATTCAACGGATTGTACGAGAGTTTCACCAATAATTGTATAATCAATTTCTATATGTAGTGTATTTTCATCATTTCTATCAGGAAATAACCTGACATCATTTAATCCTACTCTTGGTTCAAATCTAGTGACAACGTTCCTGATTTCCTCTTTAATTTCTTCTCCTACGAAGACATCAAACGGTTCAAACAACATTTGCCTTAGACGAGAACCTTTTTTAGGTTGAAAAGGTCTCTCAGTGTATCCTGTACTAACAAGATTACGAATAGACTGTTTTATAGCATTTTCGTTTTTAACTACAGTAAAGTCCTCAGTATTAGGATTAGGCTTAAATCCAATACTAAAGTCCTTGAACGCTCTGCTGAGTGATCTATCTGCCCTAAAGCGATATGCCATTTAGTCTTTCTTATGTTTTTGCAGGTATTTATCTGATCTTGGATCAGTTATAAGATACTTACAATGTTCCCACCCATCCTTCTTGAAGCTCTCACTCATATCAACAGGTCGCCTTACGGGTCCTTTTGTCCACTCTGGAGGTTCTTCTAGTTTAGAATTTGTCATAATCAGTACCACTGTTTACTATTTAGCGAGTTATGTGCTATACTTCAGGGAGTTAGTAAGTTCAAATGGCTGTAAGATCAAAAGCAGGATCCTGGGGTGCTAGTACCTATGTGTCTCCTCCAGCGAAAAAGACCAGACAAGGCAACAGCAAAAACACAAAATATGCTGCAAGCAGCAGAAATCACGCTAAAAAGCGTTATAGAGGGCAGGGTTAACCTGCCAACACGGTTGCTGACCCAAAAGCAACCACAGAACTACAAGGCCAACTTAGTTTAGGTTTACCAGCACCCAGAGGGTCGATTATTCGTATTATACGCCTCTTTAAAGCGAATACGGTAAAAGTAGTCGATTCTGCCACTCTAACGTGTCCTACGCCTCCCATATCCTCCATTGTGAGCAATCCACAGAGGGTTGGGGTCGGTATTATACAAGTTAACTTACCACAAGGACACAAATAGTTTATAATATTGGTTGTAACTGAAATATGAGGTGTAAACGTATCCATTTCGAGCATAATCGGTAGTCTATGGACTAAAACGGTTGCTCGGAGTGGATTTAGTGCTTCTAGAGGTATTAGAGGTTGAGGCGGCCACCAACAAGTCTTATTTTTGATCGTTATAGAATATGGTATAGGTGGAGATCCACAAGGTTGCGTACTATGGATAGTCGAAGGGATAGGTATCCCGTGTCCTGAACACGGAAGTCCATTATGAAATGAAACTGGTCGTAAAACTCCTAATGCCATTACTTAACGTCAAATGTTAAATCGCACTCATCAAAATATGGGTTGCCAAAAGTATTTAGTGAATCGTCCAATAATGTCGCACCTGCGCCGCCCCAATTTCTATAGTTGAGAGACCCCTCATAAGGTCCCATTTCCATATGGTTCTCTGCATTAACTAGTTTAGGTGGAACAGCAATTGCAGCGTGTGTAACCTCTTCTAGTGCCTTTCCGCAAGGTGATGATACTACAGGTGGTGAAGAACAAGGATTATCTGCTGTTATTGGGTTACCATCGCTATCGTAACCTGCATTTACGTCCAAAACACCATCTACAACAAAATTATGCCAGCACGGATTAGGGAATTTACCACCAGAACAACTTGCTAGAGTTACACTATTATAGGTTACCTCGTTAGTTTGCCCTGTAGGTTGACCATTACCATCAACTTCTTGCTGTGTAATAGTAGTTGTACCCCATCCAGTGTAATTTCCAGCACCAGCCCAGGTCTCAAACTGCTCAAGTTCACTCATATTTGTTATACCATAGTCATATGTTTGCTCATCTCCTCCAATTGGAGCAAAAGTATACTGTCCTGGAGAGGATTCATAGCATCTTCCCTTTGCTTGACCATTACTACAGGGGTGAGAATTCTTAATTTCACCAGAAATTTCAGTAACACGTGGTCTTAATGTGGCAGGATCACCCATACTCTTCAAAAAATTGAGAAAAGCGGTGTTTGTAGCTTCCCCTGCACCTGAAACATCACCTTCAAATTGTATACTAATGCGAATTCTTGCCATTTCTCGCTTAGAACCGCAATATTTGAATGGCATATACCCAAATACCTTCTCATCTCCGTTCTCATCAAGTGAAGTATACGGACAAGGTATGTCAAAAAAGCGTCTTACTTGGTACATTTTGGGTTGTCCGACCTCTACACATCCGCTAGGATAGATTCCTGCCATTCCAGAAGACATTTTTTTCTCAATTGTAGAGGAAACTGGTGCGGATTGCTTCCAAGTATTACTAATCCACTCATTATTTGTGTTCCAATCGGGTGCAAGAGTCCGTAATTGACCAAAAACTGCCTCTTCATCCCAATTTTTAGCCCAATCTGTCCATCCTACACCTGAATTAGGCTGAAAACAGTTATTTGGAATGACTTCACCACAGAATCTTGTCTTTTCATCTGGTTCAGTATCAGTCATTGTAAGATATCCACGTTTTACACTCGTTTCTTTGTTCTTATTATACTCTTCGAACATACCTTGCATTTCTTTTTTAGACGCTTCTAGTTTTTGATTAGCGTCAGGAGCATCTCCACCAAACTTTTCAAGGGATGTTGCGACTTCATCTTCATATGGTAAGTTCGCTTCACCGACAAAAGTATCAACTCTAGTATCAGATTCCCTATCAACTACTATAATACGAGGTACAAAGTTAGGAGGATACCCATCACCAGCGTCTTCTATGATAACTTGGTCAATACATCCTAAATTATCCACTGTTGCTCTTACTTTTGCTTGACGGAGCACTCCAGTGAAGTCTGATTCGGTAACATATTGCTGATTATTGATATCTGCAGCAGTTTGACGGAAATTATCCTCAGAACGACCATAATCTAGCGTATTTGTTAATTCTATCTGTACTTCAGTCGAAGAATCGTCTGTAAATGACTCATTTATGTTTTTTGCGGGATCTATGAACCCTTGATCACGTAAAACTTCGGGAATTTCGATAGAAATCTCTGGAGCCTTGTATCCAGACCCCGCATTGATGATTTGGACGCTTTCTAACTTACCTTGAGCATTTGTGAGACCGTGTATTTCCGCTACATCAATAGTTCTTTGTGGAATTAGTGCATCTGGGTCAACATTGACTCTAGTATACGCTACTTTCTTCGGAAACTCATATACACCAAATACCGCACCTTTATCTTCTATACCATAACCAGCTAGCGCGATGATTGTGCCACTATTCTGCGAAGTATAGGAATTATTGTAAACAAATGCGTTTCCATTGCCTTCTTGCTGTAATTGCGTCAATTCCATATACCCACAATTCATCTCATCACCAAAATAACGCACTGCAGTGATCATCCAACCGTTAATTCGCTCTCCAATAGCAAAAAATCCCGTAGATGTAGTATATCTGAAGAAAAGACGGTGATCATCGGTTCCGCAAGTCCAAAATGACTCCGAACCACCTGGAGTTTGGTCGGGAACGTCCACAAATAGCCTTGTTTTCTTCGTTCTCCACACAGATTCCTTAATTGTATAGTTAAATGACTTAAAATCACGTGTTACTATGCAAGGCTGGTTATTTGTATATTGTTGTTGGCAACAGTTAGCATCTGATGTTACCATATTGATGCCATATATGGGTCCATTCCACGGATATGTCGTATCATAGAGGTAATAGACGAATTGACCCTCAAAAGCGTCGTGAAAACCGAGATATTTGGGTACAGATGCCTTTACAGCACCATTTTTGCCATAAAACCACTCAAAATGGGCAGAATCGGTCAAAATTTCGGCATTATCGGGGTCTCCCCACCCTTTTACGCAAGGAACGTCCCCTTTTTCGAGCAAATAGTCGTCTTCAGTGAAGGTTCCGTTGCCTTGGTAGTCCCAATCGTACCATCCACTCCTATTAACTTCACCAGTATCGTGTGGTCTTCCAACTTCTATGATCCTTGAGCTCTTTCTTGGACCAGTCGAAGTCATCACATATCCTACAATTCCAACATACTGGTACTCCTCATTCATAGGGTCACCTGGGTCAGCGACACCAGGAACGCCTGTCTGAAGGTTAACCTCGAATTGAGGTCTTAGAGTATAGAAGTGATCTGGACCTTTGTAGTTGGCAGGAGCAAGGTATTCGTGTAATGGTAGAACAGACTCACCTGGTACTAGTGTTCCAGATGCTACTGCTGCTGCTTCAGATGTAAAAATATATCCTAGTAGTTCTTGTCCTGATCCTGTTGTTAGATATGTGTCCTTACCTGTACCATCCCAATTACTATACAATGGAGTAGTACCACCAATTGCTTCGTCTTCTATAGCAAAATAGAATTTACTCTTCTGACGTGGTTCTCTGTTGTATGATCTATGTTCGTATTTTGTTTCACGGACTGCTTGGTCAGGATAGTATGCGTGGTCACGTAGCTTACCACTATAGTAACGGTATATTATGGTTCTCTCTGTACCACACGTGTTACCAACACCCACGATATACACACGGGCATTACAGTCACTCCCGTGATTATCTTTAAAGCATAGTTTAGTACCACTGTCTTGTACAGTGAAACCACCATATCCTGTACCTTGAGTTATTGTACAATTATATGTCTGCCCACCTTCAACATTTATTGTAGTTGATGCTGTTCCTGAATAATTACTTCCTTGTGTGAATGTTATCCCGCCTACACTATATGTACCTAATGCGGTACCTGCGGTATTAGGATTATCACTCCACGCAAAGTCTAACTGTATAGTAGCGTTACCTGTGCCTGTACAAACGATATTTCCATTAGAATCAAATGTAGCAGTGACGTTTGATGCATTATTGCCAGGTAAAGGTAAACATATTTCCTCTTTCTCTCCAATATAAAAGACCTCATCTTTACCAAGGCGATATCCACCCTCACCTTCACCATCAAAGGTTATCTTATAATTTGCGGGTACGTTCTTTAATCCATCATTGGGACCACCTGAGCCATCATTATATGTGACTTTATAGTCCTGAGAGTCAATCGGATTCTTGAAGCTCCTCCCCGTCTCTAGGATGTACGCTGGCAAGTTGATCTATACGCTGTTCAAGATTATTTAGTCTGTCGAATAGAGTATCAAATAGTTGAGTCAAATTACTATGCTTGTCATCTCCAGGTATCTTATACTGAATCATATCAGCACCACGCCCTAGCATCTGCTCTATACCTGCTATACGTTCCGCTAGGTTGGTTGCAGTCTTCGCTATCATCTCAAACCTCCATTCATTCTCTTCCTCTATATTAGCGAATTTAGGAATCTCAGGAGCATTAGGATGTTGTGTATAATTTGGTTGCTGTTGAGCAGGATACTTGATTTGCATTAGAAATAGTTAATGTTAAGTACAACACGGAACTTCTCATCAGTACAAGATGTTCCAGCGTGCGGTGTTCCTACAGGGAATTTAATAATACGGTTCGCAACTGATTCTACTTTAGGACCATCTTGGAAGAATGTATATCCGTTATTATCATTTAGATAGAATATCGCTGTTGTCGCACCACAGAACTCATCTGAACCGTATTCACCACAGTCAGTATGGTAATCATACTCTACTAGGTTATCTGTATGGTGGTTTAGGTTTGCTTTAATACGAATCAGTGCTCTGGGTTTAAGAGCGTTGATGACTGGTAGTATATACTCGTAAAACTCATTCTGGGGTTGTCCACCTGCATACAGGTAGTTTACCATCTGCCAATTATAGATCTCCTTCGCTTGTAACTCAGGGTCTACCATACGTGCAACGTGCATTACCTTTGCTTGATTCACAAACCACGGAAAGTCTTGCCCACATAACACCTCCTGCATTTTCAGAAAGTCTTCAGTCTTTAGGAAGTTATCCTTCTTTAGGATAATACTATCCTTGACTATATCCACAGTTTGAAAGATTTCCATAATAGTTACGACGCTCGCGGGGTACTGTTCAAAGGGTATTATTATTCTATAAATGTATCCGCATCTAGTTTAGCACATATAGACCTCCACGTGGCTTGAACCTTTTCCAATGGTTTCCCACCACAAACTTCAGCCTTGTATAACAGACACCACCTTCCGCTATTAGCAATAAGCTGACGTTCTTCCTTTGTAAGAGTGATGGTCCACTCAGTCTGTTCGGGCATACCCTCATATCTGACCATTATATTATAACACGTTGTCAAGTGTTAGTCAGTATCTTTGACAAATACGGCAGTATTGTCATCAATCTCATATGAAAGTATGTCACTTGGTAACCATCCTAGATCTTCTGTAAGATCATCTGGTAGAATAATGTACAGGTCACCAGTGTGATCGTCTTCCTGGATCTCTGTAATAAATCGTCTAGTCATTCTTTTTACGTATCACATACCTGATCAGAGGTATATAGGTGTTTATCTTCTCTACTTTACTGACATCGTATGCTTTATGGTGTATCATATAACCATCTCCGATATATGCTGCACCGTGTGATACTCTTTTCCCTGTGAAGTCCATTAGCAACAGGTCGAAGACTTTCAGAGAGTCTGTGGAAAACGTATCCTTAGAATTATCGTATACACACTCCCAGTCTTCACCTTCCCACAGATCCTTCATAAACTGTCTGGCACTGAAGGAGTAGTCTTCTTTACATTCGTGGTAACCGAGGTCTACACCCATATCGTACAATAGCGTGAAGCATCCCCCACCCTTCTGTTTCTTCCAAGGGCGACCTAGGTACTTCGAGTACTCCTCCTCGTATTTTTTGATTAACTTATCCGACATTTTTTACCTGGGAAATTTTTTTGTATATAGGGGGACCCTAATCGCGATTTCGATAATATGCTGTCCCCTATACTTTTGTAGGTTACACTCAAACACTTTTTTTATATGTCGAAAGTGTTAATTAGTGGCACACAGTTGTTGTTAATTAGTGGCATCAATTCCTACATCATAACATAACCCTTCGAGGATGAAATAATCACATAATTGTTGATACTGAAGCAACTGCTCATTTAGTCCACAATCTATTAAGAACTGTGCGACCTCTATTTGTTCATCAGGCGGCAAATTACCCTCGTCGAGTAACTCTAACCACGTTGCAATCTTACTGGGAATGTGTATAGTCAAGGTCTAAATCTCCAAATGATTGATCTTCATACTCGATGTAATCTGTATCTTGATTATCATCTTCATCGAGCATATTGTCTATCCAATCTTTATACTCAATGTGACGTAATTTGTCATCCATTGTTGTAACCCTCCTGATTGTAATTAGAGTTTGATTGTTTATACTCAGAGTAGTCATTATACTCTGAATTGTTGTTAACAACTCTCCCCTTATTTCGGTTCGAATTGTTTCTCTTTTCTCGGAGACTTTTGGGTCTATTTGACTTATACGTATCGTTACGTTTGTAAGTCCTTCCCATTGTAATTAATGCTACTATGTAACATCGTAGACTGCAACACTAATTATAAAGAATCAATCCCAATTTTGTCAAGGTTTGTGTCAATTTGTGTACATCCCTATGTGTTGACAACTCGTGCGTTACTAGATAGACTCCTTAGGTTGCTAATCCTCCGCTAGTTTATAACATTTATTCACTGCTTATTGTAGTGCTTATGTTATACTTTATCCACTGTATTTTCCACAGTTAAATGATAGTTTTCCACACATATTGTGGAAGAGATAAAATTACATAGTATATTTATTTTACCATTTAATTATTATAGCGGGGATACTAATCTATGGGTCTATTTGATACTAACTCCACTTGAGATTGTGATAATTATCATTCAATTTGTTGCCGTCTATGTGTAAAACATTCCTGCAATCGTTGGTAGTTGGTATAAATGCGCTTGCACATAATCGGGCAATTCTTCTTACTACGGTCTTACCATTTTGCCTTAATGTAACACGTCTATATCCATTTTCATTTAAATGTGTCTTTAATTGTCGCCATTTTCCATACTTAGCAGAATAAACTGTTCCGTCGCTATCTATAAAATAGTCCTCGTAATCTGGTATTTGTTTGTATACCTTACCATCGGCATCTTTGTAAGTGTTGTTATCAACTTTGGTGAATAAGTAAGTCATTAGTTTAATACCTCATTTCAAAAAGGGGCGACGTTAAATGTTAACGAAATACGATTTGGATGCCCATTTCCTTCATATCCGTGTTGCATATTTGGGGGGTGAATGATAACATCTCCCTCGTTATATGGTACAGTACAATCTAATTGATTGAACGCATTTTGTGCTGTATTGTTTACAACAACTACTGGGTAATGTGTGCTACTACAATGTCTACGAAATTTCATCATTGCGTGCTTATTTGGTTCAAAGTTTATGAAATATGTGCCACTATATAACACATTGCTGTGCTCGTGTGGTGCATACATAGACCCCTCATTACCCAATTCTAAGTATGAATCAGCGAGTTTAATTGTATCGCCTAAATCATATGCTAGTGCGTCCTTATTTGTCTTACTAATTGCCTCTAATATCATTTCTTTAATAACACTTAGTTCAGGCAATTCTAGTATGTTAGATGGACCTAACTGCTGCACTTTATGACTGATATAATGTCTATTATTATCGCTAATTTCCTTTAATGATGATATGTAATCTAGGATAATTGCCTTGTGTTCAGTATGATTTTTATTGGTATATCTTCCCACTGGTTGCATAAACAAACCATAGACAGTTGGGTTCGCTATTTGTTCTAAACTGTCTGATAATTCCTCGGTCATAATGTATAATAATAAAGGACAATAAAAAAGAGAGAATATTTAATTCCCTCTATTATATAGCATAGATTGATACCTTGTCAATGCAATTTACTCAAGTAGCATACCACTAACAAATGGAATTGAAGAACCATCGCAACACTTAAAGAACCAAGTAAAGTTCTTTTGGTATACTCCCTCACCCCATTTTCCTACTGCGTCGATGATAGCGTTTAGGCGGGATTTGGTTGTATTTGATTGCCAACCTCCGTCAAATAGGCGGAAATCGATTCTACTAACCTCAGCGATCTTGTTACCGTGTAGGTATACAATAGCGTTGTTAGTCTCTGGATCAATTTGTACACTTGTGTTTGAAGATTGCCAGTTAACTCTGTTAAGAATTGCTTGGTTCATTTGTGATTCAATCTTTCTCATAATGTCGTGTAATTGTTTGATCTTTTAGTATAATAGGCGATCAGATGGGCAAATGGGAGAAATGTGTGTAGGTTGTTTAACTGGCACACTCCAAACGCCATTCTGATTTGTTTATACTATTATGGCAAGTTGTACACGTTAATGCACTCCAACTAAAATGAAATACACGTGCATTGTTGTTACAAACTGGGCAAACTATTTCTTTGCCGTTATAACCTGCCCTAGTATATCTGTTGACGTTTGTCATTAGTTTGACTCCATAGATTGTACTAGTTTGTCAACACATTGGGCATAATCTCCATTGGTTTCGATAATACATTTCTCAACATCATTTGCAGTGAAATTATCAGTAACTTCCTCTAATGCTGAGAAGATATTATCAACATCAAGAGAGAAATTGCCTCCTGCTTGATAATCATCATTGCCCTCAATGTATCCCTCTAAACAGTAAAGAATTGTAGAGATTTCATTACCTGTTAGTCTAACATTGTGGACTGATTCTTCAAAACTCATTAATACTCCTCCTGTGCAATAAATGGGACAATGTTATCAGTAGTGACCCTATATCCAGTCACTTCAGCATTAACGTGATCTCCTAAATCATCATCATAGTATGATAAATTAGAGTTCAAGTATGCTTGGATTTCTTCACATAAATGAACAGGATTAGGGTTGTCGTCGTGTTCACATACTATGCGAAATGTGTAGTTGAATGTTTGTACTTTAGTCATCAAATTCCTCCACTAAATCATTTAAATCATTGAGAAATAACCACTCGTATTTCTCACTTGGGTCAACACCATTGACAACATATTCTTCATAGATAGCGTCTGCATCTTTGAAGTTCTCCATATCAACGTGAGTACGCAATTTACAGAGATAGTTGTCTTCGAGTAGGCGAATACTTGCCTCTCTATGTGTCACTAATTCCATCAAGATTGTCCTCCGTGAGTGATAGCAATTTCTGCTTTGTGGAATGATTTGAGTGCTTTCTTTGCCTCCTTTAGTGTAGAATAAGAGGCATATTTGCACTTTTGACTATTAGGTGACCAATACCTAATTGTTGCGTTCATTGTGCATTTACCTCCGAAAGTTGGTTGAGTTTACGTCTAATAGTGTTCCAATGTTCGTTTACTAAATCATCAGTTTCGCAGATTTGTTCTTGCTCAATTAATAACAATAGAGAGTCAAGTTCCTGATAGGTTAGTATGACTTTATCCATTGAATTAATCAGCAACGTTAACAACTACTTCCCACACTTTACCATACTCAGTTAACCATTGCTTCTGGTAAGTTGAAAGAGTAATTGAATAGTTGTTTAACAAATCGTCTGCTGATTGAATAGGTAATCCGTTAGCATTGCAGAAGTTGTTAAGAACGATGGTGAGAAATTGTAGCATAATAAAGAAAAGAATGTGAGGGGAATTTCACCCCTCTGGTTGTTAGTTAGTCTACCTCGGATGTCAAATACTCTAGATACTGGTCAATCACTGCAAGTAGTTCATTGCCGTTTGAAGCATCTTCGAGTTGAGCAAAGAGGTTTGGGTTTGCCATTTGGATGAATGAGCGAGGTTTACAAGATGGGTCTTACGTAGAGGTTCGAATTAAAGAGCAACTTCTGTGCTCACCCCTGCCTACTGCCCAAGGAGATCAGAGAGGGTAGTGCTTGATGTACTCTAGGATCTCGCTGTAGTCAAATTCAAGTGTCATCATCTGGAATAGTAAAGAGTGAATTCGGTTAGAATCTTGGGAGAGGGTCGAAAGATCATCGGATCGAGTCCTCTGGAGATGCGGTCAAAGAAGACGTAGGAACGGTCTTCCCACTTCTTGTAAGAACCCCATCTCTTGTCCTTGAAAGTCATAATGGGTAGTTCCCTTGTTGACTTCTTAATAATAGGTCATTTGCCTAGGGAATGGGAGAAATGTGTGTAGGTTATTCAACCGTCACACTCTGGACAGTCCTCAGGATCAACTGAACTATCATTACATCCTATGCACCTGTTTTTGTGTAGGATGCGCTGCTGCTCTAGTATCACTGACTCGTGATAGTCGAACAGTCTTTCTATCTTATCCTGTATGCTCCTGAATAGGTCAGTATCCTCTTTATTGTCAGATACTGCTATGGCATCGCTCAACAGTTGATCGATGGTCACATAGTCCTCATCAGAGAACTCCACAAAATCTCTATAGGTCTTCATAGTACTTTCACTCCGTGTTGCTTGATTAGTTTGTTGCTGATCGTGTAACCCAGTCTAGGGTCTTTCCTGTTGCTAGTGCTCTCAAATTGTCTCTTGAGATTGGGCACTAGGATATTGAGCACTTGATGTGCGGTCATCCTGTAGACCTCTACAACCTTGCCTAGGTGATAACGTGCAAAGAAGTGGTGGTGATACTTGCCGATCTTCTCGTTCTGTAAGTATTGCACCTGCTTCTCCCACGTATCCTGCACGCTAATTCCATTATAGGTTGCTGTGAGTTTCTTGCCTATGGTTGACTTGTATTCTACAGGTCTATCATTCTCATCATAGGCATCTGCACCAGAATAGTCATCTGCAACAGTATGACCTAGCAACCCTGCTAAATGAATCTCTCTACTCCTAGCATAACTGAAAGGATCACCCCAGTTGTGCTCAGAGCAGAGAGCATACATTTGTTCGAAGAGTTGTTGATACTGTTGTTCTGGTGTCACGTTTGGAATTGTGAAAGAGACAGTCATTGGCAAAGGTCGTCGAAGCGAGATTGTGCAATTTTGGAAGCGGTCTCTTCGATCTCTTCTTTTGAGAATAGGAGATGGAAGTTCTTTGCCTCTAGTTCCCCAAGAACCTCATCGAAGAGGTTCTCTAGGATCATTTCATTCTGTAAGCAGGACATCAGTTGACCTCCTTGGCATCGATCACAGCGTCCCAAAGGGAATCGAACTCGCTTGAATCATCGCAGTGCTCTTGTAGATCAAGATCAGCGATTGAAGAGAACAGATCCACTAGTAGGGAGTGCTGCTGATCGGAAAGTGTGATTGTTTTGTTCATATGACCAATATAGGGTATTTTGTGGGTAAATGGTGGAAGTGTGTGTAGGTTGTCTTACTGTCCATTTGTGTATGAACCCATTAGGCAATTACCGTATCGTACCTCAGCATATCCGTACTCTTCGGATAGGTCTAGGCATAGACCCCA
>CEPK01069927.1_pt1 | contig 17954 bp, 9 predicted proteins | sample 356231 | NCBI WGS metagenome assembly CEPK01 (sample SAMEA2620259, study PRJEB7988) | marine metagenome | biome: marine biome (ENVO:00000447); feature: deep chlorophyll maximum layer (ENVO:xxxxxxxx); material: "saline water (ENVO:00002010), including plankton (ENVO:xxxxxxxx)" | depth 80 m
GTGCCTCTCATCGTGGCTATCAGGGCCTTCGCTTGATTTGTTAACGTAAGTGAGATTCCCTCTCCGCTTGTCAAAATTGCGTTAGCTATCAGACCTATTCCTCCTACAGCGTTAATATAGGCTTGCGTAATACCTTCGAAATGAAGTGCCCCAAACTCTGAGAATAAGCCTCCCCCAACTAACATCCCTCCTAGAACCGCGCCCCAAACTGTTGTAATGCCTCCTAAATAAACGAACGCGATCATTGCTAGACCTACAAAAGGACTAAAAAATTCACTCGTAACCATTGGCATTTTATATGCGATAAGCATTCCAGCTAATCCAGCTAAAAATGAAGAGACTCCGAATCCGAGCATCTTTGTCCGAGCGACATTTACACCGGCAGCGGCAGCGGCTCTCTCATTGGAACGGATCGCTAAAAATCTTCGACCTATGACCCCACGTCTCAAGTTGACAACAAAAATTCCTGCTAAGGCAACAACAATTATTGAAAAAACTGTGTACTTCCAATAATCAGTCTGGTTTGATTGTTCATCCAAAGCACCTACGTATTGGCCGAACCACTCCGGCTTTGGAGTTGGATTCATGGTATGAGCTGCAGTTCCCATGAGTGGCCTATTACGCATTACCAGATCCTCGATAGCTACAATCGCCGCAAGAGTAACCACAGCGAGTTGCACTCCCCTAATTCTGAGCGCGGGTATACCGATCAGTAAGCCAAGAATAACCGCTGCGACTACACCTCCTAAAGCAGCCAGAGGGTCAGGTAAACCTGGTCCCCAGACCACAAAAAAGTCCATTGGTCTGACTTTTAAGCCATCAGATGCAAGTCGGATCAATACGAAACTAGATACTCCCGCCAAAGTCCATTGAACAAGGGATATCTGGCCAAGAAAACCCAGCAGAACAACCAAACTGAGCATTGCTAAAATCGCAACCAAAGTCATTGTTAGCGTTGATTCCCATTTGGAAATGAAAATATTTGACATTAGAAGTGCGATAAAAACACCGACACCAACACCAATCATTGGGTGCTTAGTTGCGGGCGCGCGAGGTTGCCTACCAAGACCTACTGTTCCTCTGATTGGCAACTTGTGGCCTCTGAAATACAGAACGAGTATTACAACGAGAACTGGGGCAAAGGCCCTAACTCCATCGACAGGCAACCATTCTGGCCACCATGAGTAACTAGTTGCACTAACGCCCATACTGGCGAAAGCACCCAAACCTAATCCTCCTACTATGGCCCCTGGGATTGATGTAAGGCCTCCTACCAAAGCTGCAGCAAGAGCTGAAACAACGTAAAGATTTAATTGGTTTGGCATTGTCTTGTGGAGGAATATTACGCCTGCAAGACCTGCTAAGACAGACGAAATAACCCAGTTAAGACCAGCTAAAAATTGTGGTGAGTAACCTAGAAGAGTCGCACCTTTTTCATTTTCATCTGCTGCTCTTGTTGCTAAACCAAATCTGGTGTAACGATACAATGCCCAAGCTAATGCTCCGATTAATATCGCTGCTAAAGCAAGGTAAGGGGTAGACCGCGGAAGGTTTTTGTCATCCATTCCTAGGAAATTCTCAATAGGTTCAGATGTTGAGTTAAACACCCAGAAACCATCGTCAGCCCGGTTGCTACCCCCAAAATTAAGTAGTGCAACTGCTTGCAAATAGAGCATTATTCCGACAGAACCAACGACTTTTGCGAGCATGGGAGAATTACGCAAAGGCCTGAAAACAAGAAAGTGCATCAAAAGACCAATAAAAGCTGACATCGCCAGCGTGATGATCATCGCAAGCCATGCTGGTGGGTCGGTCATTATATGAATTTCAACCGGAAGATTGTTTATGTGAAGTGCCTTCAGGAAGCCCCATTCTGGTATTGGGTCAAACCAGGGTAGGTAAATGGAGCCTCCTTCATTACCAATACCGGTCTCACCGGGCATGTCTCGCAATTCATCCCATGTAAAGGCGGCATATGCGGCAACAGAGCCGTGAGCGAAGTTAATTACTCCTGAGCCACGGTATGCAATCACAAGACCTGCTCCTAAGAGTGCAAAAACTGAACCCGAAGCAAGACCAGCAAAAAGTCCAAATATAAGTTCCATATCCCCCCGATATGTGATGCAGATTACGAGGATAACAAATTTATCTCTCAACAAAGCATTGGGGCGGCCCTAAAAAGGGCCGCCCCAACACGAGTTATAACTTTTGGTTAATAACTATTTATTAACCGTCAGTTCTTGCAAACGGTCCGTTTGCAACTCGGGCTTGTATGTCGCCAACATTTATGATCTTGCCGTTAAATTCACCAAGATCCCATTCAGTACCAGTCCACTTAACGAATGTAAGTGTCTTTTTACATACTGATGGGTATTCAACGGTGTTATTTGTACAAGTAGTTGGTCCCTGACCGATAACGTGCTGATTTTCTAATCCAGCAAAAGCTGAAATAATAGACGCACGGTCGTCGACATCTTGACCTGATGCAACCATGTCACTTAAGACCTGGTATGCAGCAATTCCTGCACCGTATCCAACTCTTAAGAAAGTTGATATAGGTGCTGTACGCAAGGAGCTTTCCTCCAACAACGTTTCACGTTGTTCTAATTCCCAAGCGGAATAGTCATCGTACAGGTCAGGACGTTCTGCAATATAGCTCTGATGCTCAAAATAACTGTTTGCAGCTGCAGGGTTGGCCAATACAGATGCATCAACACATGAACCTGAAGAAACTACTGCAGTCTCAAGTCCAGCTGCGCTAATAGCATTCAGCATTTCGTTACAGTCGGAAGCTTGCATACCGAAGAAGACTACTCTGTCTTCAACTGGTGAACCTTCGAACCATTCTGCCATTGCCTGAATGTTGGCATCATTGTCAGTTGGGTCACCAGATGCATCTGGGAAACCCTTCCAATCAAGCTCATACTCAGTTCCTAGCTGATTCCAGAAACGCTCTTCGGTGTCAGCGAAACACTCAAGACCTGGACCGGTACCGGCATAAAGCACGGCAATTTTCTTGTAGCCCATTTCTTCAACTGTGTAAGTCGCAGCACCTGGGAAAGCAACTGGACATCCGCCATATAGAGAGTAACCATTTCCTTCAACGGTGAAGTCCGCCACGAAGATAGGTACTGTCTGAATAGTTGGGATGCCTGCACCCAAGAATGTTGGCCACAAAGCAGGAGTGAAGAACTCAATACCATTGATATTTAGGTGAGGGTTCGTTTGTCCTATTTCGTTACCACAGTTAATTGCAGCTGCAGGATCAAATCCATGGACACACACTTGGAAGTCAATTGGACGTCCGCCAATGCCACCCAAAGTGGTGTTGATTTGCTCAACAGCAATTTCAAATCCTTCTCTAATTTCTGGGAAAGATCCGATTGGGTCACCTTCAAGGTTAGCCATTGTCATAACAATTGGGTCCATTGAGTCGTCAGCAGCGCCAGCTGGATTCAAAAGAGCATCCTGCCATGCTTCTGCGCCATGTCCGTGAACTGCATCATCAGCAGTAGGTCCTGCTGCGATTTCTGGTCCTTCGATTGTGTCTGGTGTGTCACCAGCAGCTAGAGAAGCCATAGCTGAATGAATCCATCCATCAACATGGTCGGCGTTAGCAGCCATCCATCCTGAAGCAAGCTCAATAATGTGAGCCTGTGAACCATCACCAGCATCCTGATCTACCTGCATGAACGCAATATCAAGAATTGAAGGCTTGATCAATGGGAACAAATGACGCAAGAACGGAGTCTCATCGAGACGGTCTGTGCGCATAGAAACCTGAATATCTGCAGGCTCCCAACCCAACTGACAAGGCTGAGTACACATAGAAGCGTCAAAGCCTGAGAAACCTTCTCCCTGAGCGTGAGAAGCTCCACCTTCCTTGCCGAGTGGGTTAGATGAATCCAACACCGCCTCAACAGAAAGCCAAAGCACGTTCTCACCAGGAACAAGAACAGTTACATAAGAAGTAGGAGTCCATGTGTAAAGAATTCCAGGCTCACCGTTATTTACACGATCGACCATCTCTGCATACAGAGCGTCGTAACCAGCCTTTGTTTCTTCCATGTTGTCCCACGGAGTGCTTCCATTACCGAAAGCAATCTGATTCTCGATGATGTCATCACAAGTCCAGTTCTCTGGGCAACCAAGGATCTCTCCCTTTCCGTTGCCATCAGAATCCAACTGAGACCATAGAGCCTCATCAGCGTTTATCTGATCAATAGTTGAGATGTTGTTCTCCTCAGCCCAGGACTTGGTAACCAAGAATCCCTGAACACCAGCATCCTGGAAAAGACCAGGAACAGCCTCTACGTGGTCAGCAACAAGCGACCCGTCAGACAACTGGTTCTCAAACCATGAGAAGTGACCCGGATACCAAGAGTTAGCCCAGAAATCACAAGAACCTTCAGCCATAGCAGTGAAAGCATTAGATGGCCCAAGCTCAATCTCAGCCGGATCAGAAACCTCGAAACCAGCCTTCTGCAAAATCTGACGCACAATCTCAGCCTGGATATAACCAGAAGCCCAGTCAGCACGACACATCGTCAACGAAACACCCTCACCAGGTAGGTGATCATGATCATCGTCAGCGGGAGCAGCAGCTGGAGCGGCAGTAGTTGTAGCCGCAGGTGCAGCAGTTGTAGCAACAGCAGCTGAACTGCTGGCTGAACTACTTGCACTATCATCACCGTCAGACCCGCAGGCCCCGGCAATCAATCCAAGCGCCAGAACAGCAGAAATAATCCGCCAGCTCCGACGCCTCATAAGCGTTTCCATTAAGGAATTCCCTCCATTAGTCAACAAAAACAAATGTTAAAAAAACATTTAGGTAAAGAAGTGTAAGACAAAGCGGGCCTTTTAGGCAATGGCGGGAGAATTTGTTACAAATCTGACATTTTTAAACTGTTATTCAAAGCCTTTTTAAAGGCTTTTTTCAGTTTTCGTCGATATTTATGTCAATTTCAGCTTTTAAATTTGTTGCCGAAACACCCAAATGTGCTTTGTAGAGACCTGGATCGGCGTACCAACCTTCTATAGCTCGATGTCCAGGACCTGATTTTCTGCCTCCGGCTGCTACCGGAACACGTATTGAACGTTCAGGCCAATCAGGGTCAGCGGGATCCCAGTAGGAAAAAGAGCGACTTCCCAAGTTGATTTCAACATCTTTCGTTTCGCCAGGCTCTAGGGATATTTTTTGGAAACCTTTGAGCTCTTTTTTGGGTCTCGCCAACACTGGTTCAACATGTTCTACGTAGCATTGAACTACTTCAGTTCCAGCTCGATCTCCAGTGTTTGTAACTGAAATTTTTATGTCAACTGTTTTTCCGTCAATCAGTTCTTGACTCGATGGCAGCTTTGTAATTTTTGGTTCTCCCCATTCAAAAGTGGTGTAGCTCAATCCGTGACCGAATGGAAATGCAACTTCAATGCCGCGTGTGTCATACCATCGGTACCCGACAAAGACTCCCTCTCCGTATAGAACCTGACTGTTCTCCCCGGGATAATTCGTAAATGCAGGCGTGTCTTCTAAGCATTTAGGAAAAGTCGTTGGCAGCCTTCCGCTAGGTTCACAATCGCCGAGCACGACATCTACTAATGCGTCTGACATTCCTTGTCCCCCGAACCAGCTAACAAGAACTGCATTTACGTTTTCGACCCAGTCCATAGTCACCGGTGAGCCTGAGTTTACGACTACTAGAGTTCTGGGATTGCTCGCTGAGACTTGGCGAATCAGTTCTGCTTGGTTACCTGGCAGATCCATATTCTCTCTGTCTCGTCCTTCTGTCTCCCATTCTTCATCAGTGCCAACAACCATGATTACCACATCTGCATCTTCGGCAGCTTTAATGGCTCTTTCAAATGTGTTTTCGTTTTCTGGTGGTCGAAGGCCAACTTGAGCTCCGCATAGGGCAACACTGCCTTCACTTGAATATTCAACAATGAGTTCAACTGATTCACCTGAATTAAGTTTTAGAGGCACGGATGCTTCTTCGCTCCCAAGACCGAAGAAAGCTTCTCCTGGTGGTAGCGGCTCACTTATTCCATCAATAAGCGTCTCTCCGTCAACTTTTATCCTTGCTTTTCCCGCCTGGATCAAAGTCAACATATGGATACCATCCTGATCGGCTGTCAGGTTTGATTTTGCTCTGAAGCTAAAATCAGAAATGTTTTCAACACCTTCTATAGTCTCGAAGTGCAGTAAGCGCCCGTCAGGTTTTGAAGATGTTGCAACTGGAGTTCCTTCACAATTGAGACCATTAAAATACTCAATTAAAAAGCCTTGCTCTCCATCTTCTCTGGTAAGGATTCTCCTTGCTATAGGTCTACTGGTTCTATCTGAAACTGTTCCCGGTTCATAAAGGACCTCATTATTAGGCAATCTATTTTTGAAAGATTCGAGCGGTGAAACTACATATTGGGGTACGAGTTGAGCTGAGCCTCCTCCCATAATCATTGCTGTTGCAGCATTTGGTCCTATTAAGGCAATAGTTTCTGTTTCTTTAAGTTCTATTGGAAGTAATCCATCATTTTTCAGTAAAACCATGGATTCAGCGGCAGCCTTTTGAACCAGAATCTTGTCATCTGGATTGTCGAGTTCTCTTTCGGGGACTTGAAGCGGATCTTCAAAAGCGCCTGTTCTCTCAAGTAGTAACAGGAGTCTATGAACCGATGAGTTAACTATTTCTTCGTCTAGTTCTCCGCTGTTTACGGCCTCTACTATTTTTTCTCCGTAATGAGAAACCGGTCCGGGCATTTCTAAATCAAGTCCAGCCTCAATAGATTTTGTAGTAGATCGTGTTGCGAACCAGTCGCTAACAACTACACCATCAAAACCCCATTCTTCGCGCAAGATTTGATTTAATATTTTTTCGTTCTCACATGCGTACTCACCATCGATGCGATTGTATGCAGCCATTATTCCCCAGGCTTGAGCTTCTTTTACAACGGCTTCAAAAGGTGCAAGATAAATTTCTCGCAACGCTCTCTCCGGTACAACTGAATTTATTGTGTTTCTCTCAAACTCAGAATCATTGGCGACAAAGTGTTTAGTCGTTGTTGCCACTCCCCCTGACTGAACACCTTTTACAAAACCCACAGCAATACGTGAGGTGAGAAAAGGATCTTCTGAGTAACACTCAAAATTTCTCCCACCAAGAGGAGTTCGATGGATATTTACAGTTGGAGCTAGGAGAACATGTGAACCTCTTGCATGGGTTTCACGCGCAAGCGATTTTCCTAGTTCGGTAATTAGCTGTGGGTTCCAAGTAGCTCCTAAAGCAGACCCGCAAGGAATGCATAATGCTGGAGTGCCGGAACCTAACAAGCCTGCTCCTCGAGCACCTGCGGGTCCGTCAGTAACTTTGAGGGAAGGAATTCCAAGCCGTTCAACAGGAAGAACGTCCCACGCTCCTTTCCCAGACATCAAAGAAGCTTTCTCTTCAAGAGTTAATTCGGCTAACAAATGCTCTAAACGTTTACTCATATATAGATATCTAACCTACAAAAACATATTTTGCTAATGGAGGAATTAATAGATATCTCGCGAACAAAATGCGAGTGAATGATCTCGGAAGTAACCTTTTGTTATGTTTGATCTAATAATTAAAGGTGGCACTGTCATTGACGGAAGTGGATCTCCTGGAGTCAAGGCTGACGTAGCCGTCACTGAAGGCAAAATTTCAGAGATAGGCATAATCGATCCGAATCAGGCAGAAGTAATTGTTGACGCAGAAAATATGATCGTTTGTCCGGGTTTCATTGATCCCCATACGCATTACGATGCTCAACTTTTTTGGGACCCTCATGCGACCCCCTCTAGTCTGCATGGAATCACAAGCGTCGTAATGGGAAACTGTGGTTTTTCAATAGCGCCTATATCCGACACCTCTGATGCCGATTACCTCGGCGCAATGCTGGTACAAGTCGAAGGCATGTCAGCAGATGCTCTTCGTATAGGAGTTGACTGGAACTGGAGCTCTTTTGAAGACTATCTAAAGCGTTTGGACGGAAATGTTGGAGTTAATGTCGCAGCAATGGTTGGCCATTGTGCACTTCGTAGAACGGTCATGAAAGACGATGCGGTAAAACGTGAAGCAACTGAAAATGAAATAGAGGAGATGCAAAAACTTTTGGGCGAAGCTCTTGAAGCTGGTGGCCTAGGTTTTTCCACGAGCCGTTCTTTTACTCATACCGACGGAGATGGTTTACCTGTCCCGTCGAGAATTGCATCAGTTGAAGAAGTTTTAGCTTTGGCAGAAGTCTGCGAAAAGTATCCCGGTACAACTCTCGAATGGGTTGCCGATGGCTGCATGAACGGTTTCTCTGATGAAGAAGTTGAACTTATGGCAGAAATGTCACTGAGAGCCAAACGTCCCCTCAATTGGAATGTTCTGACTGTAGATTCAGCCCGTCCTGATGACTACAAAAATCAAATAAATGCTTGCGAACGCGTCGCTGAAAAAGGCGGCAGAGCGATGGCTCTGACAATGCCAATTCTTGTTGGAATGACAATGCATTTCCATTCTTATTGTGCTCTCTACAAACTCCCCGGTTGGGATGAAATAATGACACTCCCCCAAGAAGACAAAAAAGAAAAACTTGCTGATCCTGCTGTAAGAAAACTTCTTGAAGAGAACGCCGCCTCACCGGAAGCAGGCGTTTTCTCAAGACTCACAGGATGGGGTAAGTATCGCATCGGGGAAACTTTTTCTAAAGAGAATCAAGGACTCGATGGGAGACTAGTATCTGACATTGCCAGAGAAAGAGGCACCCGCGATTTCTACACTCTCCTTGATATTGTTCTCGCCGATGACCTGAAAACAGTTCTGTGGCCGGGACCGACAGATGATGACCCTGCCAGTTGGCTTATGCGCCAAACTGTTTGGGAACACGAAGAAGTCATGATTGGCGGTTCAGACGCGGGAGCTCATCTGGACCGAATGGCGGGTGCTTCCTATCCAACGGAATGGATTAGAGACTGCCTAAGTGGGAGGAAACTCACGAGTGTTGAAAAAGCTATAGAGCACATGACTGATGTTCCAGCTAGATTTTTTGGTTTGGTGAACCGGGGTCGGATAGAGAAAGATTTTCACGCTGATCTAGTTGTGTTCGACCCTGAACGGATCGACGCTCAAGAACTGAAAATATTGAACGATCTACCAGGCGACAGTCCGCGTCTTTACGCAGGATCGGAAGGAATCGAAAAAGTTTTTGTAAACGGAGTACTCACTGTTGATTCAGGTAAGCCAACAGAAGTTTTGTCAGGTGTTATTTTACGCTCAGGATCCCATACCGTTACCAATAAAATCCCCGCTGATGCTTAAATGATGTTTCTGGAAGAAAACTCGGTAATTTCTCCAAAAATTTGGGGCATCTAAAAATGTCTGAATCATCGAGACCAAAAATCAGACATATGCCCGGTCTCGATGGCGCACGAGGTCTTTGGGTGATACTCGGACCCCTTTTGTATCATGCAAGACCTGAAAACGTGCCTGGAGGACCTTCAATTGTCCCGGGAGGAATTTTATCTCTCGACCTGTTTTTTGTTCTTTCAAGTTTTCTTATTGTCTCCATCGCCTTAAAGGAATGGGACCAAGCTGGCAGAATTGATCTAAAAGGATACGCAGGAAGGCGCGCTCGGAGACTTCTCCCCGCTTTACTTGTGGCACTTATAGGGCTAACTGTTTATCTGGTATTTTTCGGACAGGCCGATCAGGTTAGTCGTTGGACTGGAGCTATAGTTTCGGCTCTTACTTACAGCGCCAACTGGCATGAAATAGCAGCAGATATTTCATATTTCGAGCATTACAGAACACCTTCACCCTTGAAACATATTTGGTCTTTTTCGATTGAAGAACAGTTCTATATTTTCGCCCCTCTTTTCATAATCTTTGGTTTAGGAATTTTGAAAAAAAGCGAGAAATTGCTTCTGTGGATAGCGGTTGTCGGAGCTATAGCATCGGCTTGCTGGATGGCAATTCTCCATGAACCCGGAACTGATCCTTCTCGCGTTTATTTCGGTACGGACACCAGAGCTCAAGCTCTTTTTGTTGGAATTGTTTTAGCTCTAGTAGCAAGACAGATAGGACCTCCGAGAACAGAATCAGCAAAAAAGCTAGTTGCTTTACTGGCGTATCCAGCTACAGCGTTTCACCTGTGGGCAGTCCTTTTCGTTTCACAGGAAAACGAATGGATGTTTGAACGTGGAGGCTTTCTCTTAATTGCTGTGATGAGCGCTTTGATAATTTACAGCTTGACAGTTTCTGCTCGATGGAGTCCTTTGCATCGCTTTATGGAGTCATCTCCCCTCAGATATCTGGGACGGATAAGTTACGGCCTTTACCTCTACCACTGGCCGGTATACATGCTCGTAACAGGAAACAGGCTTTCACGTTTAATGCCGGGAGTGGATGAAATTAGCGGCGTTCCACTTCTTCTTTGCCATTTGTTGATTACCGGAATTTTGGCTTCTCTAAGCTTTCATTTAATTGAGCGTCCTTTTCAAAAACGTCGTTTTCCTCTGACTAACCGTCCCACTTCAGCTCTGACAGGAACAGTTGCGGCTTCTATTGGGGTTGCAGCTATTCTGTTTGGCCTTCTTTGGGTCAATACACGACCAGCTGATGCTAGGGAGGACTTTTCTTCGGCTGGTGGAATATGCGTTAAACAAGGTGTACTCCCACCTCCAACGGATGCAAGAACAAGGATTTTGGTAGTTGGAGATTCAGTGTCTGTACAAATTGCTGAAGCTCTCTGCGGTTGGTCGTTAGAAAATCCAGGTGAAATTGTTGTTATGAATGAAGCACACCTTGGGTGTGTTGTGGGACGTTACGGGGAAAAAAGAATACCTGAAGGAATAGAAGGACCTGTGGGAGAATTATGCTCAGCTTGGAATGATCCCGTACCTTCGCACGAGATGTTTGAGAGAGACATCGTTTCATGGCCTACAGCTGTCGATATTTTTAGACCAGACATAGTAATTGGGCATATAACCCCGTGGGATGTAACAGACCGGCTGATTCCATCCCTAGGAGATGAATGGGTCTGGATTGGGACTTCCGCTTACGACGACTACATATCGTCTGAGTACCGAATAGGTAGCCAAACTCTGGGTGCAACAGGTGCACATGTTTACTGGTTGGAAGGGGCACATCTAAGAAGAGAAATAAAACCACAAAACCATCCAGACCGCATAGATGCCTTGAATAAACTTGTTACCGAAGCAGTTGCAGATCTTAACTATGTGTCTATTGCTCCCTATAAGGAATTTATCGGTGAGCTTGGAAGTAGTAGAGAAAAGCAGATACGAGATGATGGAGTGCACCTCACGGAACAAGGTCTTTCTGAAGTAGCTGAATGGTTGATGACAGAAATCATCTCAAAAGAAACCAACAGTTGAGTTAATCTCTTTTAGACCACCAAACGTTTAAACGTTCTTCAAGTTCTTCTCTATCGAGATCTCCTTCTTTGCGCTTTATCTCTAAAAGAAACTTCAAAGCCTCCCCTACCTCTTTTCCAGGTTCTAGACCAAGGTGTTGCATTATTTCGTCACCATCCAAACCAGGTCGTTCTGATTTAATTCTCTCTTCTTCGGCCAAATCTTTAATACGTGTTTCTAAATCATCCATTGCTGCTTGAATGCCCTCTTCTTTTGCACGGTTTCTGGTCGTACAGTCACAACGAATTAAATGATTTAACTTTCCCAACAAGGGACCAGCATCTCTTGCATACCTTCGCACAGCTGAATCTGACCAGCCATCCGCATAACCTTTAAACCTTCCTGAGAGGCGCACCAGTTCACTCACTTGTTGAACTATCTCCTCCGGAAAATCAAGAGCTTTAAGTCGTTTACGTGCAATTCGGGATCCAACTTCTTCATGATGTCTGAAGGTGACTCCTCCATGTGAGAACGATCTAGTATCAGGTTTTCCTATGTCATGGAAAAGAGCCGCGAGACGGACAACTATGTCGGGCTTGGTTTTGTTAACGACAGCAATTGTGTGAGCTAGAACATCTTTGTGTTTATGAATGGGATCTTGTTCCATTTCTAATCTTGATAGTTCAGGGATTATGTCATCCATTTCCCCAGACTCAACAGATGACCATAGGTCTTCAGCGCAATCTTCCTGAAGAAGGATTTCAGATAGTCGGTCCATAGTTTAAATTTTAGAAAAGAATGCGAATAAAAATACTGTTAAACAGATTTTGGCGAATTCTCGATTTTTATCCCCAACATTCGAGCCGCATTTCCTCTAACTATTTTCCAAACGACATCTTCCGGCAAGTGGCCCATCATCTCTTCAGCCACTTCTTTTGTGTTCGGCCAAGTGGTGTCAGTGTGCGGGTAATCAGTTTCAAAAGTGATGTTGTCGACTCCTACTTCATTTAATGAGTTAAGCCCATGTCTGTCACGGAAGAAACATCCAAACACCTGCCGGTAGTAATAAGTCGACGGTGGTTCAGGAATAATGTCCGCCACACCTCCCCAGGCTCTGTGCTCTTTCCATACATCATCAACCCTTTCCAAAATGTATGGAAGCCACCCAATCTGACCTTCGCTGTAGGCCAGAGTCAGTGTAGGAAATTTCACTAGAACACCTGAAAACAAAAAATCACTTAATGAAGCTATTGCATTATTGAAACTCAAAGACGCTGCGACTGCTGGTGGAGCGTCAGGAGAAGCAGCTGGCATCTTTGAGGATGAACCTATATGCATGCAAACCACCGTTTCAGTGTCTTGGCATACCTGAAAGAAAGGATCCCAGTATCCGGTGTGTATGGAAGGTAAGCCTAAATTCGGTGGTATTTCTGAAAAGCAAACAGCTCTGCAACCGCGCTCGGCATTCCTTTTAACTTCTTGTGCGGCTAGCTCAGCGTCCCAGAGAGGAATGATGATCAATGGTATGAGAGCCCCGTTGGAATCTCCACACCATTCCTCGATCATAAAATCGTTATAAGCCTTAACACAGGCCAGAGCTAGTTCACGGTCTTTTGCTTCTGCGAACGTTTGCCCACAGAAACGCGGCATTGTAGGAAACGAAAGTGATGCTTCGACATGATTAGAAATCATGTCTTCAACGCGAGCCTTGGGTTCATAACAGCCGGGTCGCATCTCATCATATGTAATTGGCGACATTGTCATTTCTTCACGTTCAAAACCTACTGCTGCTACATGTCTCTTGTTTGGGTGTACGAGATCTTCATAGAACCAGATGTCGCACCATGGAGCATCGGGAGCGTCGAGGTCGTATTCATACATCTTCGCACCACCAACCCAGATCATTTCGCCTAAACGTCGACGTTCTACTCTTGGACCTCTTTCTTTAAACTTGCTGGGAAGCCATGTTTGCCATAAATGTGGCGGTTCAACTAAGTGATCATCAACGCTAATAATCTTAGGAATCTCTGTTATGGAACCTTTATTTGCCTCTTCGGTTATGGCCATTGAACCCTCCGGATTTTCGGAAATCTCTTCCTGTGCCTGAATCAGATTCTAGACCTTTGTAACCCGACTCGCATATAGAGCAATTTCTAGGCAGTATGTATTGAGTTAGAAAGGTTAGAAAATATGAAAGTTGGCATTGCATTTGCAAATATCTTAAATTTCGGCACTGCGGAAGGAAGTATTCAATTCGCTCAGGCTGCTGAAAAAGCAGGGGTTGAATCCTTATGGACCGTAGAACACGTTATTTATCCTTCAAACTACGACTCTAAATATCCATATGATGCGAGTGGTCAAATGATGATGGCTCCCGACACGGATCTAACTGATCCATTAATTTGGCTCACATGGTTAGCTGCTAGAACAAGTTCGATAAGGCTAGGCACCGGTATCCTGATTCTCCCAGAACGAAATCCTTTGGTGCTAGCAAAAGAACTGGGAACTTTAGATTCTCTCAGCGGAGGCAGGGTTGAACTTGGCATCGGTGTTGGGTGGCTCAAAGAAGAATTCGAAGCTCTAGGGATACCTTGGGAACGTAGAGGCGCTCGCACTGACGAGTATGTTGCTGTTATGAAAGAGCTTTGGAGCGAAAATGAGGTCTCCTTTGAAGGCGAATTTGTTTCATTTGAGAATGTTTCCTCTAATCCGAAGCCTGTAAATGGAACAATTCCTATAACAATCGGCGGTCATAGCGATGCTGCGGCAAGAAGAGCAGGTCGTATAGGAAATGGATTTTTCCCTGGAAAAGGCGATCTGAAACACATGCTAAACATTATGAGTGAATCCGCCGAGAAAAGTGGACGTGACCCTAAGGAAATAGAAGTCAATTGGGGCGACAATCAAATCATGGGTGAAGATCCTGTGGCTGCCGCTGAGAGATTAAAAGCTGAAGGGGTTACTCGAGTCATTGTCCCTTCAGTAATGTTTTTGCAAAACCCTGAAGAACAGTTAGAGGAATTCGGTGAGCGAGTTATATCGAAAATTTCTGATATCTGAGTTCGAATAGTTGAACATTCTCTTAACTTTTAGACTGTTTTAAAGATACTAAATGGTGAAAGCCGGAAGATGATCCAATGACAAACTGGAGGAGTAATACGGGAATGCGTTCAGGTATGCCAATAAATCCTCTTGGTTCAGGTAGACAGCCATTTGGAAAACCCAGAAACAGTTTTCTCTCGTCTTTACTTACCAAAAGAAATATCTTAATTGCTCTAATCGTTTTCTCTTTTTTAATAATTGTTGCCATAGGCCAAAGGAATGACTCAGAACAAAAAGATGAAGAACTAGGACTTACTGCATCAGTTCAGGAATCGATGATTCGAGCAGGACTACTTAAAGTCGAAATTCAAGTAATCGATTCAACAGTTGTAATTGATGGAATAGTTGAAAATCAAGAACTAAAAGAGGCAGCTACCCGAGTTGCTCAAGCCCAACCCGGTGTTATAAGCGTGCAGAACATGCTTAAGGTGCCAGTGCCTAAAACCCAAGCAACAACAACTACTGTTCCGGACCTTCCTGCCAACCAAGAAGATCTACTTCTACAAACCCGTCTGAGTGCTGCCGGGGCCTCCTCTGGGATTCAGTTTGAATCAGGAGGAGATGTTTTGACCCTTGAATCAATACCCACTTTGGAAAGACTCGCTTTTTTCTTGTCAAATGAAAAAGAAATCAAGGTTCAAATACTTGGACACACTGACAGTGATGAAAAATGTCCAGGAGATAACCTTGTGCTCTCCCAAAGACGTGCCGAAGCAGTTAGAGCCCAGTTACTAGCTCGAGGGATAGAAGCAGAAAGGTTGATTGCAACAGGAATGGGACATACCGACCCTATTGCAGACAACATAAGTAAATCCGGAAAAGCTGCAAACAGAAGGATCGAATTCCTATTAATCACTAAAGACCAGCAAGGAATTCCAGCTCCAGCAAAAAGTGAAACACAAAGCGGTTGCTAACAGAATTTTTCCTAGGACCAACTGCTTCTTAACTATCCCTACAACAGTCAGAAATGTTTTATAAAATGTGTTTGGACATATCGTCTAAGCATCTGTAAATCTCATAAAGATTTGCGCTTGTTTCAATTAGCACTCAAAGGCGAGGAGCTTTAATGACAGGAAAAGGACTTTGCGTGAGATGCAGACAAGTAGTTCCTCTCAAACTCACAAGCCTTGTTTGCGATAGAGCCGGTGCTTCAGCTCAACCAACTGGAGTCTGCAGTGACTGCATTGACTTCAATGAAAAGAACGAGCAAAAAAGTATAAGCAATTAAACTTGACCATTGTCACAAAAGACTGATTGCTCGATCACCTAGGCAAAATACGTTGTGAAGAAATCTGAAAGTAAGCCTCGCGTGTCATCGCAAAACAAGAAACCAAGTTTTTCAGGGTGGAAAGCTCGACTTACTGAAACCGCTGTAGGACTTTTTAGCCATGCACCAGACCCTCTGGAAGAAACTTTTAACTATCCAGACGATCCAGGACTTTTTGGACCTGAGTCAGTTACTTGGAGGGTAATGGGTGATGTCTCTTCTTTTATTGGTGGAATCAGAGCACTTTTAGTGCAAGCAGCTCATCCTGAAGTCGCAGCTGGTGTTGCAAACCATTCAAATTACCGTGATGACCCACTCGGCAGACTCTCAAGAACCGCTTCTTACGTAACTGCCACTGCATTTGGTGCAATGCATGAAGTTGAAAAATCAATTGACATGGTCTCTTCAGCCCATCGGCCTGTAAACGGAACTTCAAGCAGAGGCCAAAGATACTCGGCCAAAGATCCTGAAATGGCAGCTTGGGTTCACAACGCCCTGATTGACTCTTTTTTAGTGTCATTTCAACACTTCGGGCCAATGCCTCTAACCAAAAAAGAAACAGATCTATATGTTAGCGAGCAGACAAATCTGGGAAGGTTAATGAAAGCCTCTCCACTACCCGACAATGCTGAGGCGTTGAGTTTTTGGCTGTCGAAACATCCAAGCTTAGGAGTGTCGTTAGAAGGTGCGGAGGCAGTTTCTTTTCTTAGAAAACCACCACTGCCGTTTTTTACACGCGTCGCTTACAAAGTTCTTTTCAATGCGGCTGTGGCAATTATGCCGAAAGAAATTCGTAAAGCAGTAGGAGTCAAACCAATAAAAGGGGCCAAAATGGCAGGTCGGTTTCTGACAAAAATTTTGCGTTACGCTTTAGGTTTCTCCCCCGCCTGGGCTGCGGCTTTAGATAGAAGCGGAACCGAAAGACCTTCTGGAATAAGGTTTCGAAATACATCTGGAGTCACACGCTAAATAGCAAATCTTTCCGTTTACACATAAGGTTTACGAATGCCAGACGCGATAGTCATAGGAGCAGGAGTGATGGGCTCCTCAATAGCTTATGAGCTGCAAAAGTCGGGTATGGAAACTCTTGTATTAGATAAGGGTGATTCTGTAGGTGGCGGATCAACAAGTGCTTCTTCAGCTGTAATTCGTTTCAACTACTCAACGCATGCTGGCGTAACTGCCGCCTGGGAATCCAGACATCGTTGGCTGTCATGGGCTGAACATTTAGGTTTGGATGAAAACCATAAAGAGCCCTTAGCGAAATTTCACAAAACTGGAATGCTTTTTTTAGAACCCCCCGAATTCCCCCGATCAATTTTTCTTGACCTGCTTGACGAGTTCAATATTCCTTACGACTCATACAGTGCCGAAGAGCTTTCAGAAAAGTTTCCTTCGCTTAACCTCGGCAGGTTCTGGCCTCCCAAACTGCCCGACGATGAAAACTTCTTTAATGATTCGAACGGCAATCTAAATGGCTGGATTACCCCAGATGCCGGATTTATCGATGATCCTCAATTAGCTGCAAACAATTTGATGGATGCTGCGAAAAGGCACGGGGCTTTGCTTAATCTTCATGCTCAAGTAAAAAGCGTTCTTATAGAAAATGAACGTGTCTCAGGAGTTGAGCTTCAAAATGGGACAGAAATAAAAGCTCCAGTAGTTGTAAATGCGGCTGGACCATGGAGTTCGATGCTTAACCGAATAGCTAACGTCGAATCCGAAATGAAAATTAAAACCAACCCCATGCGACAAGAAGTTCATGCTGCTGAAGCTCCCAATAATTTCAATTTTGACTCCGGTGCTCCTCTACTAACAGATCTTGATCTCGGATATTATGCAGTTCCAAAAATGGGCGAAACTTTTTATGTTGGCGGTGTTGAACCTGATTGTGATCCATTGGAATGGGTTGAAAACCCAGATGAAGTATCTCTAAATCCGACAATTCAAAGATTCGAGGCTCAAGTTTGGCGTTTAGCCAGAAGAGTTCCAGACCTAGGCATACCAACTCGCCCCCTCGGAATTGCTGGTGTATACGATGTAACGCCAGATTGGGTCCCTATTTATGACAAAACTTCATTAAAAGGCTTCTATGTGGCTATTGGAACTTCTGGAAATCAGTTTAAAAATGCTCCTCTTGTTGGAGAAATAATGAAAGAAATTATCGAAGCCTGTGAAAATAACCATGATCATGACTCAGAACCC
>CEPK01068859.1_pt1 | contig 17952 bp, 18 predicted proteins | sample 356231 | NCBI WGS metagenome assembly CEPK01 (sample SAMEA2620259, study PRJEB7988) | marine metagenome | biome: marine biome (ENVO:00000447); feature: deep chlorophyll maximum layer (ENVO:xxxxxxxx); material: "saline water (ENVO:00002010), including plankton (ENVO:xxxxxxxx)" | depth 80 m
CAATTTGTTTTCAGTAATTTTTGTTTGCAGTGTTTTAAAGTTGAATTCAAGGATTAAAAATCCAGCCAATCCACTAGGGCTGTTCGTTTTTACAACAATAATAAAAATGGCCACAGCAATAATTATATTATTTCCAGTATTTAATTTAGAAAAGGAGAATTTATTTATTGACCTCATGAACTTTTTTGCAGTTTATTTTGTTTTTCAAATCGCAGAAGTAGTTGGCATAAAAGATGTGTTGAAATAATTGTCTTATTGTTAGTTTTTTTTGTTTGAAATTAAATTTTATGTGTGTACATTTGCAACCATATTATTAGATAATAATTAAGCAAGAATGTCTAACAAATTTTTTCTTAACTTTTTTTATATTTTTTGCTTTTTGTTTTATGCGTTTTCCTTCTCTAATAATGATTCAAAAAAAACGGAATCTGAAGTGTTTGATGTAAACGAAATGATAATGCATCACATTATGGACTCTCATGATTTTCATGTTATGGACTGGAATGGACATGCTGTTTCAGTACCTCTTCCCGTCATTTTATGGACAAACAATGGACTAGTTGCTTTTATGTCTTCAGAGTTTCATCATGATGATTCAGGGACTGTAGTTGTTAATCGCAAGGAACAGTCATTTATTAAATATCACGGGACTATTTATTATGCTAACCAGAATTCTTCAGAAAAACTTATTCAATTTGATGGATCAAACCATCCAATAAATCAAAAGCCTTTAGACTTTTCAATTACTAAACTTGTGTTCTCAATGTTTTTGTCAATCATAATTATTTTTATTTTGTTTAGATTGTCAGCTAGATCATATGCTAGATCAAATAGAGGAGAGCCTGTAGGAATTGCGAAATTTACAGAGCCTATAGTTTTGTTTATTAAGGAAGAAGTTGCACTCCCTTTTATTGGAGAGGATAAATATGAGAAATACGTTCCATTTCTTTTAACACTATTTTTCTTTATTTGGATAAATAATATTATGGGATTGATTCCTTTCTTCCCATTCAGCGGAAACTTAAGTGGCAATATTGCTTTTACTGGAGTTCTAGCTATAATAACTTTTGTAATTACAACAATTGTAGCAAACAAGGACTATTGGAAACATATCTTTTGGATGCCAGGGGTTCCAGTGCCTATGAAATTATTTTTAGCGCCAATTGAATTTTTGGGAATTTTTATAAAGCCGGCTTCTTTAATGATAAGGCTATTCGCAAATATTTCAGGAGGACATATTATTATATTAAGTCTAATTTCTTTAATATTTATTTTTGAAAGCTTATGGTTGGCACCAGCCTCCATTTTCTTTTCAGTTTTTATTTATATTATTGAAGTATTAGTTGTAGCCATTCAGGCTTACATATTTACCATGCTTACCGCTTTATATATTGGTAGTGCAATGGAGGAACATGAACATTAATTAACTTTAAAATTTGAAACATGAATTTAGTATTATTTTTATTACAAGAAGCAGCCGTTGACTATGGTGCTTTTGCTGCTATCGGTGCAGGACTAGCTGCTGTTGGTGCAGGAATCGGAATTGGAGGAATAGGCGGATCAGCTATGGATGCTATGGCAAGACAGCCAGAGATGCAAGGGAAAATTCTAACTAATGCAATTATTCTTATTGCCTTTATTGAGGCGGTTGCGTTATTTGGTATAGTTGTATCGTTAATAAGCTAACACGACGAATATTAATATCGTCTAATTTTAATTATATAAACCAACAACTATGGATTTAGTTACACCTGATATAGGCCTATTAGTTTGGACAACAATATCTTTTGCAATCCTATATTTAATTCTCAAAAAATTTGCTTGGGGACCAATTCTTGGCGCAGTTAGTGAAAGGGAGCAGTCAATTAAAGATGCTCTTGATGCTGCAAACAAGGCAAAAGAGGAAGTAGAAAACCTAAAGGCTGATAATGAAAAAATCTTAAATGAAGCAAGAGCAGAAAAAGAAGCTATGCTTAAGGAAGCTAGAGAAATAAAATCAAAATTAATTGCTGATGCAGAAGAGGAAGCAAAAAATAAGTCTGAGAAGATGGTTGATGCAGCAAAAACGGCAATTGAGAATGAAAAAAATGCTGCAATGAGTGAGCTTAGAAAAACAGTAGTTGAGCTGTCTGTAGGAATTGCAGAAAAAGTTATTTCTGAGGAGCTTGATGACAAAAACAAGCAATTAAAAATAATTGAGGATATGCTAGAAGATTCAAAATTAAAAAGCTAAATGAGATCAAGAGCAGCAATACGTTATTCAAAGGCAGTTTTTCAAATATCAGAGGAATCAGATAATCTTTCTGGTGTTAAAAAGGATATGGATGCGATAATTTTAGCAAACAATTCATCTCCTGACTTTAAACAACTATTAAAGAACGCTCTTATTAATTATTCGGACAAAAAAAAGATTATATCAAGCTTAATGATCAATATGAATGAGGTTACTAACAAGCTAATTGGTTTATTAATCGCAAATAAAAGGCTATCAATTTTAAATGATGTTGCTCTTAGTTTTAATGAAATTTATAATGAAAAGAAAAATATAGCAATAGCCACTGTTATTACAGCAACACCTATTTCAGATGATATTAGAAAAAAGGCTTTGAGTAAAATCAAATTACTTAGTGACAAATCTGTAGAGATTAAGAACATTGTTGATGAAAATATTTTAGGAGGTTTTATCTTAAGATTTGAAAATACAGAATATAATGCAAGCTTTTCAAAAAGGCTTATGCAATTAAAAACAGAACTTATAAAATAAAAAGAAATATATAAAAATGGCAGAAGTAAACCCAGCTGAGATATCAGCAATTTTAAAAAATCAACTTTCAGAACATGAATCTTCTGTCTCACTTGATGAGATAGGCAGTGTTCTAAATGTTGGAGATGGTATAGCAAGAGTTTATGGATTATTTAACGCTCAATATGGAGAGTTAGTTGAATTTTCTAATGGAACACAAGGAATAGTATTAAACTTAGAAGAGGATAATGTTGGAGTTGTTCTTCTTGGTTTTTCAACTGACATTAAAGAAGGAGATACGGTTAAGCGAACTTCTAGAATTGCCTCAGTCAAAGTTGGGGAAGGAATTGTTGGCCGTGTTGTAGATACCTTAGGAAATCCAATTGATGGTAAGGGGAAAATAAAAGGGGATTTATACGAAATGCCTTTAGAGAGAAAAGCACCGGGTGTAATATATAGGCAGCCAGTTAATGAGCCTCTTCAAACTGGAATCAAGTCTGTTGATGCAATGATCCCTATTGGAAGAGGTCAAAGAGAATTAGTAATTGGAGATAGACAGACCGGTAAAACAACAGTCTGCATAGATACAATTCTAAATCAAAAAGAATTTTATGATGCTGGAGAGCCTGTTTATTGCATATATGTGGCTGTTGGTCAAAAAGCTTCAACTGTTGCAGGCATTGCAAAAATTTTGGAAGATAAGGGCGCGCTAGCATATACTACTATTGTATCTGCCAATGCTTCAGATCCAGCAGCAATGCAGGTTTATGCTCCTTTTACTGGAGCATCTATTGGGGAGTATTTCAGAGATACGGGAAGACCAGCTCTAATTATATATGATGACTTATCTAAACAGGCTGTTGCATATAGGGAAATATCTTTATTATTAAGAAGACCTCCAGGAAGAGAGGCTTATCCAGGAGACGTGTTTTATCTTCATTCAAGACTATTAGAGCGTGCGGCTAAAGTAATCAATGATGATGCAATTGCTAAAAACATGAATGATTTGCCTGATTCACTTAAGCCTATTGTAAAAGGAGGAGGCTCTCTAACAGCCTTGCCTATCATTGAGACTCAAGCGGGAGATGTATCAGCATATATTCCTACTAATGTAATCTCAATTACAGACGGTCAAATATTTTTAGAATCAGACTTATTTAATTCTGGAGTTAGGCCCGCAATTAATGTAGGGATTTCTGTTTCAAGAGTTGGAGGATCAGCACAAATTAAGTCTATGAAGAAAGTTGCAGGAACATTAAAGCTTGACCAAGCCCAATTTAGAGAATTAGAAGCCTTTGCTAAGTTTGGTTCTGATTTAGATGCTGCCACTTTGGGCGTAATTGAAAAAGGGAAAAGAAATGTAGAAATACTAAAACAAGCTCAAAATGATCCCTTTAAAGTAGAAGATCAAGTCGCAATTATATATGCTGGATCAAAAAATTTGCTTAAAGAAGTTCCTGTAGATAAAATCAAAGAATTTGAGTCAGAATATATTCAGCTATTAAACAGCAAACATGGCAAAATACTTAAGGAAATAAAACAAGGTAAACTAACAGATGAAGTTATAAATACATTAGAAAAGGTTTGTAACGAATTGTCAGCTAAATATTAATATAAAAATTCCTAAATGGCTAACTTAAAAGAAATTAGAAATAGAATTTCATCAGTTTCTTCTACTATGCAGATTACTAGCGCTATGAAGATGGTTTCTGCAGCTAAGCTTAAAAAAGCACAGGATGCTATAATGGCTATGAGGCCATACTCTAACAAGTTAACAGAAATATTAAAAGATCTGTCTTCATCTATTGATTCTGACAATAGCTTCATTCAGAATAGAACTAGCGGTAAAACATTAATTGTGTGCATTACATCTAATAGAGGATTGTGTGGAGGGTTTAACTCAAATATAGTTAAGGAGTGTATTTCTATATTGAATAGTCAAAAAAATGATTCAATTTCTTTTTTATGTATTGGAAAAAAAGGCAGCGATTTATTATCTAAAAATCATGATGTAATTTTAACAAACAATGAGATTTATGATGATTTATCTTTTGAAAATGTAAAAGAAATTGCAGATATATTAATTCAAAAATTTATTGAACAAGAATTTGATAAAATTAGAATTGTATATAATAGATTTAAAAATGCAGCAACTCAGATCATTACTAATGAGCAGTTTCTCCCAATAGTTACCAACAATGATGAAGAATCAAATAATCAAGACTATATATTTGAGCCTGCACAGTCAGAGATTGTAAATGAATTAATTCCAAAATCTTTAAGAACACAATTATTTAAAGCCTTACGAGACTCATATGCAAGTGAACATGGCGCGAGAATGACAGCAATGCATAAGGCAACGGATAATGCTACAGAACTAAGAGACCAGTTAAAATTAACTTACAATAAGGCAAGACAAGCCGCTATTACAAACGAGATATTAGAGATTGTTGGAGGAGCAGAAGCTCTTAATAATTAGACAACTACTTCAAGGTTTTGCATTCCTATAATTATTAGTTTAATTTTAGATTATAAAGAAGTTTACATTGAACAAATTAATTAAAGTTTTTAGACAAACTTTCATTTATGGAATAGCAACAGTATTCCCTAGAATAATAAGCGTTTTGCTTGTTAGGCTGCATACCGATAAAGACATACTTGAAAATGTGTCTGATTACGGCAGTCTGTCAATTATTTTTTCATACATCATATTGTTTAATGTGATTTTGTCATATGGTTTAGAAACATCTTTTTTTAGGTTTTTTAATAAGGAATCAAATAAACAAGACGTCATAAGTACAGCATCAATATCGATTATTTTTACAACAGCTATCTTTTTTGCAATTGCATCAATTTTTCAAGTAGAAATATCTTTATTTACTGGCATTGAAACACAATATCTAGAGTTAGTATTGTGGATACTTGCTTTAGATGCGCTGGTTGTTATTCCTTTTGCATATCTAAGGGCAAAAGGGCAGGCAATTAAATATTCTCTTATCAAGATCATAAATGTAGTAGTATATTTTTCCTTAAACATTATTCTATTAATTCTTGTTAAGAAATTTGCATCAGTTAGTGATATAGCCTCATATATATATATACCTAACTATGAAATAAATTACATTTTCATATCTAATCTAATAGCCAGTTTGGTTAGTTTGATACTACTAATCCCTTTTTATTTTAAAATTAATTATAGAATAAATATTGATTTACTAAAAAAAATGTTAATGTATGCTTTCCCTATTCTTATTTCCGGACTGGCATATTCAATTAATGAAACTTTTGACAAAATTTTATTAGATTTTATGCTGCCAGATTCTATTGCCAAAAGTGAAATAGGGATGTATGCAGCTTGTTACAAGCTTGCGTTGTTTATGACTTTATTTTCAACTGCCTATAAATTAGGAATTGAACCGTTTTTCTTTAAAGAAGCTAATGAAAAATCCCCCCAAAAAACATATGCATTAATCTTAGAGGTCTTTGTTATTCTTGGTAGTTCATTGTTATTATCAGTAGTAGTTTTTGCAGACTTACTTAAGCTAATTTTTATTGGCGATCAAGAATATTGGCAGGCCATGAAAATAGTCCCAATTATTTTACTTGCTAATTTTTGTTTAGGGATATATCAAAACCTTTCAGTATGGTACAAGATTACAGATAAAACAAAATTTGGAGCGTACATTTCTGTTTTTGGAGCAATGATTACTTTGATCTTAAATATTATATTGATACCTATATATAGCTACGTTGGTTCTGCAATTGCAACACTTGCTGCATATGCTCTTATGGCTTATAGTTCATATTTATTAGGCAGCAAATATTATCCAATTCCATATAATATTCCTAAAATCAGTTTTTATATAGTTTTTTCAGTTGCCTTGTCAGCTATTTCGTTTTATTTCTTTAGAGGAAATTTCATTATTGGTATAGGTTGTCTAATTTTGTTTAACCTATCAATTCTATTGTATGAAAAATCTAATCTCCGTTTATTAATAAAAGGATTAAATGAAAATTAAAATTATCAACAAATCATCAAATGATCTTCCGAAATATGAAACTGAATCTTCAGCGGGGATGGATATAAGAGCATATTTGGAAAATGAAATTATTATTAAGCCTTTAGAAAGAACATTAATTCCCACAGGGTTGTACATTTCTTTACCTAAAGGATATGAGGCACAGATAAGGCCTAGAAGTGGTTTGGCAATAAAAAGAGGAATAACAGTTTTAAACTCACCTGGAACGATAGATGCGGATTATAGAGGAGAAATATGCGTAATTTTAATCAATCTTTCAAATGAAGAATATACAGTAAAAAATGGCGATAGAATTGCCCAAGTAATTATTGCTAAGCATTCAAATGTAGTTTGGGAAGAAGTCATAGAATTAGACCTCTCTAGCAGAGGGAATAAAGGTTTTGGAAGCACAGGGATATAAGACAATAAACATGAGAAAATCAAATTATATTATTTTAATTCTAGTCTTACTAATTCACTCATGTGCATTAAAAAAAGAATATGTCATTGGGGATAATAAAGGAGTTACTTCAAAAAAAATTGTAAAAACAATAAACCAAAACAAAAACACATTTACAACAATACAGGCTAGAGCTAGAATCGATTACTCTTCAAAAAATAAGATTAAAACTAATACTGCAACAATTAGAATTTTAGCTGGAGAAAAAATATGGATAAGCGCACCAATAGGGGCAATACGCATGCTTATAACTAAAGACTCAATCCAATATTACAATAAGCTTGAAAGAAATTATATAAAAGCTGATTTTTCGTATATAGAAAATATATTGGGTATAGGTGTTTCATATGATATGCTTGAAAACCTTCTTTTCGGTTTTCCAGTTATAGAATTGAGCTCCAAGGATTTTGATAAAAAACTAAATAAAGATGACAATCAGACAGACAATTTGTTAAGATCATATATATTTAAAAAAGAAATAGAGTTTGATTCTGATCAATTAACAGGGATTTTTTATATTAACCCATACAATTTTAGACTAAATAGCCAAAAGTTTTACAAGGAAATAAATAATGCTTCTCCAATATCACAGTCTCAGCAAACATTTAGTATAAACTATAAAAACTATAACAAAATAAATACATCTGCATACGCTAAAAACATTTTATTTCTGGACTGGAAAAATAAAACTATAAATATTGAAATGAGGTCAGTTGTTATAGACAAAAAACTAAATATCCCTTTTAAAATACCTAAAGGCTACAAGAAAATCAAGATTGATTAATGAAATGAAACATATTTTTAAGTTTATTTTTTTATTTTTTTTTCTGTTTAGCCAATCTATACTCTCTCAATCTAAAGAGGATTTAGAAACTAAGAAGCAGGTATTAAAAACAGAGATTCAAAATATTGAAACATTAATTAAAAAATCAACAAATAAAAAACGAGACCTCCTAACTAATGTAGAAAATCTAAAATTTAAAATTAATCTTCAAAAAGATTTAATCAGCAATATCAATAGTCAATTAAATATAATTGTTGATCAAATAGAATCAAATAATTTAGAATTAAAAAGCTTATCTGAAAAACAAGAAAAAACCAAAAAAGAATATGCAGAAATGGTTCTTAAATCATATAAGCATAAGTCTAGCCTAAATAAAATTATGTTTGTATTCTCATCAAATAATTTTGCTCAAGCCTATAAGAGATTACAATATTATAAGCAGTATGTAAAATATAAGGACAAGCAAATTAATGAAATTAAGCTCACAACAAAATTAATTGACAGCGTCTTAAAAGGACTAAAAACTCAAAGGGCTGAAAAGCAAGTACTTATTGATGAAAATCAGAACATAAAAGACAATTTAGATAATGAAAATTTGCAACAAGAAAAAATGATATTGGAAATTAGGAAAGATGAAAAAAGATATGCTAATCAAATTAAAACTAAGCAGAAACAATCCTTAGAGATAGACAAACAAATTCAAAAAATAATTGCAGAGGCAATAGCTAGAACAAAAAACAACAATCAGCCACAATTTAAATTAACTGCTGAAGCAAAATTAATTTCAAAAAAGTTTGTAGAAAATAAAGGGAAATTGCCATGGCCAGTTGAAAAAGGATTAGTTGTTTTAAGATATGGGAAGCAGCCTCATCCAATAGTAAAAACAACAACAATTCAAAGTAATGGTGTAAGAATTTTAACTAATGACAACCAAGAAGTTAGAGCAATATTTGATGGGATTGTTTATTCAATAATTGTTTCTAAAAATGGTAGTCATGCGGTATTAATTCAGCATGGAAACTTTTTTAGTGTATATAAAAACTTATCAGAAATATATATAAAAAAAGGAGATCCAATTAATACCAAGCAGAGTATAGGGAAATTGTCCAGAAACAAATCTTCAGGACAAACAATTTTAAATTTTAGCATTTTCAAAGATGGGTCTACAGAAAATCCATCTACATGGATATATAAGCTATAGATTTTAGTTGAATATAGATTTTAATTCAGTTGCTTCTTGCGCCTTCATTTTACCGGCTAAGACTAGACTTAACTGCCGCCTTCTTAGCGCACCTTCATATCTTTTTATTTCTTCTTCGGATTCAGGTTTTATTTTGTCAATTTGAACAGGTTTCCCTTTTTCATCAACAGCAACAAAAGTATAAATAGCTTCATTGGCTTTAGTTTTTTCTCCCTTTAGATTATCAATCCAAACATCAAGATAAACTTCCATCGAAGAATTAAAAGCTCTAGATACTTTAGCCTCAATAGTTATTGTACTGCCTAGTGGAATTGCTTTATTAAATGATACATGATTTACGGAACTAGTAACAACAATCCGTTTAGAATGACGGCTTGCTGATATACTTGCTGCTCTATCCATTCTGGCAAGGAGTTCTCCTCCAAACATATTATTCAGTTGATTTGTATCTCCAGGCAAAACTGAGTTTGTCATTATTGTTAATGAGTCTTTTGGAGATTTTTCTCTCATTATAAAGAATTAAGAATTTATGTTTAATCAAAAATTTTATATAGAAGCCAGGCATTAATATTATGATCTTCTCGAATTTGATTTAATGCAACTTTAGCTTCTTGTCTTGTATTATAGCTAGCGTAAGCTACCTGATGAAGCCCATAATTGTTTTTACCAATTTTTCTAGCATCTAAATATCCCAATGACTTTAGTTGATTAAGTTTGGTATAGCTGTTTTCATTGAATCTAAAAGAACCAGCAACAATATGAAAATCACCATATTGTTTTTCTAGCTTTAATTTTATTACTGGCAGAGGATTGTCTATAATAAATGTTGCTTTTTGTATTTTATTTCCAATTTCTTTTTCAGCTAGATTATATGAAATTTGATTATGCGCATCAATTTCATTAAAATAATTTGTAGCAATGCCTGACCCTATAAACAATGCAATAATTAAAATAGCAGCATATTGTAAATATGAATTGCTAGCTTGGGATTTTTTTCTGCTTATTTGACTTGTTGAAAATTCTGTAAGCCCAAACGAACTACTTAGAAAATTAATTTTATTGGATGGGCTAAATAAATACTTACCATCATTTAAAGATAATTCTCCAACATCTTTTATCTTTAAAAATTTCTTGTTATTTAGAATTTTTTTGTAGGAAAGAATCTTCTTTTCAACTTTTTTAGCGGCTTGTTTATGAGAAATATTTTCAACTACTGAAATATGATTTGCAAGAAGTCCATCATTTTCATTAATACTAGAATTAAATGAAATTATTTTTTGAGGAGGCTTTATTAAACTGTTTGTTTCATCAATATTTGATGAGACATTTCTTGTTACAAATGCTCCAAGATTAGGCAATATAATACAATCATATCTATATAGTAAATCTCTAATATGCTTGTCAAATTTCATTGAAATAAATTATATTTCAATATATAAATAATTAAATATTATATCAAGCAAATAGCTAATTATATCCAAGTTTTTTACGAACTCTATTTAGAACATCATCTGCAGTCTGTAGCGCTTTTTTTGCCCCTACTTTTAATATGGCATCAATTTCATCTTGATTATTCATATAGTAATCAAATTCTTTTCTTTCTTTAGAGTATTTTGTAAGAATTAATTCTAATAAATCTTGCTTTGCATGCCCATACCCATAGCCCCCTTTTTCATAATTTAATTGTAACTTTTTTATTTGATCTTTTGAGCCTACAAGTTTATATATTTTAAATAGATTACAGGTTTTCCATTCTTTCGGCTTTTCAATTGGTGTGCTATCAGTTTTTATGCTTTGAATTTGTTTTTTCAATTTTTGCTCATCGAGAAAGATGTCAATTATATTGTTTTTGCTTTTGCTCATTTTTTGACCATCTGTTCCAGGAATGGACATATTTTCGGAGTTAAGTTCAGCTTCAGGAATAATGAATGTTTCACCATTATTATTATGAAATCTGTTAGCTACACTTCTGGTAATCTCAAGGTGCTGTAGCTGATCTTTGCCAACGGGAACGACATTAGCATCATATAAAAGTATATCAGCAGCCATTAGCATAGGATAATTAAACAACCCCGAGTTGATGTCTTGTAGTCTATCCTGTTTGTCTTTGAAACTATGGGCTAGAGTTAATCTAGAATATGGGTAATAGCAGCTTAGATACCATGCTAATTCTGTAACTTGAGGAATATCACTTTGTCTATAGAAAATAGTTTTTTTATAATCTAACCCAAAAGCAAGCCATGCTGCTGCTGTAGAATATGTATTATTTGTTAATGTTTTTGAATCTTTAATTTGTGTAATTGAATGTAGGTCTGCAATAAATAAATAGGATTCTACATTTTCTTCTTCTGACATTTGAATTGCTGGAATAATTGCCCCTAAAATATTTCCTAGGTGTGGAGTCCCGGTACTTTGAATCCCAGTTAAAATTCTTTTACTGTTTTTATTCATTAATACAAAGGTAATCCTTTTATTAAAATAATTTAATTAGTTTTGAATGTAGTGAAATTTTTAAAATATATTTTCTGGACATTATACAATATATGGTTTTATATATTGGTAACAATATTTACTATTATTATTTTATGCCCTGCCTTTATTTTTATAATAATAAATAAAAACTTGTATAAGTATTTTTATTTTTTTGGTGTTGTTTGGTGCAAGGCAATACTATTTTTTATGGGTTTTTACCCAGTATATGAAAATAAATTAGAGCTTGATAAGAAAGGGACTTATGTTTTTGTTGGGAATCATGTTTCTATGATTGATGTAATGTTAATGGTCTCATTTGCAAAAAATTATCCTATGGTTTTTGTAGGAAAGAAAGAGCTTGATCAAATACCAATTTTTGGATATTTATATAGACGCACAATGATTCTAGTTGACAGGAGTAGTCCAGAAAGCAGAAGGGCTGTTTTTAACACTACAAAAGACAAAATCAGTAAAGGACTAAATGTTTGTTTATTTCCTGAAGGAACAGTGCCTCCTACAAATGTTGAATTAGGAGAATTTAAACAAGGGGCATTTAGTATAGCTATAGAACATCAAATCCCAATAGTTATATGTACCTTTTTAGATAATAAAAAAAGATTTCCATGGAGTTTCGGAAATCTTTTAGCAGCATCCAAAGGAATCCCAGGTCCTTTAAGAATTATAACTCATAAGCCAATTCCTACTTCTGGATTAACAAGAGACAATATGAAGGATCTTAGTAATAAGGTTAGAAATATTATGCTGGAAGATTTAAAAAGTTCTAGCTAATAGTTTCAACAATTTGCTTTTCTAGCTTTTCCATCAAATCAGGATTGTCAATTAGAAGAGATTTCACGGCATCTCTTCCTTGACCTAATTTTGTGCCTTCATAACTAAACCATGATCCACTTTTATTTATAATTTCTGCATTCACAGCTAAATCTATAATTTCACCAGATTTTGAAATCCCTTTACCATACATTATATCAAATTCAGCTAATTTAAATGGAGGAGCAACTTTATTTTTAACAATTTTTACTCTGGTTCTATTCCCCATTACAGCTCCGTCGCTGTTTTTAATTTGTGTTGAACGTCTTATGTCAATTCTAATGGAAGCATAAAATTTAAGTGCATTACCCCCAGTTGTTGTTTCAGGATTTCCAAACATAACGCCTATTTTTTCACGTAGCTGATTAATGAAAAAGACTGTACAATTTGTTTTGCTAATAGAACTAGTTAATTTTCTAAGTGCTTGAGACATTAATCTAGCATGAAGACCCATTTTTGAATCTCCCATTTCTCCTTCAATTTCACTTTTTGGTGTAAGAGCTGCAACGGAATCAATGATGACCATATCAATAGCACCAGACCTAATAAGATTGTCAGCAATTTCCAATGCTTGTTCACCATGATCTGGCTGAGATATTATAAGATTTTCAATATCTACACCTAACTTTTCTGCATAAAATCTATCAAACGCATGTTCAGCATCAATAAATGCAGCAATACCTCCATTTTTTTGACACTCTGCAATTGCATGAAGAGTAAGAGTAGTTTTGCCTGAAGATTCAGGGCCATAAATTTCTACAACCCTTCCTTTAGGATATCCACCAACACCTAATGCTAAATCTAGGCTAAGTGATCCGGATGAAGTTGCCTCTACTGTAGTATCAGCAGAGTCACCCATTTTCATCACAGTCCCTTTCCCATATGCCTTGTCTAGTTTCTCTAGAGTTAGTTTTAATGCTTTTAACTTATTATCTTTTTCTGAGCCCATTTTTTCTTACTTAATTATGCTAATTTAGAACAACTTTTTTCAGAATACAATTTATATTTAGTTGTTTTTGATCTTTTTTCGATAAGATAATAAATATTACTTTTGTATATAAGTAATTTTATAAATAAGTATAGCATGCAACTGTACAACAAGCTAAGTTCTGAGGAACGTTCAAAACTTATAGACGCTTCAAAAAACAAGAGAATAACTCTTTCTTTTTACAAATACGCAAAAATTAATGACCCTGTTAAATTTCGAAATAGATTATTTTTAGAATGGGACCAGCTTGATGTATTAGGAAGAATATATGTGGCTAATGAAGGAATAAATGCACAACTTTCAATTCCTTCTGAAAATTTTTTGAGATTCGAGAAGTTTTTAGATTCTGTTAAAATATTAAAAAACATTAGATTAAACATTGCTGTTGAACAAGACAATAAGTCTTTTTTAAAATTAACAATTAAAGTAAGAGATAAAATTGTTGCAGATGGCCTAAGAGACAGCTCGTTTGATGTTACAAATAAAGGGATTCATTTAAATGCAAAGCAATTTAATGAATTAATGAAAAAGGAAGACTCTGTTGTAATTGATATGAGAAACCATTATGAAAGTGAGATAGGACATTTTAAAGACGCTGTTTTGCCAGATGTAGATACCTTTAGAGACTCTTTAGATATAATAGAAAAACAGATGATCAAACATAAGGATGATAAAAATTTATTAATGTATTGTACTGGAGGCATAAGATGTGAGAAAGCAAGTGCATATTTTAAACATAAAGGATTTAGAAATGTATACCAATTAGAAGGGGGAATTATTGAATATATAAGACAAGTAAAAGAAGAAAATTTAGAAAATAATTTTCTAGGAAAAAATTTTGTCTTTGACAATAGAAGAGCTGAAAAAATTAGTAATGATATAATAGCAGCTTGTCATCAATGCGGATCCCCTTATGATATTCATACAAATTGCGCAAATGATGCTTGCCATTTATTATTTATTCAATGTGATAATTGTCGGGATAAAATGGAAAATTGTTGTTCATATAAATGTTTAGAAATAAAAAATATGCCTTACAGGCTTCAAAAACAGTTAAGAAGTGGTCAAAAAAATAGTAATGATATATTTAAAAAAGGGAGAACGAAAAACATAACAACATTTAAAAAATAATTATGTCTTGTCAAAATTGTTCTTCTAAAAATAATGGAATTCCAAAGGGATGTAATAATAATGGAGCCTGTGCTAGTAATTCATGTAACACTTTTACAGTATTTAATTGGCTAAACGACATTGCTGTTCCAGACGGACAAGAGCTATTCCCTTATTCAGAGGTGAGATTTAAAAATGGAAGAAAGGCCTATTACAAAAATAATTCTGTTTCAATATCTCTTGGTGATATTGTGGCTATTGAGTCTAATAAAGGCCATGACATTGGAGTCATTACTTTACTAGGAGAACTTGTAAGAATTCAAATGAAAAAGAAAAATATTAATCTTGATTCTGAGGATATATTTAAAATATATAGAATTGCTTCTCAAAAAGATATTGATGTTTGGCAAGATTCTAGAAATAAAGAGGATCAAGTAATGGTTAAGGCTAGACAATTGGCATCTAATCTTAATCTTAAAATGAAAATATCAGATGTAGAGTATCAGGGTGATGGAAATAAGATTACTTTTTATTATACAGCAGATGAAAGAGTTGATTTTAGGGAATTAATTAAGGTATTTGCTAAGGAATTTAAAGTACGAATAGAGATGAAACAAGTTGGATTAAGAGAAGAGGCCTCAAGGTTAGGAGGGATAGGTTCTTGTGGAAGAGAATTATGTTGTTCAACATGGCTACATGATTTTAGGGCAGTCAATACATCAGCAGCTAGATATCAGCAATTATCAATTAACCCAGCAAAATTGTCTGGTCAATGTGGAAAATTAAAATGCTGTTTAAATTATGAGCTAGGGACATATTTAGAGGCTTTAAAAGATATACCAAAAAAAGAAATTAAGTTAAAAACAAAAAAGGGCGTTGCAATATGTCAAAAGATAGATATTTTTAGGAAACGTCTTTGGTATACATATATTGATAATCCTATTGATTGGTATGAGCTTCAAGCAAGTGTTGCTAATAGTATAATTAACATGAATAAAAAAGGGAATTTAGCTAATTCTCTTGAAGAATTTTCAGTATCAGCTAATGATAAAGAACCCAAAAAACTACAAAGTGTATGACATATAGAATATTCCTTTTCTTAAGTTTTATTTGCTTTTCTTCATGTAATAATGAGATGGTATTTAGCAAATATACCTCTCTTCCAATGGTTTGGCATAAGGACAGTTTAGTGAAATTTAACTTTCAAATAAATAATAATTCTAATCGTTATAATACATATATAAATCTTAGGGTTAATGATGAATACATGTTCAATAATATTTTCTTGATAGTTAATTTTCAAAATTCAAATAATATATTAAGCATAGATACATTAGAGTATCCTATGGCTACAAATTCAGGCGAGCTAATAGGAAGAAAATTAATAGGTATAACTGAGAATAAATTAATTCATAAAGAAAATATTGATTTATTTAAGGATGAGGAATATCAAATAAGCATTAGTCACTCAATGAGATTAATTAATAAAACTGAAGGAATTGAACTTTTAGAAGGTATATTAGATGTGGGATATAGTATTGAAGAAAGAAATAAAAAATAATAAATGTATTAATGTCATATAGAAATTTAAATAAAGCAAAAAATAAATATAAGTCCTATGTTTTATTAATGTGGACATTTTTTATAGCCATTACATTAGGCCTGTCAGGGACTTTCTATTATGCATCAACTGGAGGTCTTGGAGAAATGCCAGATCTTAAGGTTTTAGAAAATCCGAAAACTAATCTTGCTAGTGAGGTTATATCTTCTGATAATAAAACATTGGGGAAGTATTATTTTAATGATAACAGAACTCCGGTAACATTTGAAGAACTCCCCGGTCATCTTATAGATGCTTTACTATCTATAGAAGACATTCGTTTTTATAATCATTCTGGGATCGATTTTATATCGACTTTTAGGGCAATAATAAAATTTGGTAGAGATGGAGGCGGAAGTACAATAACCCAACAATTAGCCAAGCTATTGTTTCATGGTGAAGGATCAAGAAATACATTAGCGAGAATTACACAAAAAATAAAAGAATATATTATTGCTATTCGTCTTGAAAAGCAGTATACAAAAAATGAAATTATTGCTCAATACTTAAATATTTATGATTTTGGTAATAATGCTGATGGGATAAGAAGTGCTGCAAGAATATATTTTGCCAAGGAGCCTATTGATTTAAACATTAATGAATCAGCAATATTAGTTGGGATGTTAAAGAATTCATCATTATATAATCCAAGGCCACATAGAAATCCTGTTGGAGTAAAAAACAGAAGAAATGTAGTTTTAAATCAGATGTTCAAATATGGATATATCGATGAACAAGTTAAAGATTCAATTCAACTACAACCACTATCATTAAAGTATACTCCAGAATCTCATAGAGAAGGATTAGCAACATATTTTAGGGAGTATTTAAGAGCTTATATGAAAGAATGGCTAAATCAAGAAGAAAATAGAAAGCCTGATGGATCAAAATATAATTTGAATACAGATGGATTAAAAATATATACTACAATTAATTATAGCATGCAGGAATATGCTGAACAAGCTATTGCTGAACATATGCCTAGATTGCAAAATGAATTTTTTACTCAAAACGAAATGGTTGATGATTCAATTGCTCCATTTAGAGAATTGACAACGGGTGCTGTAGATACATTATTGAGAATATCGATGAGAAGATCTGAAAGATGGAGAAAAATGCGATATGATTTAAAAAAACCTATTGAGGAGATAGAAGCATCTTTTTTTGAGCCAACAAAAATGACAGTTTTTTCATGGGATGGTGATATTGATACTATCATGCAGCCAATTGATTCGATGAAATATTACAAATCTTTTTTGAGACCAGGCATGATGTCGATGGATCCTTCAAATGGTTTTATAAAGGCATGGGCAGGGGGAATGAATTATAAACATTTTCAGTATGATATGGTTAAGAAAGGGAAAAGACAAACAGGATCCACATTTAAGCCATTTGTCTATGCTGCAGCCATTGATCAACTTCATCTTTCCCCATGTGATACTTTCCCAGACAGTCAATTTTGTATTGACAAAAATAAATTTGGAAATGTAGAAGAATGGTGCCCAAAAAATTCAGGAGATAAATATGGAAGAACTCGAACTTTAAAAAATGCTTTAGCAAATTCTGTTAATACAATTACAGCAAGATTAATGGATAAAATTGGCCCTAGGCCAGTAGTCAAATTAGCTAAGAATATGGGAATAGAGCAGCGTATTTTACCAGTACCATCAATTGCTTTAGGAACACCTGATTTAAGTGTTTATGAAATGGTTGCAGCCTATTCTACTTTTGCAAATAAAGGAGTTTA
>CEPK01075332.1_pt1 | contig 17901 bp, 14 predicted proteins | sample 356231 | NCBI WGS metagenome assembly CEPK01 (sample SAMEA2620259, study PRJEB7988) | marine metagenome | biome: marine biome (ENVO:00000447); feature: deep chlorophyll maximum layer (ENVO:xxxxxxxx); material: "saline water (ENVO:00002010), including plankton (ENVO:xxxxxxxx)" | depth 80 m
TTTTTCTCTTACCAGTACCATGTTCTGCTGAGTATACACCACCTAATTTTGTAGATAAATCAATCATATAATCATAAATTTTATAGAGTGCTTTATCTTGTTTTTTATCAGGAATTAAATGAAAATGCAGATGACAATCTCCTAAATGACCAAATAATAAATATTCAATTTTTGCAGTTCTTAGTTTATTATGAATTTTAGTAAGATACTTTTTATAATTTTCAGGTGGGACAATAGTATCAGTTATAATACTAATACCACCCAAAGCCTTGGTTTTTCTTAAAGCATTATCAGGTATAGAGTGTCTTGCTTCAAAAAATTTTTTCCAATTCATTGGATCATTTAATACTATAATAGAATCTAAATCAATGGCATCATCAAAACCAGTTAAAATATTCATCCACTCTACACTTTTTGATTCCATACTACTAGAATAAATAGGGATTTGAATGTAAACACCGACATCTGCATCTTTCTTAAATAAAAATTTTTGATGTTTCATATATTTTTGTGAATTATATCCAAAATATTCTAAAGCATTTATTTTACTTAAATCTCCATTAAAATAATTATAGAGATAATCATGTAGATCTATAGCATTTTCTTCATTGTCTAAAGATATAAAAAGTTCTAAAAAGTCTTTTGGGCGCTGAGCTAATTTTAACGTACATGCAGTTATTAATCCTAAAATACCCTCACTCCCTATAACCAAATCAATAAAATCCATTTCTCCATTATTTGATGAAAATAAACCACTTGCGTTTTTTATCTTAGGTCTTTTATACTTTGGTACAGGTAGCTTAACAACTATATTATTATAATTTAATTCAAAATACCCATCACGAGATATATAATCACCTCTTTGAGCTTTTATAAGATCACCATTTGGTAATAAAAAATCTACACCTTCAACCCAATATCGTGTTGCCCCTCTTTCGCCAGGTATAAACCCTGAAGCATTACATGCAAGAGTTCCACCTACGAGTGCATCATTTCGACTTGTAGGATCAACCGGGTAATAAAAATTGTTTTTTGTCAGTTCTAATACTTTATTTCTTAGATTTTCTAATGGAATACCACATGGAGTTATAACATGTTTTAATTCAGAATTTACTTTAATATTAAAATCTTTTAATAAAACTGTAGATAATATGATTCCACCTTTTGGGGTAGCGCTACCTGTTAAATTAGTTCTACCTGCAGAAACAGTAATCAATATTTTACAAAAATGTGTTATTTTTAATATGATTGCACACTCTCTTCTTGATTTAGGTTTAACAACAAGAGATGCATTACCAGATATATTTGACCAATCAGAAGAATAAGCATTTATAATATCATTATCTATACTGCAAGCAATTTGCAATGTATCATTTAAAAAAACATATAAAGTATTATACTCATTATCCCAATCCCCAATAAAATTATCGATAATTATATTGTCTTTATATGTTAAACTTGTGGTTTTAATATATGAATCTGCTTGCGAAATAATAATTTTAAATTACTTTAACTATACTAATTTATAATGTAAATAAAATATATCACACGTTAATTATTTATTGTTAATAATCTAGTAAGCTATTTAAATTTTAGAAGTATCAGGCCCGTTCGTCTAGTGGTTAGGACTCATGGTTTTCATCCATGCAACAGGAGTTCGATTCTCCTACGGGCTACAAATTAAAAAAACCACTTACCAAGTGGTTTTTTTAACATTAAATTAATGTTTAATTTCATTAGCTCATATTATAAATCAACAAAATATATGTTAAGCCTCATTAGGTTTGATGAAAATAAGATTAATCAAATTTCATATGTAGATGAAACATATAGAGGCTTGAATTCTGAGAAAACTCCATTAAGAGTTTTTTACACACATAAAAAATCTTCGCAATCCATCATCATATTTCCGGGTGCATCTCCCTATGCAGAAAATCATCCAGGAATGATAATGCTTGGAAATGCACTTAGAAATGCAGGATATAATGTTTTTTTACCACGTATTCCTAATTTGAAAAATTTAATTTTAGTTAAAGAAAATGTTAGCTGGTTTGCACATTGTTATAAAGAGCTTTGCAAACATAAAATTATTAAATCTCAGCCTATCGCTGTTGGATTAAGTTATGGTGGGGCAAACCTATTAAGAGCAAGTCTTGAAAAAGATATCCAAGTCTCACCTCCAAAATCTATTTTATCATATGGAACATATTTTTCAATAGAATCTGCTTTAGACTTTTTTCTAACTGGTGAAATTAAATATCAAAATAAATTATATAAAATTACCCCTCATGAATGGGGAACAATTGTTATTTTTTATAATTTTTTTAAAACCATAGAAACCAATTACAATAAAAAAGATATAACCGAATTACTCAAATATCGCATACGTGATGAGGATGATTTAGTAAAACAAAAATTAGATAAGTTGTCAAAAAATGACCAAAAGTTGGTTGAAAAAATTATAAATGGGAAAGTAGATGATGAGTTGAAACAATTAATCAATAAAATGATTATTGAAAATCAGGAATTGCTTGAATATTTATCTCCTAAAAAATGGGCTCAAAAAATTAATGTTAAAACGTTTATTATTCATGGAGCCAATGATTCCATGGTCCCATTTACTGAATCTACCTTGCTTAATCAAAATATAAAAAATAGTGAATTGCTTATTTCATTTTTATATGAACACAGGGAAATATCAACAGATCGTGGTATATTATTTAAAATCAAAGAAGTTTTCAAAATGATTAATTTCTTTTCATATTTTTTTAGATTTAATAAATGATTATTAAAACATTCCAAGGTGGATTTGATAAAAACTTATCATATTTAATCTGGTGCAAAAAAACAAAAATTGCAGCTATCATAGACCCTGCTGTAGAAATAAATCCGATACTAGAAGAAATAAATAAAAATAATTTACAATTGAGTAAAATTTTTATTACTCATACTCACCATGACCATATTGCCTTTTTGGATGATTTCTATTACTTGTTTCCTAATATACAAATTTTAGTACACTCTAAACTAAAAGGTGATTACTATAACATTCAAATTGAACACAATCAAATTATAACTGTAGGAGAGGAATTAATCATTTGTCTTTATACACCAGGACACTACTATGATTCAATATGTTTTTGGAACAAAAAAAATAAATCATTGTTTACTGGTGATACTATGTTTATCGGTAGGACAGGAAGAACAGTGAGCGCCAGAAGCAATATTAAAGATTTATACAATAGTATATATAATATTATACTTAAACTTCCTCATAATACTACTATTTTTCCAGGACATCATTATGGATATAAAATATCTGCCACTATTAATGAAAATATTATTTGCTCAAAATTTTTTAATGCTAAATCATTAGATGAATTTCAAGAAGTAATGAATCAATATGAGCTAAATCGATAATTTTTCATGAAAAAAACCTATAAAAACATGGTTTTTTTTCACTTTTTAGCACTTTTTATTAAAAACCGCTTGTTTTTTAGACGAGAAATACATACTATTGAGTGCTAATTTTTTATTAAAAAAAATTAATTTAAAGAAGGAGAGTAATATTATGGCTGAAAAAGTAGCAAAATGCGGAGTAACAAAAGAAAAAGGTCACTTATACTATCTTGGAAAAGATGGTAACGTTTGGGCTTCAAAAATGGCTAGAGGTAGTGACAAAGGCGGCAACGCTAAAAAAGTAGCAGATACAAATGTAACTAGAGAAAAAGGATGGTTGTACTTTGTAGATAAAGATGGTGACGTTTCTAAAGCTCCAATGGCTAGAGGTAGAAAATAAGCTAACTACTTTATTAAAACTAAAAAAGCCTTCTAAACAGAAGGCTTTTTTTTTATATGAAAATCACTTTTCAAATATTAATACTTAGCTTATTCTTTTCTACACTTTTTACAAATGATATTGATTCTATCAAAATATCTGGGAATTTAAAAACTAAAGATAGCACTATTTTAAATACCATTAATAAATCTATTGATAGCCTATCAATCAATAAACAAAAAAATATAGATGAATTAATCAAACTAAATATATTTGATGATGTCACAATCAATTATAATGATAATATTTATCATATAACTGTTAAAGAAAAGAAAACAATTTCTTATGCTCCATTGATTGATAAAGTTGATGGACTCGGATGGTCATTTGGTTCTCATGTTTATATTAATAATATTAGGGGGTCACTAAGTCATATAGATTTATCCATAGGTTTTGGATCAATTAATTCTCAAAAAATTAAATATAAAAAAAATAATCTGGTAGTTGGATATTCAAATAAAATCCTAAATAGTATTGAATCAAATTATATTAATAAAGAATCCCTTTTGGATATATCATATACAATAAATAAAAATCTTGAATTGAACTTCGGTAAATCTCGTAATCATTTAAATTACAATTCACAATATCATGCAAAATTTGATTATTTAAATACAGCAATATTATACAATAAATCAAAAAACAATTTCTTTGTTAATTCCTTTTTAAAATATAACATATCAAATAAATCATCAGATAAAAATTATTTTAAATTATTTTTTAAACTAGATAAACACTTATACATAGAAAATAATAACATTAAATCTAAGGTATTATTTAGGTCACAAATTGTTTTAAACACTTATAATGAAAACTTGTCTCTAGATTTTGAAAATTTATATCTTGGGGGGGATGATTTTGTACGCAGTTATAATCCTGATCCAAATAATAATCCTGATGAAGTAGTTGATAATTTAAAGTTTAGAAATATGCTTTTTCAATCTATACAATTTGAATTTCCTATTTTAAAAAATGAATTTTTTACTTCTAAATTTTTACTTTTTAACGATTTTGCTGTAGGGAGTAATAATTATAAATATTTCAATAAAAAAAATAAAATCAAAGGTTATGGTTTTGGAATATCTTTAATTACAATGTATGATATGAGATTTGATATTTGTATAGGGCTTAATAAATTTGGCAGTAATCAAATACATTTTATGAAAAATATTAATTTCTAAAAATATTTTTAAACAACATAACCTTTTTAAATTGATTTTCTTTACCATTTAACATTCTTTTAATATTTGATCTGTGAGTAAAAATAATAAATAGAGACATAATAATTGAAAAATATCCAAAATATGAATTTAATCCATTGGGATAATAAAAATATGTAACTATTACCAAAACTATACTAGCTACCATAGTTCCCAATCCAACAAAACCTGTTGTGATAATTATTATTAACCAACTTAAAAATACATATATAATACTTTTGGGGAATAATGTTCCAACAATACCAATTAAAGTTCCAGCTCCCTTTCCACCTTTAAAATTATAATAAATAGGATATACATGCCCGGCAACTGCTCCAACCCCACATAAAATTAATACCAGTTCATTAGGAATAGATAAATCTCCAATAAAAGTAATTTTGCTAATATACAAAACAGCTACAACACCTTTAAATACATCAATGAATACAACTCCTAATGCAAACATAGGACCGATAGACCTTAATGCATTTGTACCGCCAGCATTACCGCTACCCATTTTTCTAATATCCACACCTTTTAATTTACCAAGGACCATACTGCCTGAAATAGACCCCACTAAATAGCTTAAAAATATATTTATAATAATATCCATATATTACCTTTCTTGTATTCCTACAGCTAAACCTCCTGGACCAGCATGCGCTCCCAGTGCACCGCCTAGCTCTAATATATAATGCTTTAAAATATTATTGTGTTTACTGATTAATAATTGCAATAATTGTTCACCGCTTTTACTATCATTGGCATGGGCAACCATAATATGATATTTTTTATTTGGGTCAATTTTTTTATCCAAAAAATTAACAAATTTTTCAATTCTATTACTATGTCCATAAAGAACTCCTCTTGCTTTAAGCTGACCATTTTTAGAACCCAAAACAGGTCTTAATCGTAATACATCTGCTATAGTTTTTATCTTACCAGGCAATCGACCACCTTTAACTACATAGCTTAAATCTTTTAGTACTAAGAATACTTGTGTTTCATCTCTTTTTTGTTCAATTTTTTTTACAATTTGACTATATGTTTTTCCACTTTGCTTTAAATCTACTGCATATAAAGCAAGCAACCCTAACCCTACAGATGCACTATAGGAATCTATTACTTTAATATTTTTAACCTTTATAGATTTAGCAGCATTAATACCAGATTGAAATGTTCCGCTCATTTTTTTAGATAAATGAATTGAAATAATTGAATTATAATGAGAAGAAATAAAATTATATATTTTTTTAAAATCTCCAGGTGTTGGTTGTGATGTTTTAGGATGATTTACATCTACTTTCATTTGTTGATAAAATTCAGATGTTGTTTGAGTAACTTTATCAATATGCTGCTGATTACCAAAACTATATCTAACAGGGACTACCTGAATTTCATTTGCATATTCATCAGGTATATCTGCCCCGGAATCTACAACAATAGCAATTCCACTTGATTCTGTATGGTGAATAGTATGCTCCTGCTTAGTCATATCATCTACTTTTCTATCTACTACCTTCCCATATGCGCTGCAAATTTTATATAATTTTGCAGGGGTATTTGTATGAATATGTATTTTAACACGTTTTTTTGTACCTGCAACAACCATGCTATCACCTAAGTGTTTTATCATCTCTCTTAATTCAAGACGGTTTATATTTTTACCCTCAATAGCACATTCAGTACAAAATTTATTTTTAATAGTAAAATCAATATCTTTTTGAAGAGCATCAATTTTATCATGATCATAGGAAATATCAATATGATGGGATTGAATTTTTGTATTTTTTTGAACACTATTTAACCAACCTTGAATTAATAACACAAATCCTAAAGCACCTGCATCTACCACATCTGATTTTTTTAAAATTTTTAATATGCTTTTAGTTTTTTCAAGAGAATCAACAGAATGATGATAGCATCTATCTAAGAATAATTCAAAATCTATATTATCTTCATTGGCTATTTCTGCTGCTAGGTTTGATACATCCCGCATTACTGTAATTATTGTTCCTTCTTCAGGACTCAATAAAGAATCTTGCGCACTTTGAAAGCCTTCTTTAAATGCTAAAGCAAAATGAGTACAATTAATTACATCTAAATTTTTCAAACCCTTTCTCATCCCATGTAAAAACTGAGCAATAATAGTCCCTGAATTACCTCGAGCTGAATCCAAAGCTGTATCTGCAATAACATCTAATGTATCAGAAATATTTTCAGAAATTTTTGTACTACATTCTTCGACAACTGGCAATAATGTAAAACACATATTTGTTCCTGTGTCACCATCAGGAACTGGATAAACATTTATCTCATCTAATTTATTTTTATAATTTAATAAATTGTTGATTCCCGCAGTTAAACCGCTGTAAAACTGATGTCCATTGATTTGAGTTAATTGTTCTTTCATTCTGAAATTCTTTTTAATAATTGCATGATTTTTAAAGCATCAAACCACTGATGAAAAAAAACCATGAACTGTTTTTTAGTTTTAGAATTTAAACTAATTTTAATCCATACTTTTTCAAAACTATTTTCATTAAGAAAATTACAAATATTATCACCTAAATTTTGAATCAATTCTTTATTTAAATCTCTGTAAGAACATTTATAGTTATTAGTAGCAATTGAAATAAATTTTTTGATTTCGTAAAATGTTGAATCTGAAAAAAATAAATTATTAAACTTTTTTGTTTCTAAAAATTCCTTCATTCTATAGCCTGTCCCCAAATGAACACGCTGTTCAGACCTTGATGAAGGGTGAACTAAAATTTTATCAATAAAATGAATTTTTGTATATTTTGCTAATGACTGTAAAAAATAAAAATCTTCTCCCGCTTTTCTTTTAGGCATACCACCAATTAATATATATGCCTCTGCTGTGCAAATAATTGCTGAGCCCATACTAACGTACCCATATGGAGAATTACAAGATCTTATTTTTTTAGCTATTTTTAATAATTGTTTTTCATAAATTCGTATTCCTTTATTAATTAAAGAATCTTTTGATTTTTGATGTTTGAAATTCACAGTGCATGCATGAAACATTGTGTCTTTATAAAAATTAATTATTGTTTTTAAATATGTTGAGCTTATCAAAGTATCTGCATCCAATGAAAAAAAAAGACTGTTTTTTTTTGAATATTGTACCGCAAAATCAAATCCAATTTTTCTTGCTAGGCCAACTCCAAAATACTTTTTATTTATAGCTTGTGATTTTGAATAACAGTCTAATATGATATACTCAAAATTATACTTATTTTTTTCTATTAATTGGTGCGTTTTATAATTTTCATCTATTATTTTTTTAGATTCCACACTACTATTATTAATAACTAATATAACCAATAAATGATTTAGTAATTCCTGATCTTGCTCATTTATGCTTTCTAGGGTATGAGTGATATATTCCAATTCATTATATACTGGAATAATTATAAAATACGGGTAATATTTTTTTTCTACATTATAATTTTTATAATCTAAATCTTTATACAAAAATTTTGTTTCATACTTTTTGTAGCTTAAATTAAAACTCATTTTCAAAAAACTTTTCTATATGCTCACAAATTAAACTAAAATCATCAGCATTAACCCATTTAATATTAATACCCCTTTTTTGCATTCTTCTGAAAAATGTCATTTGTCGTTTTGAAAATTTATTAATACCAAAATTTAATTTTTCTTTCATACTATCATATGAAATTTTATTAAACAAATATTCTCCTATAAACTTGTATTCTAACCCAAAATATCTAAGTCTATCTAAAGTTAATCCTCTATCAATCAAATGCCTGACCTCATCGATCATGCCATCATTTAAGCGTGCCTCTAATCTAGATTTAATTTTTTTTAATAATTTCTCTCTATCAACATCAATTCCAAATACTATATATTCTATATGACCTGTATCTACTAAATGATTTACATTTTGATTATTAGTTAATAAAATTTCCATAGTTCTTATAATTCTTCTTTTCGTTGTATGATAACTCGCATCATAACTATTATTAAAATTGCTTTTCATTTCATTTTGAAGCTGCTCTAAGGATTTATTTTGTAATTTATTTCTTAGTGGAATATCGGGAGGTGTATCGTTCATTTGATAATTTAGCAAAATTGATTCTATATATAACCCTGTACCACCAGATAAAATTGGTACTTTATTTTTTTTATTAATAGTATTATATACTTCTAAAAAATCATTTTTATAATCATACACACTATAATTTTCAGATGGATTTAAAATATCTATAAGATGATATGGTATAGATACTTTGTTAATATTATATTCATCTAAATCTTTACCAGTTCCAATATCCATGCCACGATATATTTGTCGAGAATCAGCTGATATAATTTCTGTTTTATATTTATATGCTAGTTTAACAGAAAGGGATGTTTTGCCTGATGCAGTAGGTCCTAAAACAGCAACTAGTTTAGACATAGCTATAAAGTTAATTAATTTGAATTTCAGCTGATAAAATTGCTTCAATCATTTCAGCTGAATTTTGAAGATGTGATTTTGAATAACTATCAAAATCATTATTTCCTATTGCAGAATAAATATCTTTTAAAATATTTTTTAAGTTATATCTAGCCAGTGAAACAACATCACTTGAAAACTCAATGTTTGAAAAAATCATTTGAGAAAACATATTAATTTGCATCTTTTGCAATTCTCTTTTATAACTATTAATATTTTCTACTGTATATAGTTCTTGCCAAATAACTTTAGTTATGCTATCAAATAATTCATCCATTGTTAAATATTCATCTGAATCAACCTTAACCTCATTATCATGAATTCTAGCCAACCTTCTTGGATGAAACAATGAATATAGGGCATACATTTGTATCCTTTGCACCACAGAATGTATCGGATAATCATTTCTATCTAGTCTCCATGCTGAATCTCTAAAATCTTCATGCCTCTCAGGTGAGAGTTTATTGAGTAATTCAGGATTAAAATAAAATGCATTTTTATCAAAAAAATAATCATTTAAAAACTCTATAGCCGCTTTTTGTTTTTCTACCTCAACAACAACAAACGGAGGTTTTTGACCTTCATCACCAACATGGTTTCTATGAAAATATACTCCCCCCACAAACTTTGAAGCTGAAATTCCAGCATTTATATATTCACCAATGCCTTGTGAAAAAACACTTCTAATTTTTTGATATCTTTGCCCATCATATTCAAATTTATCCAACAAATTATTCCATAATTGCTTTGTATGCTCCAGCTCAATTTTATAATATTGGATAGGATCACTACTCATATCCCAAACACCACTTAGTGGGTCAATACCCCTTGAAGATCTACCAAAAGTATCTTCATCGGTATTATATGCTAATAAAGGATGATTTGAGTTTCCAGCAATTTCATCAAGATTTATTTTTTCATTTTCATCATTAAATTGTGTATAGCCGTATTCAATGGCCCATAAATCATATGGCCCTGGTTTAGTCTGAAATAAAGTATTTCCTTTATCTAATAAACAAACAGGATGATAATCCATCACTGATCCACTAATACCATATTTTTCTGTGAAATTTTTATCACTTAATTGATCAATAGAATATATTGAACTTGCTTTGAAATTATGTCGCAATCCTAATGTATGCCCAACTTCATGCAAAACTAAATCTACTAATCCTTTATAAATATAATCCATTAACTCTTCTTTATTCCCTGAAATAAGATTTTGATTAATTAAGTTATGCCAGCCACTTGCCATTTCTTGCTTAAGATGTTTGGAATAATTACAACTCTTGTGATGATGTTTGTGATCATTTTCTTCCCACATAGATATGGCTTCATCATCTAAAACTGGAGTAACAAATTCTTCAAATTCCTCATAAAAACCCTTTACAAAATCTGCGCTTATTCTAACATCAGCATCATAAATCTCGCCAGTATAAGGATTAGCTCTGCTAGGGCCAACAGCATAACCTGAGCCAGGTTGAATAAACCACCTTACAGTGCTATATCTAGAATCAGCAGGATCCCAATCTGCATCATCTGGCATTTGTTTAGCAATAATAGCATTTTTAAAACCAATCTTTTCAAATGCTAAATTCCATCCCTCTATACCATCCCTTATTGCTCCCCTAAATTCTTCAGGAACTGTATTTTCAATCCAGTATACTATTGGTGTAACTGGCTCTGATATTTTTGCATATGGATCCTTTTTAACTAAATTCCATCTATTTATATATCTTACATATTGCGTTTCTTGTAAAGTATTTGTGTAATCCTGGAAAATTGTTGAAAAATAACCTATTCGGTCATCTACTTCTCTTGGCTTATAATCATTATCTATAATATTAGATATACTAATATAATATTTTATTTCCATACTTCTCGAATTGGGTAAAGTATAAGAACTGGTAAATTTATTGCTTTTATATTGAGCTGAAATTTCTAATTCAGCATTGTAAGGAAATGATTTAATATCAATAAAAGAGCTATTTTTATAATCAAAAACATATCTACCGCTTCCATGTTGAGATACATAACCAATATCTCTGATAAACAATTTATTAGCATCTACTAATATTGAGCCAGTTTCTTCATCAGGACTAGATAAAATTTGAGCTGTTGAGATAATAGAATTAGAAAAATCATTTTGTACTGCTTTGGATATCGCCCTATCATCATCTGCTCGAAATAATACATTTATATGAATTAATTGTATTTTTTTACCAATTTGTTTGAAAATAAATGGAAACTCATACAACATTGATGGTCCACCATAATAGTAGGCATCACCAGATTGTCGTGTAATATTTTGCATAAAACTTTTTTGAAAATCTTCAGGCTTTAAGGATAATAATAGTTTATTTTGATTGTAATCCCAATAAAAATCAAAAACACCTTCTATCTTTTCATAATTTTTTATAACATCAATATAAGCTGGAAGATCACCTTTTTTTTTCTTTATGACTGGGGTTTTATCTTTAACAATTGATTTTTTCTTATCTTTGAGGAAATCAATATCTAACTGTTTATATGGGTCAGTAAATGCAAGTGCTGAGAAAATACATACTATAATGTAGTATACTGTGTATTTATTCATATAAATAACTTAATAATTCGACTATTAATTTCATAATGATTGTAAATTTAATATTTGATTTCTTTTAGGCCCTATAGATATAATTGAAAATGGAACATTCAATGTTTCAGATAAATAATTAATATATTTTTGTGCCTCTACAGGTAAATCATCAAAAGATTCAGCATTATCAATAGGCTTTTTCCAACCTTGAAATTTTTTATATATTGGTTTTATATTTTCTAAATCATTTAAAACATTAGACATTTCAGTAACCTGCTTACCCTTATATTCATAGTGAGTACAGACCTTGATTGTATCAAAATGATCTAGTATATCAAGCTTCGTTAATGCCACATCAGTCAATCCATTTACCCTAACACTATAACTTGCAGCCACCAAATCAAACCAACCGCATCTTCTTGCTCTTCCAGTTGTAGCACCTACTTCCTTACCAATAGATTGCAATTTTTTGCCATCCTCATCAAATAACTCTGTGGGAAAAGGGCCACCACCTACGCGAGTTACATATGCTTTAAAAATACCTATGATTTTATCAATTTTATTTCCTGGAATACCAGTTCCTGTGCTAATTCCGCCTGATGAACAGTTCGAAGATGTGACATATGGATATGTGCCATGATCTATATCTAGCAAAGTCCCTTGGGCACCTTCAATTAAAATATTTTTATCAATAGCATTGTGTACTATAGGGAAAGTATCACTAACATATTGGGAAATAAAATCACATGAATCATAAAAATCCTGGAAATTAATTTGATTAACAGCACCTTTATCAATTTCATTATTTTCAATAGCAGAATTAAGACGTTTTTCTATTTTAAATTTTAATTTCTCAATATCTAGTATATCAATGGCTCTTATTCCAACTCTTTGATATTTATCTTGATAAGTAGGGCCAATTCCCTTACATGTTGTGCCAATTTTATTGTTAGACCTTTGTTCTGTTGTTTTATCTATTAATTTATGTATTGGAGTAACAATATGAGAGTAATAATCTATCAATATTTTGTTTTCAAAGTTAATACTATTACTAATCAAGCAATCAATTTCTTCCCTAAAACCTACAGGATCCACAACCATTCCATTTCCTAAAATACAAGTATTGCTCTCACGCAAAACACCTGTGGGAATTTGATGTAAGACAATTTTTTTATTATTATGATAAACTGTGTGGCCTGCATTGCTACCACCTTGATACCTCATAACAATATTAGAATCTTTGCTTAATAAATCTACTATTTTACCCTTACCTTCATCTCCCCATTGACCACCAACTATTGCATTTATTGACATATCAATTAATTCTCCTCAATTTGAATATTATAGCGTTTCTCCAAAAATAACATTATAGGACTTGCCACAAATAATGAAGAATAAGTTCCTATAATAACTCCAATAATTAATGCTAAAGAAAAGGGTCTCAATACATCGCCACCATATATAAAGAGTATAACAACAACTAAAAGGGTTGTTAATGAAGTAACAATTGTTCTACTCAATGTTTGTGATAATGATTGATTAATAATTTTATCCTTATCTCTATGGGGATTCTGTAACATATTTTCTCTAATGCGATCATAAATAACAATAGTGTCATTTAATGAATAACCAACAATAGTTAAAAATGCTGCAATAACTGCAATGCTAATTTCAATATTAATAAAAATAAATATTCCCAATGTAATGATAACATCATGTATTAAAGCTGCAATGCTACCCGCAGCATAAGAGCCATCAAACCGAATTGCAATATATAAACCAATTAATAATAAAGATGCAAGAATTGCATTGCGAGCATCTCCTGTTAATTCATCTCCAATTTTAGGTCCTATAGATTCAATTTTACTAATTTCATAATTACTAAAAATTGTTTTTACACTATTATGTAAAATATCTTCATTGCTTAAATATTCCATTTTTAAAATCAGCTTAGAAAATTGAGAATCAGAATTGACCTGAACAACATTAACTTCTTGATTTAAATCATTTATTAGTTGGTCCCGTAAATATGATAAATCAAAATCTTTATCATATACATGTAAGTCAATAATTGTTCCACCCTTAAAATCAATTGATAAATTTATTCCTTTAAAAAAAATTGCGTATAAGCTAATAACTAAAAATCCAAGAGAAACATACATCATAATTTTAGACAATTTAACAAAATTAATTTCTAATTTTTCAGGTATAATATTCATAATTCTATATACTTATTTTTGTATAATTTTTATTTTTTATTACAGTTAAAAATATCGTTTTAGTTAAAAATATAGCAGTAAACATAGAACAAAAAATTCCTACGCTTAGTGTTGTTGCAAAACCTTTTATTGGCCCTGAACCTATAAATGACAAAATAAATGCGGTTAATAATGTTGTTATATTAGCGTCTAAAATTGTAACAAAAGCTTTTTTATAACCATTGTTTATTGAGGCATAAATATTATTTCCTAATTTAATCTCTTCTTTAATTCGTTCAAAAATTATAACATTTGCATCTACTGTCATTCCTACTGTTAATAATAAACCTGCAATTCCAGGTAATGTCAGAACTGCATTCATAGTATATAATACTGCAAAAATTATAATCATATTAATTACTAATGCAATGTCAGCAATAAAACCTGAGGATTTATAATATAAAAGCATAAATATCAACACTAAACACAATCCAATAATCATAGATAATGAACCATTATTGATTGAATCTTGCCCCAAAGATGGTCCAACATAGTTAGTTTGTATAATATTTATTGGTGCAGGCAGTTCCCCAGCTTTTAATACACTGGCAATATCTTTTGCTTCTTGCATATCAGCAAAACCGCTAATTTGTGTTGCTCCACTAGATATTTGATCTCTTATAAATGGAGCCATAAAAACTTTTCCATCTAAAATAATTGCAACTTGTCTATTGATATGCTTACCAGTAAATCTACTCCATTTTTGTCTTCCCTCCTTAGTCATATCTAAATTAACTACCCATTGACCTGCATTATCGGTTCCCATTTCTGAAACTACAGCTTTAGGTGTTTGAATCATGCCTCCTGATATGGCTGGATTAGAAGATACTAGATACGTACGTCTAAATGGCATGCTATTATCAAAATTTTGAGAAAAATTCAAAACATCATTATCCCAAACAATTTTATTATTTGACTTGATAAATTGCCTGATTGATTCAGAATCTAAAAAAGCTTTTATTTCTTCAAAATCCTTTTCATAAACTAAATAACCTTCGGAAGTATTATCTGGATACATCAAACTATCTATATTAGGCGAATTAATTAAATTATTTTTCATATGATTTTTTATATTTGATAATATATTGTCATACTCTTCTTGCTTCTTAACCAATGATAATTCAAAATCAGCTGTTCTTTGAATATAATCTTTAGCTCTAGAAACATCTGATATGCCAGCTAATTCAACAACAAGACGGCTATCCCCCAATTGCTGTATACTTGGTTCACCAAGACCATATTGATCATGGTCTTCAATTCTATTTCTCATAACATCTAATACACTTTTCATAGCATATTTTTTTTGATTTTCCATTTCATTTATTATATCTTCATTATTTGAAGATTTAGATAAGTTTGAATAAAATTTATTTAATTTAACTTGCTTAGATTCAGATAGTCTACCCAGCTCTTTAATAATGGTCGAGCTATTTTTAACACTATTAATTTGAGCCTCTAATAATAATTTTTCTAAATCTGATGCAGATTGTTGGGATAGTTTTTTCTTTGCTAATTTTTTTATAAATATAAATTCATCAAGCTCTAAAACAATATTTAACCCACCTTTTAAATCAAGACCAAGCTTAATGCTTTTTTTTTCGTCTAAATCATTGTTCATTACATAATATGAAAAAGTGGGATATATAAAATATAATGAAAAGGAAATTACTCCTAGAATTAGCAGCCACCTATATTTAAGATTTTCTAACATTTGGGGAACAAAATTTAATTTAATTTAATTTACTTAACATATAATAAGGCATGTAAATTTAAGTTTAATTTTTAAAATAGTTAAGCCATTTCTTTTCAATCAGTAATATTGCATAAGAAAACAACAAGCGTTAAATTCAATTACATTTTTTTATACAAATGAAATCATTTAATACAAAGATTATAGCTTTATCAAACCAAAAAGGTGGTGTTGGAAAAACAACATCGGCAGTCAATATTGCATCATTTTTGGCAATTACAGAAACACCTGTTCTTATTATTGACATGGATCCTCAATCTAATGCTTCAACTGCTCTGGGAATTAAAAAAAATCAATCTCACAAATCAATATATGACGTTATAATAAATAATCAAAACATAAAGGATTGTGTTCAATCCACTGAAATTGATTATTTAGATATAGTTCCTTCAAATACAAAATTAGCAGGCGCAGAAGTAGAATTAGTTAGTATGTTTACTAGAGAATCGGTTTTAAAAGAAGCATTAAGCAATATTAATGGGAAATATAAATATATCATTATAGATTCACCTCCATCACTTGGACTTTTAACAATTAATGTTTTAACAGCAGCTAATTCTATTATTATCCCAATACAGTGTGAGTATTATGCTCTTGAAGGATTATCACAATTATTAAATACAATTAGACTTGTACAAAAAAATTTAAATACTACGCTAGATATTGAAGGAATATTAATTACGATGTATGATTCTAGGTTGAACCTATCTCAACAAGTTTTAAAAGAAGTTCAAGATTATTTTGGAGATAAAGTATATCAAACATTGATTAATAGAAATGTTAGATTAGGTGAAGCTCCAAGTCATGGGAAGCCAATTATTTTATATGATGCAGCATCAACAGGATCACAAAATTATATGAATTTAGTATCTGAAATTTTAAATAAAAATGGGTAAAGTTCTAGGCAGAGGATTAGAGGCTCTCATTAAAACCTATAGCTCTGATAGTCAAGATATCGATCAGGGATATAAGCTTAATATTAATCAAATTGTTCCTAATAAAAACCAGCCACGACAAAAATTTAATTCAAAATCGATGGAAAATCTTATTCAATCTATTAGAGAAAAAGGAATTTTACAACCACTGGCTGTCAGAAAAAAAGAGGGTGATTTTTATGAATTAATTGCAGGAGAGAGAAGATTTAGAGCAGCGCAAGCTGTTGGTTTAAAAACAGTTCCAGTATATATTGTTAACATAAAAAATGAATCAGAAATGATGGAACTAGCTCTTATTGAAAATATTCAAAGAGATAATTTGAATTCAATGGAGGAGTCTGAAGGATATGCCATTTTAAGTGGGAAATATAATCTTACACAAGGCCAAATTGCAAAAAAAGTATCAAAAAGTAGATCAGAAATTGCAAATAAACTAAGATTGCTAAAACTTCCTCCAGTGATACAAGACAGTTTAAGAAATGGACATATCAATTATGGCCATGCAAGAGCATTGATCAGTATACGTGAATCTACTATTATTTTAAAAATTTATAAAAAAATTATAGATAAAAAGCTAAATGTTAGGCAAACAGAGTTATTGATAAAGTCAATTAAAAATAATTCACAAAAAACACTCAAAAATTCAGCTAACTATTCATCATATGAAAAAAAATTAACTAAATATTTAGATACTAAATTATCAATAAAAAAAACTGGCAATACGGGTAAAATCATTATTGAATTTGATAATAATACGGAACTTAAAAAAATAATTACTTTAATCACAAAAAATTAATGAATAAAAAGTACAAAGTAATTATTATTAATAATCAAACCCAAAATAGTTACAGTCT
>CEPK01036540.1_pt1 | contig 17817 bp, 19 predicted proteins | sample 356231 | NCBI WGS metagenome assembly CEPK01 (sample SAMEA2620259, study PRJEB7988) | marine metagenome | biome: marine biome (ENVO:00000447); feature: deep chlorophyll maximum layer (ENVO:xxxxxxxx); material: "saline water (ENVO:00002010), including plankton (ENVO:xxxxxxxx)" | depth 80 m
AAAGTAGGGCGGAACTGATCCACTGCAGCCAAGGTAGGTTTGAACATGACTGGACCGATCTGATATGCGTACAGCGTATTGATGTGATTAGTTGCGATTCCGATGTAATCGCCGCCATTCCTGTGGGCTTCGGAGATCGCAACGATTCCATCGCCCCATTCCTGCTGCGCCCTTTCAACATCCTCCAAGCTAACCATCTGAGCTAAAACCCCCCAACGCCCTTCAATGCATTGAATGCCGTATTGACGTGAATGGCGGTTCCCAGGGACAGAGCGTCCTCATCTACCTTGAACTTGGGGTGGTGCACGCCATATGCCTCCATCTCTGGATTGCCGACGCCTATGAAAGAAAAGCACCCGGGTATGACTTCGGTGTAGTAAGAGAAGTCCTCCCCGCCCATTATCGGCCCCATTTCTTCGACCATCCCCTGTCCTAGGATTTCTTCCGAGGCGGATTTGCTCAAATCCCAGCATCCGGCATCATTCACTGTAGGTGGAAAATCGTTGCCTGGAAACGTCACCTCGGCCTCGCATCGATTGGCCAGGGCTATTGACTCTACCACCTCCCTGACTCTGTTCTGCAACTGGGAAATGCCCTCGCTGGTCAGTGACCTTATCGTGCCCTGTAATTCCATTGTCGGAGGTATAACATTAGTCGCGGTACCCGCGTTTGCCATCGTGATGCTGATTACGCCAGATTCCAAGGGATCCAGCTCACGGGAGATTAGCGTTTGAAGTTCGACCACTATCTTCGAGCCGGTAACCACCGGATCCACTGTAAGGTGGGGCATGGCTGCATGGCCCCCATTTCCTTTGACTAAAATCTTGATTGACGACGTAGCCGCCAATAGAGTTCCCTCTTTTGATGCTAGGGTACCAACGGGTAATTTGTCAGTGACATGTAATCCGAAGATTTGCCTCACCTTGGGATTTTCCAAAACCCCCTGCTCCCTCATCATCTTTCCACCTGCTCCTCCTTCTTCTGCTGGTTGGAAAATCAGCTTGATTGTGCCATCTATTGCCTGTTCGTTTTGTTTCAGGACTCTGGCTGCACCTAGAAGCATCGCGGTGTGGCAATCATGTCCGCAGGCATGCATTTTCCCATCAATTTCACTTCTAAAATCCACATCTGCTTCTTCGTGGATGGGCAAGGCGTCCATATCCGCCCTTAGTGCGACACAGGGATCCCCCCCGTCCCCAATGAGGCCGACAACACCTGTTATCGCTATGTCTTTTTCATAAGGAATGTCTAGCTCTTTCAGGGTATTTTGAACGAGTTTGCTTGTTTCGAACTCCTCGTACATCAATTCGGGATGGCGGTGGATGGTTCTTCTTTTGTCAACTATCCATTGATGAATATCTTTCGATTGTGAAAGTATCTCGCTGATTTGCATGTGCCATAAGGTGGCGTACTAATATTAGAATTCTGCCGGCCGAATCTAGAACCACAATTTCTGGTTGGCCTCGTAGGTATCGTAGAATTTCTGATCGCTCGTTGTGAGATAGATTATGGCTTCTGACAATGCTATTATCGCAGATGCGAATAGCGGGAAGACGAGGATCATCCCTACCGTTGACATCAGGAGCAAGATGATTCCTTGGTTGTTGTAACCCAGATAGAATTTGTGAACGCCGAAACCTCCCACGAGAAGTGCCAGAATACCTGCAGTCAGCCTATTCTTCTCTGGTGGTCTGCCGTCCAATGTTGTTACACTGTTACTGATAGAAGCGGAGGGGGCTTGATTGGGGCTTCCTCCGCCGTTGTTTTCTTCATCCTGCCACCACTGTGAAGAGCTCTTTGCCACGACTTGAGGGTAAAATTTCAGTAAATTAATGTTAGCAACTTTGCAACTCTCGGGACGCGATACAGGGGCATTCATTCCATGGTCTAGAATCCAGTGAGAATTGCCGCCAATAAATCAAGGATTCCGAGCCCTACATCAGCAGAAGTAGCATCTCCCATCCTTTCCACCGGGTCCTTTTTGTTCCTGGTCCTAACGATAGAGGGGTCGCCTTCTCCCCCCTCTTCGTATGGCTCCAACTCGCCCTGGTCAAACCACATCGATCCGCATTTGTGGCAGCCATCGACCTCGTAGCATTTCCCTCCGGGGGACACCGTGAATTTGGACATCTCAATCGGGCGTCGTGGACGAATAGTCAGGCAATGCGGGCATAGTATTCCTGCCGGTGAGCCAGTGAACACTCTCGCTGTCAGCCTCTGATAGTCGCCATGATGCATGTTATTTTCCAACCAGTTCTTGTCTGCAAGTATTCCTCTGCATTTCCCGCATTCGCAGGCGCTTCCGCTCCACCACTCGCCCTTGTCCTCCAGTGCTGTATGGCACCGTGGACACACTATGGGGAGCATGGATTTGATTGGGAGGAGGGGGTCTTATCTGTTGTGCCTGCAGCAATCACGATTGCTGATTTTACGCTGACTCGCACCTGGCATTCGCTAGGCAACTCGCACTAACCTTCTGATTGCTCACGCAAGGAAGGCTGAGAAGCTCATCACGCTGATAGCAATCCCAGCGTACGACCCAACCATCAAAGTCAATATCATTCTAATCATAAGTTGTACGATGGACGTATAGGTTATCAAGGCGTGTTTTGGTACAAGGGCGTGATGGATACACGTCTTGATAACCCCTATGTAGACGGCGATGTTCATGTTTAGAGAAACAATGGATATCTGGTGGTTCCTACAGGGACTACTAGGCGGAATACTAGCGTGATGCTTTCGCGCACTACGATAAGAGACGGGATTGTAACTCCCGCTTTCTCCGATCGCACACTGAGATGATACGAAAATCAGAGGGAGGGGCGACTCTCCCTCTGAAACAATATAACTCCGAAATTAGAGATATTAATTTGGGTACCTCTAAATAATAATCAGCATTCGTGGGGTCATGCCTTGTGACTGCTGCGACTGTGACCCCTGTGGCCCTAGTTGTTCATGCGATGGGTGCTGCTGAGTCAGCATCTTACCTATCGTAGAACGCTTAGAGAGGGGAAAATAATCGGTAACCTATTGTGCCTCCTTCTGGAGCGGATTTCATGTCTGGATGTCTCGAAAACTTTCCAAACGAATTGGAGCCTAGCTTCTCCTGCCTTTCTGACTCCCTTTCTGCTGGACCCGCTTCCGGTGTGTTGATTCTCGTAATAGGCATACCTCTGATAGGGGTCATAAAGGCCTACATGAGGAAGTTGATGGATAACGTCGACTTCGATGAGGGGCTCGAGAACTTCCTTTACAGGATCGCCGGAGTTGCCCTTTGGGCATTGGTGATTCTCACAGCGGCTGACGAGTTCGGGATCAACGTCACCGGCTTGGTGGTCGGCCTGGGGTTCATCGGGCTCGCGGTAGCATTCGCGGCACAGGACACAGTGGAGAACGTTATCGCAGGGGTATTCATCATCATTGACAGGCCATTCAGGGAGGGTGAGAGGATACTACTTCCGAAGAACCTGGGGGGAACCTACTCTAAGTGGGGGGACGTGACTTACATCGGCCTCAGGACCACTAGAGTTAGGTCTACAGACGGAGTTCTGCTGACCATCCCGAACAAGCTTCTGACCAAGGACGCAGTAGCGAACTTCAGCCATAGCTCCGACATGGAGCTAAGAGTCAGGATCCGCCTAGGCCTGACTGCCACGTGGTCCAACGTCACCAAGGCTGAGGAGATAGTGAAGGACATCGCAGACAACCATGCTGACATTGTGAGCAAGCCTAAGCCACCAGAGGTCGTACTGAGGGGTTTTGGGGATCAGGAGATAGTGATGGAGATTCGCTACTACGTCGACAATGCGAGAAAGATGAGGCCATCCAAGTCGTTCTTCGTCACTGAGATACTCAGGAGGTTCGAGGAGGAAGGTGTGACCCTCGCATTCCCAGTAAGAGTGAACATGAACAGCGATGTAGACTTGGAAGGACTGGGTTTCTGATCACGGAATTTCTGGTCCTTGGGGATAGTAGAACTGGGTTCAGCTAGAGCATGACAGCATTGAGCAGCCTACTCTGTTCCTAGCCCACTCTGGCCTCCTACTGAACCATTTTTCCTCGTTCCCGGGTTGTTCGTCATACGGTTTCTTCAGCATCTCGTAGAGGGCTGTTGCCACTGAGTAGTCTTCCTTCTCGGCGGCATCGATTGCTAGTTGGGCAATCCAGTTCCTCAAGACGTACTTCGGATTGGCATTCAGCATCGACTCCCTGTCGGGTCGGCCATCGACCCTGCTCCACCATCTGTCCAACCAGGAGTTCCACTCTTTCTGCGGGATTTCCTCCTCTTTGTAGAAGGCACGAGTCAGATGGTTGGAGTCCGGCTCTTGGATGGTAGAAAGCGTCCTGAAGAGTATAGTCATGTCAGTCTCGGTCAACTGCATAACTGAAGTCAATTCAGAAACTAGGTCCCCATCTCCCTCCTGGAACCCGTCGAGTCCGAGTTTCTGGGCCCACATGTGGCTACTGTGCCCCCTGTAAGACTCGTAGTATGAGTCCAAAGCCTCGTGCAGTGACTTCGGTTCTTCCATCAGGGGGGATATCGACTCCAGGAGTCGAGCGAAGTTCCACGCACCGACCTCACCCTGCTGGGCGTACCTGTACCTCCTGGTGCTGGAGTCGGTGGTGTTTGGTGTCCAATTGGGATCGAAGCCCTCCAACCAGCCGTATGGGCCGTAGTCTATGGTTAGACCGTGGATTGACATGTTGTCGGTGTTCATCACACCGTGCACGAAGCCCACGCGCATCCAGTGCGCGATCGTGAGTGCGGTCCTGTCGGCAACCTCCTTCAGCCACTCCACCAGGCCCTGGTCCGAATCCGAAGAGTGGTGGGGGAAGTGCTGCCTCACGGTGTTGTCGACTAGGGCGCGCAGAGTCTTCTGGTCCCCTGCCATCGCATGTATCTGGAAGCTGCCGAACCGGATGAAGCTCTCAGCCACCCTGCACACAATCGCACCCGGCTCGGGTGCTGGCCTCCCATCGTACATCACGTCACGCATCACTTCCTCGCCAGTGGTGACCAGGGATAGCGCCCGAGTGGTCGGAACGCCGAGGTGGTGCATGGCCTCGCTGCACAGGAACTCCCGAATCGATGAGCGGAGGACAGCCCTGCCATCTGCGAATCGCGAGTATGGCGTCTTGCCCGAGCCCTTCAGCTGCAGCTCTAGCACGCCCTCCCCCGTGTCAACCTCTCCTAGGGTTATCGCCCTGCCGTCCCCCAGCTGGCCGGCCCAGTTACCGAACTGATGGCCCCCGTACCTCTGGGCATACGGATCCATACCCACGGCCTTACCGTTTCCACCAAGCAGACCCTCCTCAGCGACGTCGAGCCCTAGCTCTCTGGCCATTTCCTCGGACCACAGTCTCATTACTGGATTTGGCATTGCCTCTGGGTCCACCCTAGACCAGCAGGCGCCCGGCACCTGCCTAGGGCCTCCACCGGTCACCTCGTCCCCCGGAGTTTCATCGAGAAAACGGCTGACCCAGTTCAACGAGCCCAGTGACTTCTGTGGCATGAATTCGAGTCGTGCTTGGGGCAATTGAAGTTGTGCATATCGGGAATTATCGAGTTTATTGTTTCTAAAAAATAAATTCACTACTAAATATGGAATTTTCCGGCCGGGTTCATGCTGAAGTGGAACAAAGTCGTCTTCGAGCTATGCATGGGGGACGAAGCAGAGGAAAGAATTCGCAAGGCTGCAATTGTCTTCGCGGTGGTGGGATTTTTTGTCCACATTGGGTTTTGGGCCCTCGACAGCACAGGGAGGATATCGATAACAGGAGAAGCGGCGGAGCTGGTCAGCTCTCCTCTTTCGAGTCTGTATACTCCCTTCTCCATACTTCTGGTCTACGAAGTTTACCAACTGATTAGGACGATTCCCGATTCTTTCTCCTCCTCGGTGGGCAAGCAGTATGAGATAGCAACTCTGCTGGTCGTACGGGACATCCTGAAACGACTCTCTGAGGTTGAGAGTTCGGAGGGTTGGGAGATAAGCTCGGACTTGGGCTTCCTCTTGGTTGAGTGCGCGGCCTTCCTCGCTCTTTTCTACACCTCACTGACCTACTTCAGGATAAGCGACAAGTCGACCAAGTCAGGCGATATGTCGGGGGATATCGCATTTTTCGTCGAAGCCAAGCGGTTGGTCGCCAATTTTATGCTGATTGTATTCCTACTAACGGCAGCCTATTCCTTCTTCACATGGATTGCATCAGTTCAGGACGGGGGCGGATCGGTAAGTAGGGTGATATTCTTCCTTGACTTCTTCACTTTCCTCATATTGGCAGACATTCTGATACTGCTGGTCTCATATTGGTTCTACACTGATTTCGGGAATCTGGCCAGGAACACTGGTTTCGTTCTATCGACCGTAATCATACGAGTTGCTATCTCCTCGGAGGGAGTCTCGGCGATGGTCCTATTCACACTGAGTGGTCTGCTAGGAATAGCCATCCTTAGGATGTTCGCACAGGATTCCGCGCCCAAAGTGCGTGGGAACCCCGAATAGCATCGTACCAACATGCCCTCCATCTGATTGAGATGATGGGAAAATAGTGATCGGAACGAAACAGGATATAATATACTGAACGGAGATGGGAGGAATTATGCAAAGATATACCATCTCTGGATTTACGATACCCCAAGTCACTATTCTGGCTGGAGCGCTGATGGCGACTCTGGGCCTGAGTTTCTATGGGTTCACCGATTACCTGACCGCCCTGTTCCCGACACTCTTCGGCGTCATACTGATGATCGCCGGGGCTGTTTCAGTGTCGAGGCCTGGGCTGAACGCACTTGCCATGCACCTCGCTGTACTGGCTTCTTTGATTTCAGCGATACTAGGATTTACAACGGCCTTGTTTGGGACCTGGACAACCACTACATCACTGATTGAGCAGATGTTGATGTCTGCCATCGCAAGCGCGCATCTCTATGCCTGCATTGCCTCGTACTACTACGGCAAGGCCAAGTTCCCGGGAGACACCCAGACCTGCGGGGTCGACGAGCGTGTGGTTGCAAATAAGGCCAGAAACCCCGGACCAGCTTCGGTTGTGGCAATCTCTCTAGAACCCTAAGACACGTTCGTGCAGAGCTAGTGATGATTTCATGCTAGATAGCCTAGGTCTTCCGGGGCACCTGAGGGAGAGGTGCATTGTAAGATCCGAGATGAGCGACCGGCCCTCCTACGTCGTACACTGGATGCGCACGGCAATCAGGCTTGACGAATGCCCCACTTTCGATACTGCGAGGCTTGCGGCGAATTCTCTAGGAGTGCCGCTCCTAGTATACCATGGAATCGATGAGAGGTACCAATACGCATCATACAGACACCACAGATTCCTGCTCGAAGGTGCTGCTGACGTCGCAGACAGAGCGGAGTCCCTCCGCGTCGATCACATTGTGCACGTTTCCAGAGAAGGTAGCAGGGGGCCATACCTAGTTGACCTAGCGAAGGAGTCCGGCCTAGTCGTCACTGATATGGTCGATCTCCAACCATGGAAGAAATGGGCAGAGAAAGTAAGCGAGGTCTGCTGCCTATTAGAGGTAGACTCCCACTGCGTACTGCCACGGCCCGTTTTTGGCAAGTCGTTGGACAGGCCGTTCAAATTCAGGAAGGCAACGGATGACGAAATGCGTGCGAGGGTAGGAAGAAATTGGCCCATAGTCAGGGACGAGGTCAGGAGGATGCCGGAGTCCTGGAGCCCTCCCTTCGAACCCGTTGATGTCCGTCTGGAGCTGTCAAAGGATGGAGGAGCGGAGCTCCTTTCCAAGTGTGAAATCGACCCCACCGTTGTTGCGGTTAATGGAGTAACTGGGGGTTCTTCGTATGCGATAGAGCATTGGGAGAATTGGTGCGATTCAGGGATAAGGAGCTACCACATGAAGAGGAATAACGCGGCATTGAGCGATGGGGTTAGCAGAATGTCCCCTTGGATTCACTATGGCATGATCTCCACAACCAGAATGGTTCGAGACGCCTCTTCGATAGGGGGGAAGGGGGCTGAGAAGTTCCTGGATGAGATGCTAGTTTTCAGGGAGCACGCCCAACACCACGTGCATGCAAAGGATAACCCGGATGATTGGGCCAACATTCCCGGATGGGCTATTACATCGTGGAACGACAGGGGGCCGGTAGTCTCCGAGTTGTCCGCGATCGAGCTCGAGAGGGGGAGGTCCGGCGACCGCCTTTGGGATTCTGCACAGACGGGACTCGTCAGGCACGGAACCATGCACAATAACGTACGAATGACATGGGGGAAGGCATTTCCCGGATGGAGGGAGGATGCGGAAGAGGCAATGCGTCTGGCCCTGGAGATGAATGACAGATTCGCACTCGACGGCAGAGACCCGAGTTCCATTGCAGGGGTCCAATGGTGCTTCGGCCTGTTCGACAGGGCCTTTGGGCCCGTTGACCCGATAATGGGGAAGGTCAGGAAAAGGCCCACCCATGTCCATGAGAATCGTATTGACATGACCGCCTACGAGGAGTTAACGAACAAGGCTACGATGGGGTTTTCCATGGACATAGGGATCGTCGGCGGAGGCCTCTCGGGGATGTTCGCTGCGAGGCTGCTTTCCGATCTAGGGCACAATGTCACAGTTTGGGACAAGGGTTCCAGGATAGGGGGTAGGCTGACCGGTTGGCAGACCGATGAGGGTTCCAAGATTCATCTGGGAGCAAGCGCCCTTGACTCGATGCCGAGGTGGATGGATAGATTCGTGGATGAGTGGGCTAGGCTGGGATTGGTCAGTCGCGAGGGAGGTTCGCTGATCCCCGATGCCCCTCTCCCGGAACTTCTGAAGCACTTGTCTGAAGGGTCGTCCGTCTGCCTAGGCACCAGGGTGACCGGGTTGGAGCTAACGGAAGGGGGCATACGAGTTACCAAGGAGTCCGATGGAGATGGGGAAGTTTGCAGATACGATAGGGTAATTGTAGCCGTTCCCGTAGAGCAGGCTTCGGAAATAGCAAGCGACTTGGACATAGACATCGATGGCGAAAGCATTCCCAGTATTGTTGCATGGGGATTCTGCGATTCAATCCCCGAGGAAGTACCGGAGGGTTTCAGAATCCATGATTTGGGGAACTCGACGACGATGGTTGAGTTATCTACAGAGATGAGTGGTCAGTTGATTGACCAGGACAAGCGCTCGTTATCGAAAATTATCACGCACTCAATGGGCATTTCCGGAGAGGGTTGGAAGTCCCATAAGTGGAGATACAGCAGGGCTTCCTCGGGGCCTGGACACGTAGTGACCAAGGATGGGGTCTCTTTCATTGGCGATGCTTTCGGACAAGAGATAGGATCTGCTGGAGCAGCTCTGGATTCGGCATCGAGGGCAGTGTCAAACCTGCATTTGTCCATTCTGGAACCTGCATTCGGAAGGAGGCCGGTGCAATCGTCGCTGACTGATTGGTAGGTCCGGATCACAGGTTTTCGAAATCAGAAAAGTTTGGCCTGGCGTGAATCCCTAGCCCCCCTCCCCCTCCGACGGACTGCTGGTCTTCTTCTACTGCCATGCTTCTGATACACCTTCTTGCTGGCTTCCCTCGTTTCCTCCCCGCTCCTTGCTGCGTAGGTCCTCCTGACTCCTTCTTTCCTGGCCGATGCCTCGTCCACTATGGGTGATGGATAGTGCTTTCCAATCACGCAATCCACCTCATTCTGGATTTCTTGTGGCATCTTCCAAGGCTCGTGGATGTATTTGTCCGGCACACTTCCCATCTCAGATACCCAATTTCTGATGAACGTCCCCTTTGGGTCGTGATCCCTGCCTTGCTTGATTACCGAGTATGCTCTGACGGTGTTGATTCCGGTAGTACCTGACTGCATGCCGACTTGAGACCAGTGGATTCCGGGCTCATAGTCCAAGAACTGTCTAGCAAGATGCAGCCCTGTCTCCCTCCAAGGGAGCCAGAGGTTGTACGAGGCTGCAGACATCATCATCGCCCTCATACGGAAATTAATCCAGCCTGTAGCAATTAGACTCCGCATACATGCATCGAAGAAGGGCCATCCTGTGGTCCCCTCCGACCAGGCTCGAAACCTCTCTTCGTCCATCTCCCTGTTCATGCCCCTATCTATCAGGGGGTTCTGAGCACGAGTGTCCAGGGTTGGTTCCATCTCTAGTTTCTGCATGAAGTGACAGTGCCAGGCGAGCCGACTCTGAAAGGATGAGAGGCTCTGAAGCCAACCCCCTACATCCTCTCCTCTCGACCTAGCCTCCTTCAGACGTCTCATCTTTGAGGAAGTGGTCTGCACCACACGCCTAACGGAGATGCATCCGGTGCTGAAATATGGTGCCAGTCTAGAGCAGTTATCAACTGCCAGGGAGGGACTGGACATGGACCATCTGTATGACTCACCTCGACTGCTCAGGAAGCTCCTTAGAACGTCCATAGCAGCATCTTGCCCGGGTATTGGCCTGTGAATAATCTGTCTTCTACTCATGCCAATGGATTGCATTGTGGCATTCGCATGTTTCGATTGAACCCCTGCTATTCTCTTGGGAGGGGCCAGGAGATCCAGACCCATTCTGCGATCTCTGGATGTTTTCCATTTATCCCTCCCCTTCATACCCCTGATCACCCCATTATTTGGGTACTCAATCCATTCGACTTTGTTATCAACGCACCATTCACTTACTCGCTTGTCTCTGTCGAAAGACCATGAAGTGCCAGTCTCCTCGTGACTCCTAATTCTTGAAATCGTGTGCTTCGCATGGATCTCTTCCATCGCTTCAAGGGCGTCTTTGTGCATGATGTCGAGATTGGCCCCGGTCGCCTCCAGTTTCTTCCTGAGTTCGTACGCACAGTCGAGTTCCCACTCGATGTGTATGGGGTCGCAGTCAGGCTGTGCCAGCCTCTGAGGCTCTACCAGGAAAAGGCATAGAACCGGTAGATTGCTACTTGATGCTTCGAAGAGTGGGGAGTGGTCCGATGTCCTCAAGTCCCTCTTGAACCAGACCACCTCAATTGCCATACTTTCTCTTGCAAACTCAAACGGATATGAAGTGGTGTTTCGCCGAACTGATGGGCGTCGTACGCGTCAGTGAAAATGATGGTTCGATGGTTTCACAAGTACGCGTTTGCGCGAGTGGATATGGAAGAGGGCCAGTTGGATGGGCCGACATCGGGAGTGCAGGAGGTTCTGGTTCCAGAAAGGGTGGTTGACGCACTCCCGACCATGTACTGCTTCGAGACCTGCCCGTTCTGCTTCAAGGTCAAGGCCATACTTGGATCGAGAGGGATTGAGTACTCCAAGGTAGAGGTGGATCCCACTTTCAAGACCCAGCTTAAGTGGTCCGACTGGGGCAAAGTACCAGTTTTCATCGATGTCGATGGAACCCAAGTGAATGACTCGAACCACATCCTCCACTACATAGACTCCAGGGGCGCTAACTCGTTCCCCCGTGAAGGCGAGGATCCTGAGCAGGACCGATGGATGGATTTCTCTAACAAGGTTCTCGGGAAGTCGATCGTTGCGGTGATCTACACCTCCTACAGAACCTCCCTCAGAGCCCTCGACTACGTTACCAAGGTCGACAACTTCTCGTTTGGGAGTCGCCTAGTGAACAAATGGATGGGCGCATTCATCATGCGCATGGTGGGAAAGAGCAGAGCGAAGATGTTCGAACTACCTCCTCGTGAGAACCTCCAGTACCAACTGGACAAGATGTCCAATGGTATAGAGGGTGACTTCTTCGGCGAGGGAGAGCCCAACGGAGCGGACTTCGCCAACTTCGGGATACTTCGTTCCATGCAGGGATTGAATGGGTTCGACATAGTCGAGAGGCACGAGGTGATCTCCGGTTGGTACGCAAGGATGCAAGAGCACTCAGGAGTATACTGACTGCCTCTAATGCCATTACGAGATCCTGTGATGCCAACCTCGTTAGTTAGGCATTTGGAAGAGAGAACTCAAGACCTCGTGATGTAGCGAGGACACGTGGACCCGGCACTGGTTCTCATCCTTCTACTGCACCCCATAGCCGCACTTCTGGTGATTAGGGAGTTCATTCTGCAACGAGATTGGAGAAAAAAGAGTTTGGAGCTGAAGGGGCAGGAAAGGGCTTCCGAGTCAAGGCGCCACGAGATAGAGGGGGAGCGACTTTTTCGTCTGGTCATCGCAGTAATTGGGCTTGCCTTCCTGGCTCGTTTAGTATCGGCCTCTCTGTCGGGCGAGGATTTAGGATATGATGACCTGATGCCTGGTCATTTCCATGGGTGGGGAGGTTTACTCGGGCTTTTATTGATGACTTATCTGTGGGTTCTGGGTCGGAGGGCAAGCTCGAGGAAGGCTGCTGGCGAGTCATTCTCGAGGACGAAGGATTTGCACGGAAGGTTATCGGACGTGATGATGGTGCTAATCATAATTCACGCCTTCCTAGGTTTCCTGTATCTCCTACAACTCATAGGAAATTTGTGATGGGGAGTTTTAGGAAATTGTGTTCCTCGATTTTTTGCCCCCTAATTGGTGGCATTTTTTGAACAACCATTTATGCCTACTACGGCTACTATGTATCTATGAGCGAAATTATCGTGCTTCTCGGGGCTGTGTCAATCCTCACCGTTGCGGTAATGGATGCAATCAGGTTGACATTAGGGCAGATTTTCTCGCTTATGGACGGCTTCTAGTCAGAGGCGGAATTCGACAGACTAGATTACTCCCGAGTCAGACAATTCGTTCCAAACGACGAACAGTGCGATGATGCTCACGATGATTTCTATTGTTCTCTTCACGAGTGCTTCACTGATCGTCGCAATATCATCTATTCCCAAGTCAGTGGCACGTCGCTGGGGGCGAGTTGGAGAGCTACTCATCCTCGGAGATGACCTGGATTATATCGTTGGCAGCCTCGATGCAGACCTGCATAAGTTCGGTAGTTGTCACAGATGCGAGCATTTGCTGTTGTACGTTAACTGAGCTGCATAGTGAGGCCGAGACCTGCCAGAGGAAAAGCTCCTGCTCCTGCGGATCCACAGATGAAACACTGTCCTCGTAGTCCATCTGCTGCCCCCGGTACATGCAGCTTACCATAATCAGGTTGGATAGAGGGGAGATGTAGCCGACGAACGACTCGAAGTCCTGCTGGTCGTGGTTATGCACTATGGGCTCCATGACCTCGGCCTCGCACCTGAGGTAGAGTTTCCCATCTGCTGGGTTGTCCGCCTTTTCCATCAGTTCGTCCACGGCGGGAAAGTGGGTTCCCGAAACATCATTGTCGAGCACTGGTTGGATTACCTGTGTTGACTTGAACCTCCTTCCTGAGATGATGTTGATCATGATGTTCGAGCCTGACTCCTGGTAATCCTCGATCTCGACCAAAACGCCGTACTTCGCGGGCTGCGTCCAACCGCCGATATCCTCGGTATCCGGATCGTAGGTGATGTAGCCGAACGGCTTGCTGTCCAAGATGCAGTCGTCCATCATTTGTTTGTAACGTGGTTCGAATACCCTGAGAGATGTGCTAGACATGGGCATGAAGTCTGGTCCTAGGACAAACAGCGGGAGCTTGGTTGTGGGCATGCAAAAACCACTGAGCAGGACAGACTTAAGGTTCTGTTTCCCGTAACCAGTTTTGACTTGGTTTTCCCTACTCCTTCTGTGATGTGAGGGCCTTCTCTACTCGGTTGAAGACCTCGTTCTCAAGTTTTGAAATTCTGGTAACCAACTCGTTTCTTGAGGCCCCTCCCTCCTTCCATATTGGCACCATGGATGTCCAAACACCCTCTCCCTTGACCCTGGACCAAATTGCAGCACCGACATGCATAGCAATCAGTAGATAACTCAGTGAGGCTGATATCTCGTGCAAAGCGAGAGAGAAGTCCTGCAAAGGCCCGTCCTTTACCCCCTGTGTGAACAAACCGGCTATCAGAAGCCCCGAAAGCGGCAGCATAGCGAGGCACAGGTACATCGACGTGTGGATCCCCTTGGCCAGATAGCGATGGGCGAGGGGGACCGGTTCAGTGGCGCCCATGAAAGTCTCGAACCTTCTCATGTAGGAGTACCGAATCATCACAATACCAAGGAAGACTGCAGCGAAGGCGACCTCGAAGGCCAGCAACGCGGGGTCCTCGAGCTCCTCCAACTCATCGATCTGCTTGAAAATCCCATATGCGTAAAGGATGATGAAGCCCCAGTGGAAAGTCTTCCCGAGAACAGAATGTTGCCTGGCCCCCCCTGCCTGTTCCATGGCAGTTCCAGATGATTCGTAGAGTTAATCTTCTCGTGTTTCGCGTTCAGTACTCTACTGGGACTGGGTCCAGAGACCTCCAAAGGAACCAGCAAGCAGCACTCCGGTATGGCCTCCAGGCATCTGCCACCGCCAGCATCTCGCTCTTGGATTGGGCCTGTGGGTCGAGCATCCTGATTCCCTTGACAACCCCCAAGTCCCCCAGGCTCAGAACGTCCGGCCTCATAAGCGAGAATATGAGCATCATCTCCGCCGTCCAGGGCCCGACTCCCTTGAATTTCACGAGATGCCTGATTAGAGATTCATCATCCAATTCCTCGTAACCGTCTGGGAGAAGGGGAGTTTCATCGTTGGCAATACCGAGAATGTACTGGCTCTTCTGCCTGGAGAGTCCGCAGGACAGTAACGCGTCAAGAGGTAGGGCACCAAGTGCCTCCCTGGTAATCTCACCACCGCTCATCTCCTCTAATCGACCGTGGACTGCATCGGCAGCCTTCACGGAAATCTGCTGACCGACTATGCTCCTGACCAGGGTCTGGAATAGTTCGCCCCTTCCGGACAGCCCCTCCCCATCGAATTTCTTTACGATGCCGCCGATCAGCGGATCTCGGGATAGTTGAGCGGTGGCGTCATCCCACCAATCTGGCCTTCCTACCTGCACGGCCATGCAACAGTACTGCCGCTCTATGAGTTTACTCGGAACGGATGCTCACTAGTTGCCGCACCCACAACCTGGGTTATCGCATGATGGATCCGCCTTCTCGACTCTCGTCTTCTTCGGCTTCATTTTCTTGACCATCTGGCTGACCTTCCTCTGGCCCTTCTTTGTTCTTGGGTTCATGTATGCCTCTGGTGTTCGCCACTATTGAATATTCCTAGCCTTTCATAGTGCAGTGGGGCTTCCTCATCCGCCTGAGGAGACGACCACCAGTTCCAACTTGGAATCATCCTTGATGAGGGACGTGTGCGGAAGTATGGTCTGGCCTTGTACGGCAAGAACGGTGGAAGGGGGGATCTCCAACTTCTCCAGGACCTCGCTGATGGTAATCGGCTTGCTAGACTCCACCTCTAGTGATTCGCCCTCGTGCTGAATCTCGACTCTCACGAGTCACGGGGGGCCGGGTCAGCCTTATGTCTGATTCGCAGGTGGGGAGTTCGCTGCCGAGATCGCATAGCCCGGTATTGCGGTGGATTCGAAATCCACTGTCCATTGGACGCGGGGGTTCAAATCCCTCTCTCGGCGCCATCTCCGTTTCGTCTTGATTAAGCAGTAGGCTTTTGAGCGCGAGTTATTCGGTTAGGCTATGGAAATTGAGAGCGAGTATGGCCCAGCATTTACTATGATGACGGCTAATCTGGCACCTGGAGAGCAGATTAAGGTCGAGCCCGGAGCGATGGTAGCACAGTCCGAAGGTCTGGACATGAAAACGGGATCCAGTAGCGGAGGTGGACTGGGAGGCATAATGAAAGGCTTGGCAAAGAGAGTAGTCGGAGGCGAGTCTTTCTTTGTCAATACATACACTGCAGGGCCATCTGGAGCATGGATTTCGATGGCACCTTCTGCTCCTGGGGACATCGAAACATTCGATTTGAGTCCGGGACAAGCATTCTACATGCAAGGAGGTTCTTTCATGGCTTCGACAATAAATGTAGACATCTCGACCAAGTTTCAAGGAATGAAGTCCCTCTTTTCGGGCGAAGGAGCTTTCTTTCTGCGTGCGGAGGCCGCTGACGTACCTGGAAAGGTATTCTACACATCATTCGGGGCAATGAAGGAAATCAAAGTCACGCCAGATACCCCTATCAAAATCGATACAGGTCACGTAGTAGCATTCACAGAGGGATTGGATTACAACAGAACGAAAATCAAGGGAGTGAAATCATTCCTCTTCGGTGGTGAAGGTTTCACGCTAGATTTCCATGGTTCGGGTTCAGTCTGGATTCAGACTAGGAATTTGGAGTCAATGGCAAGCCAGCTGATTCCATTTTTGCCCACTCGAAGCCAATAGAGTCAGAATCCTGGCGTATCAGGCGAGTGCTTGAGAATCACGACCCTAGCACCGGGGCCTATCCTCACCTGGGGGCGTCCGGCCCATTCGCCGACCTCTCCGTTCAGTATGGCAATCTCGTCCCCCCTAGATATGGCCGCAGCTGACACGGGGACGAACTGCTTGAACGCAACCGAGGCTGCCGAGCCAGTCTTGTCCATCAGTGTGATCGACCAGCGGTTCACATCAACGCCGTTGGGGTAGGCGTCTATCGACCAGACCCTGCCTACCACGCTTACCCTGGTCTCAACCTCTACCACAGGGGCGGAGTCCCCCTCCGAGGCCATTGATACGGAAGAGTCCCCATCCAGGTCTATCTGCAACTGGCCCCGCCACAAGGAGGGCATTCCATCGTCGATCCTGACGCGCGAGCCCTCTGAGATAGTCCGAGTCACCTGGGTCGGGTTTCCCTGTCTGGAGGGTCTAACCCGTGCCCTGTCGTAGCCATCCTGGAGAGTGAACTCCAGGCTTATTGAGCCGTCTTCGAGAATCTCGGGCCCTTGGAGGCCCACGACTTCCCCTATGACGCTCGTACGGGTTTCTATCTCGCCTATCGGGGTGACGGGCCATGCATGGCCGAATCTCTCCACCCTGGTCTCCAGGGGGAGTTCGATGTCGTGGTCCGAGCCATCGCAAATACCCCTGTAGTCGCATCTGGTGCATCTGGCCCTCTCATCGGCGTGGACAGGGGTATCGGCGGGAATCCCTCCCCTTTCGAAGAACCGAAGGGGAGAGGGTTCGGGCGGGCACTCTTCGATTGAAGGGTCTCTGGAGTGAATCTTCTCGTAGAGCCCCTCCAGCTCCGAGTCCAGGGCAGCCATCTCTTCCTCCGAGGGGAGGTTGACTTGCTTCACAGTCCCTGTCCCGAGGTACCAGATTTCCAAGCCCTCTACCTGCTCCTCCCTGTCGTGGGTCTCCCACCACAGCCACGCGTACATTCGCAGTTGATCTAGGTAGTCTCCTGAACGGTCGCCCTTTCCAATCGAGGCCTTTAGGTCGACGATCTTGGGGGTCCCGCTCCATCGGTAAACCATGTCGTACTCCCCCTGGAACCATTCTCCCGGGTGAGCGCTTGTCTGGGTGAAGGGCTTTGCATCAGGGTCCACGAACCAAGGTCTGGCGACCTCCCATGCCTCCGTCCATGTTATTGGGCCGCTCCCTGCTGCTGGGTGAGGCTCGCCCCATTGACGAGGGAAACCATCGGGAGCAGGCCAGTCTTCCCTTGTGCCTGATCTCCAATCGTCCAGAGTCGGGCCCCCTCCCGAATCAATGCATGATTGGACCTCATCGAGATGCAGGTTTATCGCGGCCTCAACCATGTCCCGTCCCTCCTGCTTGTCGATGTCGTCTGCTGAACCTACCTTATTCGGGCTGGACTCCCAGTCCGCTATCGCAGACTCCCAGCACCTATCGAAGTGTGCGTCTGCCCTGGACGAGGCCCAGGAGTGTAGGGATTCTCGGTCATCCGGGACCGAAGACGGATCTAGTGGGGAGAGGCCGGGCCCTACCCAGAAGTCTTGGCTATCCCAGTCCGGGGAGCCGTCTTCTGCTAGAGGCGAGGTCATCGAGGAGCGCGAG
>CEPK01044563.1_pt1 | contig 17812 bp, 14 predicted proteins | sample 356231 | NCBI WGS metagenome assembly CEPK01 (sample SAMEA2620259, study PRJEB7988) | marine metagenome | biome: marine biome (ENVO:00000447); feature: deep chlorophyll maximum layer (ENVO:xxxxxxxx); material: "saline water (ENVO:00002010), including plankton (ENVO:xxxxxxxx)" | depth 80 m
ACAAAAATAGAAGTTCACAAGCCTCTTTTTCCTAGAATTGAAACAAATTCATAAATTTTAGGAAAGTTTTCCTAATATATTTTTTCCGTGATAATACCTCCCATTAATTAATTTGTGAATACTATCTAAATTTTTATTAGTTATTTTCCCAGCTGCAATTACATTAATTGAACTTTGATAGTTTTTTACAGCTTTTTTTATTGTTGAAGCACCAATTTTTGCAGAAGAAGATTTCCCTGAAGTAAGAATGCTTTTAACTCCATCTATTTTTATTAATGATTTAATATCATCAAAAAAATTACTACTATAATCAATTGCTTTATGAAAGGTGATTTTCATCGGGTATGACCAGTCTGCAACCCTTTTTATTTGTTCGAAATCAACATTATTATTTTGATTTAATGCTCCAAATACAATTTCTTCAACTCCTAAAACCTTTAAATTCATAATTTGATTTTTAATTTGAATAATTTCACTTTCAGAATAAATAAAGTTTCCTTTTCTAGGTCTAACCATTATTTTAATAGGAACTGAAACTTTATTTAAAGTGTTGCTTACTAAATCAATATCAGGTGTTAGTCCATCATCCTTTAGATTTTTACAAAGCTCAATTTGGTCAGCACCCTTCTTTTCAGCTTTGATAGCTTGATCTAAAGACTCTACGCAACACTCAACAAAAAATTTTTTCAAATTTTACCTAAATGAATCAAATATTATTTATAAATTATTTAGAGAACTTAACCTAAGATATTAATTAAAAAATTATAAAATGATTATAGATGCTCACTGCCATTTGTACTATGATGAATTAGCAAGCGATATAAATAATGTAATTCAGCGTGCTAATGATGTAGGGGTTTCTCGATTTGTTTGTGTGGGCACAAATGTTGAAGATTCTAAACAATGTTTATCTATTACTGAAAATAATGATGATATTTTTGCATCCTCAGGTGTGCATCCGCATGATTCCAAGGATGCAGTTGAAGGGTATGCTGATGAAATATATGAATTGATGGAATACGAAAGCATGATAGCTATTGGTGAGATAGGTTTAGATTATTATAGAAACCTATCTGAACCAGAAACCCAAAAAAATGTTTTTAAAGAGTTAATGGAAGTTGCTCAGGATCTAGATAAACCTGTAATCATTCATAATCGCGATGCTGACGCTGATATTCTAGAAATAATTTCAAACTATCCAAATGTGCAGGGCGTTGCGCATTGCTTTTCAAGCACCCTTGAAACAGCCCAAGCCTTTCTTGAGCTTGGATATTACATTTCGTTCTCAGGAAATATTACTTACAAAAATAGTCACCTCCCAGAGGTGGCTAAATCAATACCCCTAGATCGTTTAGTTGTCGAGACTGATTCACCTTATTTGAGCCCAGAGCCCGATAGAGGTAAAACAAATGAGCCTAGTAGAATAATACATACGATTAGCAAACTTTCTGAGATATATGATTTATCATTTGAAGAGATCGCTAAGCATACCTACGATAATACGACAGAGCTCTTTAGGCTTCCCTAGAAAATTATCCTAGACCAAAAACTATATAGTCTATTTTGAGCAAGCCTTTTCATTCTTTTCGAAAAAAATGGGGTCAGAACTTTCTTAATGATACAAACTTATTAAATAAGATAGTTAAGGTTATAAGCCCCCATACAAAAGATTCTATTTTAGAAATAGGTGCTGGAGATGGGGCTTTAACAGAAAAAATATTTTCTATTGTAAATCAAATGGCAACGGTTGAGATAGATCCCTTATTAGTAAAAAAATTAACGCTCAATCCAAACTTAAACGGGCTTATTGTATTGGATGGAGATATTTTGAATTACGATTTAGATGAAATAAATATTAGTAAGCCAGTAAAAATTATCGGCAATATTCCTTACAATATTACATCTTCAATTATCTTTTGGCTGATTGAACAATTAGATTATTGGGATGAGGCATATATTATGATGCAAAAAGAGGTAGCGGAAAGACTTGTAGCCAAAACCAATACTAAGACATATGGAAGATTGACAGTTGTAACTAGCGCATATTTAAATAAAGAAATCTGTTTTAACATTCCACCAGAGGTATTTTATCCTAAACCTAAAGTTTACTCATCCCTTGTAAAATTTTCAAAAAAAACATCCCCCATTGTACATGATGAAGAATTCATAAAATTTAATAAAATAGTAAGAACTGCTTTTTCAATGCGCAGGAAAATGATTAAGAACACATTGTCTTGTTATCATTTTTCTAGTGACATAACAAATAAGATTGATTTTTCAAGAAGACCCGAGACGCTTAGCCCTGAGGAATTTGCAGAATTAGTAAGATCCTTAGAATAAACATGACTATTAGGTAAAAAATATTATCTATTGTAAGTTTCTTAGCTTTTTTTGGAATAAAAATAAAAGGTTACAATTATGGCAAAAGCTGCAAGGCCAATTAACGAATCTAATCGCAGTCTAAGTCAGTACTTAGAAGAGATTGGGCAGTTTGAACCTCTCCACCCATCGCGTGAGGTTGAATTAGCACAGGCAATTAAAAAAGGTAATAGGCTAGCCATGAAAGAATTGGTTGAGGCCAACTTAAGATTCGTTGTATCTGTTGCTAAAGACTACCAAGGTCAAGGTTTACCGCTTACGGATTTAATTAATGAAGGTAATATGGGCCTTATGAAGGCAGCAGGTAGATTTGACGAAACGCGAGGATTTAAATTTATTTCATATGCTGTTTGGTGGATTAGGCAATCTATTTTACAAGCCCTAGCTGAGCACTCACGTATCGTTCGTTTGCCATTAAATCGAGTAGGAACAATTTCAAAAATAACAAAAACAGCAGAAAAACTTGAAGCAGAAGTAGAGCGCTCTCCAAACGAAGATGAGATCGGAAGAAATCTTGAAATGACAACTGATGAAGTTACTGACGCAATGAGAATTTCTCGTAGGCATCATTCTTTAAATGCTCCTTTTAGAGATGGCGATAAAAATTCTTTGATCGATGTTATTGAAGATGATGGACAAATTGAACCTGATGAACCTCTAATGGCTGAGTCTCTAAAAGATGAAATTCGTCAATCCCTTGATACTTTGAAAGAGCGCGAAAGGCAGGTAATTAAAATGTATTTTGGCATTGATAGAGATTATGCATTAACCTTAAATGAAATAGGTGAAGAGTTTAGTTTAACTCGAGAGAGAGTTAGACAGATCAAGGAAAAAGCAATTCGTAGATTGAGACATAGATCAAGAAGCAAATCCCTTAGAACATATTTAGGTTAATTTGAAGGAGGTCAAATAAATTATGGTTGAAGTTACAGTTAGAAATGGTGAACAATTAGAAAGAGCCCTTCGCCGATTTAAGAAAAAATGGGAGCGCGCTGGTGTACTAAGAGAGATAAAGCGTAAATCTTTCTACATAAAGCCAAGCGATGAGCAGCGTGCCGCAAGAAAAAAAGCAGTCCGAAGAAGACTGCGATTAGCGAGATATAATTCTTACTAAATCCATAGAAGGTTCAACTATATGTTGGACCTTTTTTCCATCAAGCAATTAATATGATTATTCGTAGTATTTCTGGAGTCAGGGGGATTACTAAATCTTCACTCACTCCTGAAACAATTAAATTATATGCTCATGCATTCCACGATCTTATTCCTGACGGTCTTATATATCTTGGTAGAGACGCAAGACAATCTGGTGAAGAATTATTAGAAATTTTCTCAGCCGAACTTATTGAGATCGGAAGAGATGTGGTGTTGTGCAATATAGTCCCCACACCTACCATTCAATTTATGGTGGAGAGATCTGAGGCTGCTGGTGGAATTATTGTTACCGCCAGCCATAATCCAGAGGAGTGGAATGGGATAAAATTCGTTCGAGAAGATGGAACATTTTTTTTACCGAACGAGTGCAATGAATTATTTGAAAAAGTTGATAAAGAAGTGGTTTATCAAAAAGCAAAAAAGCAGGGGATGCTTTTCCCTGATCAAAATTCGATTCTTAAACATGTCATTCATGTAATTGAACTTTCATGTGTTGATACAAAAAGGATTAAAGATTGCAAATTTAAGGTAGCTGTAGACTCAATTAATGGTGCAGGTTCAAAAGCATTGCCCCTTCTTTTAGAATACCTAGGGTGTGAGTTGATCCCTATTCATTGTGATGGAACCGGTAAATTTGATCGCGGAGCCGAACCTTTACCTGAAAACCTTGGTGATTTGAGTAAAGCTGTTTTAGAAAATAATGCAGATATAGGCTTTGCAATTGACCCAGATGCAGATAGGCTCGCAATTGTTAATGATCATGGAATTCCAATCGGTGAAGAGTATACGTTAGTTATTGCTGCAGAAAGTTATTTAAAGCAACTTAAAAACCCTGAAGATATTGTTACCAATCTATCAACAACGCTAGCGCTTGATAAAATAGCTGAAAAATACAATACAAAGGTTATCAGAACTGCTGTTGGGGAAATTAATGTTGTCAAAAAAATGATCGAGATTAATTCAAATTTTGGCGGTGAAGGCAATGGAGGTGTTATACTAAAAGAGGCACATCTCGGTCGAGATTCTTTGGTAGCTGCTGCAATGGTTTTAAATCGATTGTCCCAAGAAGAGAATTTGACTATTTCACAGCTTCATGATTCATTACCCCATTATTCAATTATTAAGGATAAAATTGATCTAGTTAAAGTAGATGAGACGGTTTTGTTAAAAAAAGCTAAAGAGGCTTATTCAGATTCAACTATTAATTCTATTGATGGAATAAAATTCATTTGGGATGATCGATGGGTTCATTTAAGAAAGTCTAATACAGAGCCGATTATGCGTATTTATGCTGAAGCACCCTCAAAAAAAGAAGCAACTCATTTAATTAAACAAATAAAAAATTAAGATTTAAGTCCAAGGCTTTTATAAGAATGGATGTAAAAAAAGGACAAGAAATTGAATTAACAATTCAAGCATTAGCCTATGGAGGCAAGGGTATTTCAAGATATGATAATTTCGTTATTTTTGTTGATAAATCAATTCCGGGGCAAAAAGTTTTAGCATATGTTTACAAAAAGAAAAAAGATTACGCAGAAGCTAGGGTAAAAGAAATTCTCGTTGAATCGCCCTATTTTACTGACCCCGAGTGTATCCATTTTTCAACCTGCGGAGGCTGTAAGACACAACAGCTATCCTATGCTGAGCAGCTTAACCAAAAAAAGAGCCAAGTGCAGCATATTTTCGAGAGGCAGGCATCCATAGGTAATTTTGTAATAGATAGCATTGTTCCTGCCAATCCGGTTTATAATTATAGAAATAAAATGGAATTTACATTTTCAAGTAATAGATGGATTCTTGATAATGAGCCAGCAAATGTTGAATCAGACTTTGCGTTAGGTATGCATATTCCAAAAAGATGGGATAAGATTTTAGATATAGAATCATGTCACTTGATGCCTAAAATTGGAACCGATATAATTAATTATGTTAGGGATTTGGCAAAGAAGCTTAAGCTTAAACCTTATGACCAAAAATCGCATATAGGATTTTTGAGATATTTGGTTCTTAGGTTTGGACAAAATACTAATGAGCTTATGGTTAACTTAGTCACTGCATACGAAGACCTTGACTTACTTATCCCTGTTGTGACGAAGCTAGCAAAAAAATTTCCACAAATAACCTCAATAGTAAACAACATAAATACTAGAAAGGCAGATGTCGCATTCGGTGAGCATGAAATCTTGTTACATGGAGAACCCATGCTCAAAGAAAGACTTAAAGATCTCACCTTTCAAATTTCATCAAATTCTTTTTTTCAAACAAATTCATTTATGGCAGAAAAACTTTATGATGTCATTTTAGATAGTGCAGAGCTAAAAGGAGATGAAATTGCTCTTGATTTGTACTGCGGCGCTGGGTCGATTTCTCTTTTTTTAGCACAGAGAGCAAAGTTTGTTTATGGTTTTGATATTATTGTATCCTCAATTGAAAATGCCGAACAAAATGCTATTATCAACAAAATTGATAATGTAGAATTCAAAGTAGCAAATCTTGATTCGTACTTTGTTAATATGAATTCAAATAAATTGCCTGAGCCAAATATTATTATTGTTGATCCGCCACGATCAGGAATGCATGAAAAAATGACCAAATTTCTTCCAAAACTAAACCCCGATAAGATTATTTATGTATCGTGCAATCCCTCCACCCAAGCGCGGGATTCAAAAATATTGCAATCAAATGGTTATGATTTAAGTAAACTAACACTAGTAGATATGTTTCCCCATACCCCCCATATTGAGACAGTTGGTGTTTTTCAAAAATCTTAATAATTAAACAGTTTTGGTTAATATGTTTATTATTAGATTAATTAAGTCAGTCACATAAAGAATAACTAAATTTGAAGTATGCAAATATGGCTTAAAACGCTCATTCGTAATAGCTTCTTCCAAGTAGGGATAGGGTTATTTATCACCATGATTTTAGGTGGTGTAGTACTACAATGGCTAGAAACTGGAGATATTTCAAAAGGCAATAACCCCTTTTGGTGGGCAATTGTGACTATGACTACTGTTGGCTACGGAGATTTTTCTCCTGAAACTCCTGAAGGGAGAATGTTTGCAGTATTTATCATGTTTGCAGGAATTACTCTTGTATCATTATTGACAGCATCAATTTCATCAATTTTTGTTGCACAAAAAATCCGGGAGGGTAAAGGTTTGGAAAAATTAAATTTATCAGATCATTTTATTTTATGCGGTTGGAATTCAAATGCGAATAAAATAATTAATTCTATTCAACTTTTAAATCATAATCAGAGAAAAATAGATTTGGTTTTGATTAATGATCTCTCTGAGGAGGAAATAACTCAACTAAAAACTAGATTTTCAAAAATAAAAATACATTTCGTATCTGGGGATTTTGCGCAGGAAGAAACCCTCCACAGGGCAAGTATAGTTGATTCAGATACTGTAATAATAATTCCTAATAATCTAGATAATGACCAAAATTCTCATGATGAAAAAACAATTTTTGCTACCCTGACCATTAAAAGCATTGATGCATCTATAAGAGTCGTTGCGTATCTATTGGATAGAGAAAATTTAACGCACATTAAAAGAGCAGAGGCCGATGAAGTTGTCGTTAGTGATGATTTTAGTTTAAATATCTTAGCTTCGCATGTCATTGATCCAGGAGTACCTCAGCTCTCTAACCAGCTAATTAATACCAATTCTGATTCTAGATTTATAAGGAAGTTAATTCCTCAAAATTTTGTTGGGAAGAAATATGGGGAACTATTCAATCATTATAGGGATAAGAATGGTGCCTTACTTGTTGGATTGTACTACGAAGATGAAAATTTAGGTATTGGTAGTATTTTGTCTGCTGACACCTCATCCCTTGATAATTTTATTGAGCAAAAATTAAAAGAGGGTGGTATTTCGCTTCAAGAACAAAGCAAGGTTCATGTAAATGTAAATCCAAGCGCTGATCACATTATAAAAGAGGGCGAAAAAGCTCTTCTAATTCCTTGAGGTAATTATGAATAATGAACTATTAAAAAATTATAAAATTTTTGAAGACCTAGATGATGACCAGCTAAACAAATTTCATCCAATTATTGAAAAAGAAAAAATAGAAGCAGGAAAAAGGTTTATTATTGAGGGAGACGAAGGGAATTCAATCTATTTATTAATAAAAGGTAACGTTGAAATTAATCAAGCGCTTACTCTTTCTGTTAATAAAGGTGATTCGGATAATCGTGAAAAGTCAATTATGAAACTTTCTGAACAAGACTTTCCATTATTTGGCGAAATGGCTATTTTTTCAGAAGGAGATGTTAGAACAGCAAATGTTAGGGCCGAAAGCAATTGCACACTAGCAAAAATTCATAAAAGAGATTTGCTCAAAATTTGTGATGCAAATCCCGAATTAGGATTTATTGTTATGCGCAACTTTGGGCGAATTATTACAAAAAATTTGATAAAAGCAAATCAGAATGTTTTAAAACTTACCACAGCCTTTAGTCTTATTTTAGACCGCTAGGATTTCAAGATAGTTAAGCTAATTTGGAACATTTTTTCTAATGTCAACAGTGCAATTCGATACAAAATATAATTGGGACAAACTTGAGGATAAATGGTATTCTTATTGGCTTGATAAAAGATATTTTCATGCTGATGAAAATTCATCCAAAGAACCATTTACAATAATCATTCCACCTCCAAACGTGACCGGCAAGCTCACTATGGGGCATGTCTTAAATAACACCATTCAAGATATATTAATTCGAAAAGCACGTATGGAAGGTAAAAATGCATGTTGGATACCAGGAACAGATCATGCCTCAATTGCTACTGAATCAAAAGTTGTTGCGATGCTCGCTGAAAAAGGTATAGAAAAATCTGATCTTTCTCGTGAAGAATTTTTAAATCATGCATGGCAATGGAAAGAAAAATATGGGGGTATAATTATTAAGCAGCTCAAAACACTTGGATGTTCCTGCGATTGGGATAGAGAGCGCTTTACTATGGATGAAGATTATACAAATGCGATTATGCATGCTTTTGTTGAACTGTACAATAAAGATTTAATTTATAAGGGTAAAAGACTTGTTAACTGGTGCCCTGTTTCAAAATCAGCAATCAGCGATGAAGAAGTTATACATCAAGAAAAAAATGGAAAGCTGTGGTATTTACGTTATCCAATTTCTAATGAAGATGAATTTTTGACTGTTGCAACAACTCGCCCAGAAACTATGCTTGGAGATACAGCAGTTGCCGTGAATCCTAGTGATAAGCGATATGCTCATCTCGTTGGAAAAAGCGTTTATCTTCCTCTTGCAGATCGTGAAATACCCATTATTTTTGATGAACTTGTAAACCTTGATTTTGGCACAGGTTGCGTTAAGGTTACACCTGCTCATGATCCAAATGATTTTGAAATGGGAGAACGCCATAAACTTCCTTTTATAAACATCATGAATCCTGATGCAACTCTTAATCGGGAGGTGCCTATAAAATTCCAAAAATTGTCTAGAGAGGAAGCTAGGAAAGCCGTCATTAAAGAAATGGATGCAAAAGGACTGCTTGAAAAGGTGGAAGACTACACAAATAATGTTGGTTTTTCTGAAAGAGGTGGGGTGCCAATCGAATATTATTTATCAGATCAATGGTTTATGAAAATGGAAAGTTTAGCAAAGCCAGCATCTGAGGCGATAAAATCAGGTAGTATAAAATTTCATCCTCAACATTGGGTAAAAACCTATCATCATTGGATGGAAAATATTAAAGATTGGTGTATTAGTCGTCAATTAGTATGGGGTCATCAAATTCCTGTTTGGTATCATAAAGATAATCGCGAGGAAATGCATGTATCAATAAATGGCCCTAAAGATAAAGAAAATTGGTATAGAGATGAAGATGTATTGGATACATGGGCATCTTCATGGTTATGGTCTTTTGCTGTTCATAATTGGCCAAATAAAGACCAAAATTTAAAGTCATTTTATCCAACAAATACACTTGTAACCGGTCCTGATATTATCTTTTTTTGGGTTGCAAGAATGATAATGGCTGGAATTGAGTTTTTAGATGAAATTCCATTTAAAGACGTATACTTTACATCTATTCTTAGAGATAAGGATGGAAAAAAATTTAGCAAGTCTTTAGGTAACTCCCCTGACCCATTTACGCTATTTGAAGAGTACGGAACTGATGCAGTTCGCTTTGCTACAATGCTTATGTCACCGCAAGGATTAGATGTTTTATTTTCGAATGACCGCCTTGAAATTGGAAGAAATTTTATGAACAAGCTTTGGAATGCTTCAAGGTTTGTTCATATGAATCTAGATGGTTTAAATAATGAAAATGATAAACTTGATATAAGTCAATTAGAAGAGCCGGAAAGGTGGATACTAAATCGACTTGATGAAACAGCAGTAGAAGTAAATAAACTTTTGAATAAATTTAAGTTTAATGAAGCTGCTAAGCTTATCTATGAATTTACTTGGAATGATTATTGCGATTGGTATATCGAGATAGCAAAAACACGTTTCTATGGAAATGATAATAAAAAGAAGGAGTTAGCGCAAAAAGTAGCAGTAAAAACTCTTAAGGGAATTTTAATACTATTACATCCTTATGCTCCATTCATTACTGAAGAAATATGGTCATTTTTTAGAAATAAAGATGATTTAGATTTAATTGTTTCACCTTGGATTAATCCGCATGAATTTATTCCAGATGATGATGCCTTAAAGTCATTTGAAGTTATTAAAAGTACAATTTCAGCAGTAAGAATGATTAGAAGTAAAATGAATGTTCCTTCAAATAAACGCTCTAATGTTATAATTCGTAAAGGGGAAAAATTTGAATCGATCATTCAAAATAATAGTGTTATAATTAAATCTTTAGGCAATATTGAAAATATTACTTTTTCGAATGATTCAAAAAAACCAAAAAAATCTGCGACTGTTGTAACAAATCAGATGGAAATTTTTATTCCTCTTGAAGGCCTGATTGATTTTGAAATAGAAATATCACGGCTTTCAAAACGCTTGAATGAACTAGATAAGCATGTAGCATCAATTAAGCATAAATTGACAAACAAAAAATTTATTGATCGAGCTCCAAAAGAAGTTGTTTCTCATGAAAAACAAAAATTGGATGATATGATTGTTGAGTATAATTTGGTTAAGCAAAATTTAGATATTTTAATATGAAATCTATTCTACTAATACTTATTACTTCTTCTTTGACCCTTGCACAGTCCTTTTATGCAAATATTACCATATATAAAGATGGATTTGCTTTAGTTAAGCAACCTGTCCTTTGGCAAGATCTTGAATCTGACCAAAATATCATTATTTGGGATATATTACCAATCGGCGTCATTCAGGACTCACCATTTTTGACTTTAGAAAATGCAAATGTTTTGATTCAAAGTTTCAATCAAGATGTCTTTCGATTTTCTGATCGCCTTTATAATTATCTTGGAACAAAAGTTGATGTTAAACTAACAAATGAGAATGATATGAGTGGAACTCTCGTTGAGATAACAGATGAAACATTAACTTTACAGCGCCGTAGATCTATGATTTCATTTAATAGGGATAGGGTAGACTATATCAATGTGCCAGGCATGATGGAAAATGTCCAATTTAAACCTACTTTGAAATGGGCGATTAAAACAGATATAGAAACTGATACAATTGCAGGAAATTTAACTTATCTTTCATCAGGGTTTGATTGGAACGCAAATTACAGATTTATTGTAGAAGCCGAAGGCGATGATGCTCAATTCATAGCAGAGGCTTCAGTTGTCAATAATAGTAATATAAATTTTGATAATATGGTTTTAAGTCTTGTTGAAGGTGAGCTTAAAATGGATAATCAACAAAAGACTGAAACCCGTATCATGGCTGAAAAATCATCTAAATCATTTCCTAATGTTTCCCAGTTAGGAGATTATCATATTTACAATATTGATTCTGATATGAGTTTGATAAGCAAAGAAACCCTCATTACTCGATTGTATCCTGAAAGAAAAGTATCATTCAAAAAAACATATTTTTTTGAAAATAATGAACGATCTCAAAAAGAGGAGCCACTCTCCGTTGAATATGCAATTCCTAATACAGAAGATAATAATTTGGGACTACCGCTTCCTCAAGGGAAAATCCAACTTTATCAATTATTAGAAAATGGTAGCGTTGAGTTTATTGGTCAGGATAAAATTATGCAAATCCCTAGAAATGAAACTGCAATTGTTTCTTCAGGAAAAGCATTTGATGTTACGGGAAAGCGAAAAGTCCTCAATTATGATCGGCAACGTAAAAGTGAAGAGGCATCAATTAGTTTAGTTATTTCAAATGCATTGAACAAATCTGTTGATGTTCGACTCATTGAGCACATCTATGGAGATTGGGTAGTGCGTAATGCTTCATCAAACTATCGAAAAATTGATGCATCAACTATCTATTTTAATCTTTCAATTCCATCAGAAAGTTCTCGCACAGTAACTTACACCTATCGCAAGGAATGGAAATAAATTTGCTGTGCCTGAAAAGGCTTTAAATCTCTTAGATCCCTTAAATTCATTAAAAGGCATAGGGCCATCTAAAAACGATACCTTGATTCAAGCTGGAATAAGCACTATCCAAGATCTTATAAATTATTACCCTAGAAAATATTTAGACCGTACAAATATTATTCCAATTGGTAGGGTGAAAAATAATTCACAGGTCAATATTATTGGTAAGATAGAAGCAGCTGGACTCGTCAAAGGTAGAAAGCGACAATTTTTTAAAGCAATTCTATCTGACAAAAGCGGAATGATTACTCTTACATGGTTCAATGGCGCAAGATACATAAATAAATTAATTAAAATTGGGGACCGTCTAGCTGTAAGCGGTAAGGTTGAATTTTATAATAAGCTCCAGATTGTTCATCCTCAATATGATAAACTTAATACTAAAGAGGATCCACTAAATTCCGGTATCATCATGTCGCTTTACCCAATTTCTGGTATTTTAAGAAAAAACCGTATAGATAGTTTATTTTTTAGAAAAATTATTAGAAAGATTTATGGTGAGCTCAGAGAAATTCCAGATTTTTTTAAAGAAGACTTTAGAAAAAAATATAATATTATATCGCTTGATAAGGCCCTTAGGGAAATACATTTTCCGCATTCAAATACATCATTAGATAAGGCAATTAAGAGATTGAAATTTAATGAGCACTTCTTTTTTCAACTGCAAATGCTTTCAAGAAGAAAATTGGCAAAAAATCTCCCAACGGTACCTTTGAAAAAAACTGGTATACAGACAAAAATGATTTATAATAATATCAATTTTGAACTTACAAATGCTCAAAAACGCGTTCTTAAAGAACTAAAAGATGATTTATCAAAACCTTATGCAATGGATCGCTTGTTACAAGGAGATGTTGGTTCAGGAAAAACAATTTTAGCCATCCTAGCTGCTTCAATAGCAGTTTCAAATAATTCTCAAGTTGCGATTATGGCACCAACAGAAATTCTTTCTAATCAACATTATAAGTCCTTCAAGAAATTAGCCGATTTGGGCAAAATGTCCTGCGCTCAACTCATTGGCGGTATGCCGAATAAAGATAGAAAAAAAATCATATCAGGTCTAGAGAGCGGTAAAATAGATATTATTGTAGGTACGCATGCGTTAATCCAAAAAGATGTTATTTTTAATTCCTTAGGTTTAGTAATTGTTGATGAGCAGCACCGCTTTGGAGTCAATCAAAGAATTTCACTAGCTCAGAAAGGGGTAAACCCCCATTCTTTGACAATGACCGCAACTCCGATTCCAAGAACGTTAGCTATAACCTATCATGGCGATATGGACTTATCAATTATAGATGAACTCCCAAAAGATAGAATACCAATCACAACTAAAACCGTAAATAAAGATCGTTTAGAAAAAATTTATTCTTTTATGATTGATGAAATGAATTCTGGAAGACAATGCATTATTGTATACCCATTAGTGGAGGAGTCTGAAAAATCTGACTTAACTGCTGCAATTGAAATGTACAATAATCTTTCAAAAAATATCTTTAAAAAAATGAAGGTTGGATTATTACATGGTAAGTTAGAAAAAGATGAAAAAGATGAAATAATGAAAGATTTTTCAAATAATAAAATTAATCTATTAATATCAACTACTGTCATAGAAGTTGGGATTGATGTACCAAATGCAACCGTAATGCTTATAGAGCATGCCGAGAGGTTTGGATTGACTCAGCTTCATCAACTTCGAGGAAGGGTTGGTCGTGGGAATAAAAAAAGTTATTGTATTTTAGTACAGAGAAAACAAACTGAAAATTCAAAAAAACGTTTACAAATCATGGAATCCACCAATAATGGCTTTGTAATCTCTGATGAAGATTTAAAGCTAAGAGGACCAGGAGAATTTTTTGGAATTAAGCAAAGTGGTTTTTTTAATTTTAAAATTGCAAATATAGTTTCTGATGGAAATTTGATCAACCAAGTACGAAATGCTGTTTTTGAAGAATTTAATTTTAATCTAGCTACGCTTCAATCAAGGAACAAAATAGTGTATGAAGAGTTGATGTATCTGTACGGAGATAAAATAGAAAAATCACTTTCTATGCGATAATATAGACTATTCATCTTATGCATCTAAGGTGTATTTTAGTAGCTTCGATTAAACAATAAAAAATACTTTTACTAATGAAAGGCTAATAATGTCCGAGAATCAATTAAAAAAAGAAGATCAACTTTTTATTCATTTAGTTAACACATTTGTTCAAAGTGCATGGATATCTCTTGGTAAAGTAAAAAACCCAGTGTCTGATGAATTAGAAAGAAATTTAGATCAGGCTTCGTATTATATAGATTTACTTGATATGCTTCAAACAAAAATGAAGGGCAATTTGAGTGAATGGGAAGAGCAATATATTTTACATAGCTTAAGTGAGTTAAAGTTGAATTTTATTGATGAGAAGAAAAAAAAGGAAAGCGAACCTGATAGCGGCTCTAGCAAAAAAGAAGAAAAACCTAAGGCAGAAAAAAAACAAAAGCCTAAACCTAAGCCATCGAAAAAGACCAAGAAAAAATAAAATCGATGGATTCATATAATAAAAAAATAAATTTTTTCTTTGCTGTTACCTCACTAATTACATCGTTTCTTGTTTACCTATTAACGATGGCAGATACTGTGCCATATTGGGATTCAGGAGAATTTATTGCAACCTCTTATATTCTTGGGGTTCCGCATCCGCCGGGTAGCCCTCTTTATTTGATTATAGGTAGAATATTTTCCATGATTCCATTTAATCCTGATATCGCCTTCAGGATTAATCTTATATCTCCAATAGTTAGCGCATTAGCAGTGATGTTCTTATACCTTTCTTGCGTAAAAATTATCATCAATTACAGAGGGAAGATTAAATCACAAATTGATTCCATAATTATTTTTGGATCCTCTTTAGTTGGTTCTCTTACGTTTGCTTTTACAGACTCGCACTGGTTTAATGCTGTTGAAGCTGAGGTATATGGATTTTCTACTTTTTTTACAGCAATAGTTGTATGGCTAATCCTGCTTTGGTCAGAAAAAGCAGATGAAAATGGCAATGAACGCTATATTTTAATTATAGCCTACATGATTGGTCTTGCCACGGGGGTTCACTTGCTTAATTTGTTGGCACTTCCATTTTTGGCACTAATTATTTTCTTTAGAAAGTTTGAATTTTCCTATAAAGGCTTTGCTATTACAACGGTTATTACTGGTATAGTCTTTTATTTGATCAACTCTGCAATTATTAATGGAATGCCAAAATTAGTGGATAAAATTGGACTACCATCAGTCATTTTTATATGCATCTTAATTTTTGGATTAATGGTTTTAAGTATCATTAATAAAAAATTCCAATATGCATTAGTACTAACCTCTACAGTTCTAATTCTCATTGGCTATTCAAGCTATGCTATGATTTTCATTCGTTCTGATCAGAAACCAGCTATAAATGAAAATGACCCATCAACAGTATCTAGGGCAATTGCTTATATGGAAAGAGAGCAATATGGAAGAATGTTTCAATTCCCAAGAAGATTCAAAGGATTGCCTCCAAAACATGAAGCAGTTGGAAGACCCCAAAATGGTCGAGAATACACTTCCAGACAAGAACGAGCATATAAAACCTATAGAATGGACAAGCAATGGGACTATTTCTGGGATTATCAAGTAAAGAAAATGTATTGGAGATACTTCTTATGGCAGTTTGCTGGTAGAGGACCAAGCACAGAATCTTTTGTTACACCTTATGGCGCTAGACCTAATGAGGATGGGGTGGCTTGGTTTCAATTTGGTCTCCCGCTAGCATTTCTTTTTGGTCTTTGGGGAATGTTTTACCATTTTCAACAGGATAAAAAAAGAGCATTTTCTGTATTAAGTCTTTTTCTAATGACAGGGTTAGCTATCATCATCTTTGTCAATCAAGACAATCCGCAGCCTAGAGAAAGAGATTATTCCTATGTTGGTAGTTTTTTTGCTTTTTCTATTTGGATAAGTATTGCTGTTCAAGCATTAATAGATCAATTTAGAAAATTTTCTAAAGGAAAATCATATCAAAAAAATGGAATTATCTTTACGATTGTTTTACTACTAATTGCTATGCCTGCAATGATGTTGAAAGCTAATTATCATGAGCATGATAGATCTGATAATAGGATTGCATGGGATTATAGCTATAATATTCTTCAGTCATGCGAGCCCAATGCGATTATATTTACCAATGGAGATAATGATACATTCCCTTTATGGTATTTACAGGAGGTTGAAGGAATAAGAAAAGATGTTACTGTGGCCAATTTGAGCCTTTTAAATACAGAATGGTATATCCGCCAATTAAGAGATTCAAGGCCAGGGGAATTTATTAAAATGGGAGATGACCAAGTTCAAGATGTTGCTTCTGGGTTGAAAGAATGGAAATCGCAAATCATTAGGGTAAAAGCACCAATAACTGATAAAAATAAAAATGGTTATATTGAATGGCGAGTTGACCCAACTTTTGCTAATGCAGCTTTAATGGTAAAAGACCTAATGATCCTTCAAATTATATTTGCTGCAGAATGGAATTACCCAATTTATTTTGCTGTTACCGTTCCTCAATCTAATCGACTTAATTTAGATCAATATATTGAAATGGAAGGCTTAGTCTATCGCTTACGCCCATATAAGGTCGATCAACAAAGCGCGATTAATGAAGAGAGAATGTGGACTAATTTAATGTCTGGGTATGGCTCTGAAGTTTGGAAAAGAGATATCGAAGCTAGAGAATGGAAAAACCTAGAAAATGAAATTTGGTTTAAAGATTATAAGCCGGGCTATCTCTATCGGAATTTAGGACGTGAAGATATTTTTTATTTTCCTTCTACAAATATACGCTTATTGCAGAATCTTAGAAGCGCTTACATGCAGTTAGCAGGATATCACTATATGAAATATAAAGACAATGAATCTATTGATAAAGCCAAAGCAAATATCCATAGAGAGAAAGGGTTACAAGTATTAAATAGGATGCAAGATAATATCCCTGAGAGAACCATTCGGTATGATGCAAAAGAATTGCATTATCAGCTTGGTAGGCTTTATGGTGAATTAGGCAATAAAGATGAGCTTCAAAGAGTCATGGGAATCTTAATGGGTAGAAATGATTTAACCATTCAAGATAAGGTTGAATTCGGTCAGGTGTATCTTGCTCAGTTAGATTCTTTAGATAGGGGTAGGGTTATTTTTGAAGAGCTCTATAATGATTTCAAATCTATTGAATCTGGCGCTAGACTGACGTCTCAAAGAGAAATGGATCAATGGAGAGATTACTTTGTTCAAATTGTTTCATCTTTAATTTTTGCATATAAAAATTTGGACATGTACGATAAAGCTGAGTCTGTAGTAAACGATTGGCTCAAGAATAATCCAGATGACCCTGTAGCAAAAAAACTTCTTAATGACCTTAAAGAAAAGAAGGGATAAAAACTCTTTCAATCAAAGCTTAATCTATGCTTGAGCCTAGAGTATCTATAATCATTCCACATTGGAACGGTATCGAAGTTCTTTCAGAATGTTTAGAGTCCCTTGAAAAAACAACATACCCAAACTTAGAAATAATAGTAGTTGATAACGCTTCAAGTGATGGAAGTCAAGACTGGGTAAGCCTGCATTACCCAAATATCAAACTGATAGAGAATAATACTAATCTTGGATATGCTGGAGGATGCAATAAAGGAGCGAAGCTATGCACCGGTGACTATCTAGTTTTCCTCAATAATGATACTATTCATG
>CEPK01028908.1_pt1 | contig 17793 bp, 13 predicted proteins | sample 356231 | NCBI WGS metagenome assembly CEPK01 (sample SAMEA2620259, study PRJEB7988) | marine metagenome | biome: marine biome (ENVO:00000447); feature: deep chlorophyll maximum layer (ENVO:xxxxxxxx); material: "saline water (ENVO:00002010), including plankton (ENVO:xxxxxxxx)" | depth 80 m
GAAAAATGTATAGTTCTGGCTGAAAGTGTGGATGAAATAAATACATTGGAAAAATCAGTTATAGAAAAAGAAATTCAAGAATTAGAAGGTCAAGATAATTTGATTTCACAAAACCAGTTGGCTATTGCCAAATCAAAGTTAGAAGCTATAGAAACTCAATTTTATAATAAAATATAACCTTTTAAACTAAGTAAATAAAATTTTTATTAGTTTTGTTTAACTTTATTTTTTTTATTTCTAACGTCTATTGTTGAGGCATTGTATTATTTAATATAACTTAATTATATGATTAAAATTACTTCAATTGATGTTTACAAGATTGATCTACCATTGAAGGAAGGAAAATATAACTGGTCTCACCAAAGTAGTGTTTCAGCTTTTGACTCAACAATTGTAAAGCTTAATACAGATAAAAATATTTTTGGCTTTGGTGAAGTTTGTACCCTTGGACCAGCATACTTACCAGCCTACCCTGAAGGCGCTAGAGAGGGAATAAAAAAAATTGGTAAATTTCTTATCGGAATGGATCCAACAAATTTTTCAGAGATCAATATTCAAATGGACCGAAACTTGAAAGGTCATAATTATGTCAAATCCCCTATTGATATGGCATGTTGGGATATCTTAGGAAAATATTTGGAACAACCTGTTTGGAAATTTCTTGGTGGTAAATTTGGCAAAGAAGTAAACTTGTACAGAGCAATCTCACAAGAAAGCTCAAAAGAAATGTCAAAAAAAGTAAAGAAATATAAAAAAGAAGGATACACAAAATTTCAATTAAAAGTAGGAGGAAATCCTGCAGAGGACATAGATAGAATAAGACTAATTAGATCGATACTAGATAAAAAAGATATACTAGTTGCTGATGCAAATACTGGATGGTTAATGCATGATGCTCTAATTGTTATAAATGCAATAAAAGATTTAGATGTTTATATTGAGCAACCATGTATATCTTACAATGAAAATCTATCTGTAAGAAAAAAAACTAATAAACCATTTATATTAGATGAAAGTATTGATTCAATAGAATCGCTTTTAAGAGCTTATAACGACAAAGCAGTGGATTTAATAAATATTAAGATTAGCAAAATTGGCGGTTTATCAAAAGCAAAATTGTTAAGAGATTTATGTATTGAACTTGGGATAGCTATGACCATTGAAGACTCATGGGGAGGTGATATTGCCACGTCTGCAATATCACATTTAGCTCATAGCACTCCAGAAAAGTTTCGGTTTTCCTCAACAGATTTTAATAGTTACAATACTGTGAACTATTCCAAAGGCGCTCCACAAAGAAAGAATGGTTCTTTTATAGCCTCAAATAAAAATGGTCTTGGTATTGAAGTAAATGAAAAAAAATTAGGTAAACCTCTTTTTACAATTTCATAAATTATATTAATTTTTAGTTTTAAATTTATAATATTTTTCAGCTTGAAGTGGCGTTATGTATTCATTTAGTAAATCTTCTTCAATAAGTCGTTTATCCCTATCTTCAGGCTTGCCACAACCTCCACCATTGCCAGTATGAATTCTTACAACATCTTCTGGCTCTAGTGCTAAACCAGTTACAACAGAGTATTTTTCTTTTTTTCCATTTTTTCTAATTACTTCTATATAATTTGACCCTCCTTCATTTCCACCATCTAACGCCCACGGAAGGCTTTTTGATCTTGTATATGCAACAGAAACCCAAGCATTTTTTGATCTTACTCTATAGTCCATTACAATTCCTTTTCCCCCTCTATATTTTCCTTCACCACCATCTTCGTCTGTCAGTCTCATTTGATCTACATATACGCCATGTCTTGCTTCAGAGATTTCTGCTGGAGTATTGAAAGTATCACCATGAAAAGCTGAAAAATTTGCGTTGCATCCATCATTCACACTACTTGCACCCCAACCACCAACTTGAGGTTCAATTATTATGAATGTTGCTCCTGTATCAGGATGCTGGCCACCCATAAATGTGCCACAGATTGAAGCAAAACTTCCTGCTGAGGATTTATCAGGATTTAGATGTGAAATTGTTTTCCATATTAAATCATAAGATCTGATATCTGTTTCGTAATAAATACCTTGAGCTGCTGGTCTTACAGGGTTGAACATAGATCCTTCATCGCAAATAACTTTAAGAGGTCTAAAAGTTCCTGCATTACAAACAAAATTACTTGAGGTAATACCTTTGAATGCCATTTGTGCTGAAACAACTGTTCCATCGTATGAGGCATTATTTGGACCTGCATCTTGCTCAGGATTATTTCTCAAATCAACAATAAATTCTTTTTCATTAATTGTTACATCAACTTGTATTTTTCGTCCATCATCAAGTAAATCTTCACCATGAAATGTACCATGAGGTAATTTAGTAAGGGCATCTAGAGACGAATGCTCTCCATAATCCATAAAAAGTTTTACTGATTCTGTAAAAATATCCCGTCCATATTTGTTTGCAATATCTTTAATTCTTTTTTCGCCAACTCTTATAGATGCTATTGCAGCCCACATATCACCGAGAGTATATTGTGGCACTCGACTATTTGCTGTAATTATATCTATTACTGATTGGATAGGTTTTCCTGCATTGATCATTTTTATCACTGGCAACTGTAAACCTTCTTGAAATATCTCCGTTGCATCTGCAGATATTCCACCTGGAGCCATTCCACCAAGATCAGGCCAATGTGCTATATTTGCAGTCCATGCAATTTTTTTACCATCAGAAAATACTGGCATTACAACTATAACATCGTTTAAATGAGTAACTCCCCCATTATATGGATCATTAGTTGCAAAAACATCACCTTCATAGATTTCAGAGTCATCATATTTTTTAATTACAGCTTGAACTGCCTTATCACACATAGCAATAAAGGCAGGTATACCTGCTCCTGATGCAGCAATATTACCCTTTGCATCAGTTACAGCTGTCCCAAAATCTAATACTTCATAAATAATTGAACTCATCGCAGTTTTTCTCATTGCAACGAACATTTCATCACATGCAGCTTGTAAAGAGCTTTGAATAATTTCTGTTGTGATTGGATCTAATGCTAATTTATTCATTTTGATCTCCAAGAATTGAGATATGTAAATTTGCATAATTATCTACTTTACATTTTTGGTCAGGAAAAATAACTACAGTGGTGCTAGGATCTTCTACGATTGCAGGTCCTGAAAACTCCATATCTGGCTCTAAAAGATCAAAATCATAAATTTTTGAGTCATGAATGCCCATTTCGTCAAAATCCACCATTCTATTTTCTTTGATTGTTTTGTCTACTGTCCTTCCAGTTTTCTTTCTCTCTTGTAAATCTGGTTTATCAATTTTCGCAAATGCAACTAGGTGAAACTGAATCATATCAACTTGACTTTCTAACTTATATGTAAATTCTTTTTCATATTGGTTATGAAAATCACTTATTATTTTTTGTATTGAGTTTTTATCAATATTGCCATTATCAATAAGTATTTCAACTGAATGATCTTGACCTAAATATCTAAAACTACCAAATCTTTTAAATGAAATTAAATCTTTAGAAATATTTTCTAAACTAAAACTATCTATAGCTTGTTTTTCCATTTCTAGAAAAGTTTTATTCAAAACATCAACCGCTTCGTCATTCATGGTTGTCAGTTTAGTTAAAATATAATCTCTTCTTAAATCACTCATAAGCATTCCCCATGCAGAAAATACAGACGAATTAACTGGTATTATTACTTTTGGAACATTTAATTCTTTAGCCAAAGAAGTTGCGTGCATACCGCCCCCTCCACCAAAAGCTACTAAAGTAAATTCTCTAGGATCATATCCTTTGTTTACAGATACTAATTTTAGTGCATTAATCATATTGTTATTAGCTATTCTAATAATACCTCTTGCAGTTTCCGAATTATTAAATTTCAATTTACTGGATATCAATTCTATACTTTTATTAACTGCATTCATATCGGCCTGAATTTCTCCACCACAAAAAAATTTTTGATTTATTCTATTTGTAATTAAATTGGCATCTGTTGTTGTAATTGATTTTCCTCCTTTTCCATAAGAAACTGGTCCAGGATCTGCACCAGCACTTTGTGGGCCAACATGTAATTTATTATAATCATCAACCCATGCAATACTTCCTCCTCCGTTACCAATTTCAACAATATCAACAACAGGAAGCATTACTGGGTATCCTGCTGATTGACGATTTTTTTCGATCCAATAATTAGTATTTATTTTTACATTTCCATTCTCTATCAATGAACATTTTGCTGTTGTGCCCCCAACATCTAGAGTAATTATATTTTTCTCATTGATTAATTTTCCTAACTCTGCTGCACCTAAAACACCACTTGTTGGACCTGATTCAATCATAGTTAATGGTATATTTTTTGTAGACTCGAAAGTGTCAATTCCTCCGTTAGATTGCATAACATACGGATTTCCAGAGAAATTTGACTCTATTAATTTTGTATTTAATTTATCTAAGTAATTTCTTGCAATAGGTTTTACGTATGCACAAAGCGCTGTAGTATTTGTTCTTTCGTATTCTCTCCATTCTCTAGTAATCTCATGTGAAGCCACTACATCAATTTCTGGCCAAATTTTTTTTATATGGTCTACTACTTTTATTTCATGTGAAGAATTTGCATAAGCGTGGATTAAGCAAACTGCAACTGATTTAACATTATTTTTTTTAAAGTGATCAATTATTGAATCTAAATTTGATAAATCTAAAGGAGTTAATTCTTTGCCTAAAAAGTCTATTCTTCCAGGAACTTCTGATCTTAAATATCTTGAAACGAAAGGTTTAGGTTTTTGATAACGTAAGTTAAAAAAATCAGGTCTATCTCCTCTTGCAATTTCAATACTATCTCTGAAACCTAGAGTTGTAATTAATCCAGTACGAACCCCTTTTCTTTCTGTTATTGAGTTTATAACCACTGTTGTTCCATGTGCAAAAAAAATAGATTTTTCTATATTTACATTGGCTTTATTGATCGTATCAAACACACCTTTTTCATAACTGCTTGGAGTAGTGTCACTTTTTGCAGTTTTTATTGATAAGGCCTTACCAGATTTTGCATCAATTTCGAAATATACTAAATCAGTAAATGTACCTCCTACATCTGTTGCCACTCTAAACATATTTTAAATTTTTACTTCTGGGTGAAATTTATTGACATATTCTTTAGAAATATATCCTTGTTTATAATCATCAAGAACTTTTTCTTGATTTCTTTCAGCTGGGTTACCATATCCGCCGCCACCCCCGCATTGAATTAATACTCGATTACCTTTTTTAACATGCACTCTTGTAGCTTTTGGTTTTTCTAAAACTTTTTGATCGTCTTCAATAACATAACAATTATTTGCAAGACCTTCCTTTCCTCCATTAAGTCCCCATGGAGGCAATAAGGTTCTTTCACAAACTGTGGTGGCATATGAATCTTCAAGCATTGTAAATTCAAGATTAACTCCTAAGCCACCTCTATATTTTCCTGCACCTCCACTGTCTTTAATCAATTCAACTCTATTAACTAGCCAAGGATTTCTATTTTCCCAAACTTCTGCTGGAGCGAACCTTGTTGCTGATTCTGCGTGATGTAAGCAAGTTGCTCCATCACCATAACTACTTGCACCTTGTCCTACAGGATGAGGAGCTCCATCTGCCCAAGGTTCTCCACTTTGTTCTCTTATTCCCCACCATACTATTGCATTAATACAACCACCACTACTTGCTGGAACCTTATCTGGAAATTTTGATCCTAAAGCTCTATAAAATACCTCCATTGCTTGCAAAGCAGGCCACCCATATAAAAAAACTGGTGCTGGAGATAAAGGATGAAATAATGTTCCTGGTTTTGTTATCACCTCTATAGGTCTAAAAAAACCTTCATTTGGAGCTTCATTGCTTCCTGCAAGCATGCTCATTGCTACTCTTGCAGTTGAAACTGTTGAGGGCAATGGACAGTTAATTGGACCATTTTGTTGTGGAGGAGCATTTGACATGTCAAGTATCACTTTCTCATCTTCAATTATAACTTTTATATCAAAAGGCACTTTACCAGGCTCAACACCATTGCTGTCCATCTGACCTGACCCACTATATTCTCCATTTGGAATATTTTTTAAATAATTTTTTACAATCAATTCTCCAGCATCAAAAATAGATTCTGCTGCTGCTCTAAATTTTTTTATTCCATATTTAGAAAGAATTCTTTTGAGAGCTGTAGAACCTGCTTTAACACCAATTGCTTGTGCATTTATATCTCCAGCAACGGAATTAGGCACTCTACTGTTGGCAATACACATTTTATAAATGTCATCTACCAATTCCCCTTTACTAAATAATTTAACGCCAGGATAAACTGTTCCTTCTTGAAATACATCTACAGTGTCGGTTGAATAAGGTTCTTTGCCAGCTATATCAAGCCAATGTGCTTTAATTGCAGTGTAGGCAACTAATTCATTTTCAAAAAAAACAGGAGCCACTAATGCCGCATCTTGTGGATGAGATCCTGTTCCATAAGGCGAATTATAAATTATTATATCACCATCATTTAGATTTTCTTCCCCTCCAACACCCTTAACAGCTTCTTCAATACAAAAATTTAGTGTTCCCATAAATAGAGGTAGACTAGGGGCTTGGGCAAGCAGTCTCATATGGTTATCATATATAGCTCCAGCAAAATCTAATACTTCATAAATTACTGGAGACATCGCTGTTCTGCATAAAGCCCTTTTCATTTGTTCTGCTGCAGAATTTAGAGAATTTCTTATAATCTGGGTTGTAACTGGATCCACATCACTGATATCAGCCTTTCTATCTATGCCGCATTTATAATGATGTAATTTACTATCCATAAATTATTTCATATCCTTATTTATTAATATTAAATTGTTGACTGCGTCTTTTTTAATCTCATAATTAACATCAACGTAAGTTATTGCTGTGCTTTCAACAATAATTTTTGGACCTGAAAGGGATGAATCAATTTTAGATCTAGAAATAATTTCAAAATCAATATTTTCATTTTTATTAAATGAAAAACATTTTATTTTATTACTACCAATTTCAATATTTTCCTCTTTTATACTTCCAGTTTCAGCTTTTCTAGGAAGTGGAACTCTTAAAGAAGCCCTTGTTGAAACAATTTCAATTATTGTATCTAATTTACTGCCAAAAGTTCTAAGATATTCTTTCATAAATAATTCTTTAATCTCATCAGCATTTAGATTAATTTTTCCTTCTTTGCTTGTATCTAATTTTAAAGTAATTGTATGTTCTTGACCCATCCATCTCATATCTAATGCAATATCTTTTAAACTATTAGATGTATCAAAATCTATTTTTTGTCTTTGTTCTAATTCCTTAAAAAGCTCATCAAGTATATTATTGCATTCATTAACAGACTCATCTGACAAACGAAGAATTTTAGTTCTAGCATTCATCTGTAATAAATCAGCACCTAGTAGGCCCCAAGCAGAAAAATTACCTGAGTATGGTGGTACAATAATTTCTTTTATATCAAGTTCTTGAGCAATTAAATTTGACATAAGTGGTCCTGCTCCTCCAAATGCTAATAATTTTAGTTCTCTTGGATCAATTCCCTGCTCAATTGTAATTTCTCTGATTGCATCTGCCATATTCGCGCTGCTAATCTGTAATATTCCTTTAGCTGTCTCAAATGCAGATAAATTAATTTTTTTTCCAACTGAATTTAATGCTTTTTCAGCAAGTGATTTATCTAATTGGAGTCCAGATGCAAGTTTGCCTTCTCCAAGCATTCCTAAATAAAATGCTGCATCTGTAGTAGTAGGTTCTGTACCACCTCTATTATAACAAGCTGGTCCTGGCACAGCCCCAGAACTTTGAGGTCCAGATCTTAGCAAACCTCCCTCGTCTAAATACGCAATTGATCCACCACCAGCTCCAATAGATCTCACATCCACCCATGGAGATTGAACTGGTAAACCTACTATTTTACCTTCAAATTGAATTTGTGGTCTTCCATTAATAATTAAACAAGTATCAAAACTGGTTCCACCCACATCAGCAGTTACCATATTAATATTATTAAGTTTTCGAGATAATTCACCTGCTCCCTCAGCACCTGCAACAGGTCCTGACATTATGGTTTCAAATGGTCGATCCTCTGCTTCATCAAATGTCATGGAGCCACTTCCAGAACGTGTTACAAGAAATGCACCTTTATAACCAAGTTCATTTAAGCTTTGTTTTAAAGAATTTAAATAGTTTGACATTCTGGCTTTTACAAAAGCATCTATGACAGTTGTTGTAGTTCTTTCATACTCTCTGTATTCTCCCGATACCATAGAGGACAAAGAAATATGACCTTTAAAGCCAGATTGAATTAAAATTTTACTTGCTTCTATTTCATGAGTTTTGTTTGCATAAGAATTAATAAAAGCAATTGCTACACTATTAACACCTTCATCAATTAATTTTTTGCATGCATTTTGAATATCATTGGAATTAAGATTTTCATTTATATTGCCATCTGCATACATACGTTCTTGTATTTCTAATCTTAAAAAGCGAGGAACAAGAGGTGGTGCTGGCTGCCAAAATAAATTATACATTTCATCTCTATCACCTCTTCTAATTTCAAGGGTATCTCTAAATCCTTTTGTGCATAATAATCCCACCTTTGAGCCTTTTCTTTCTAGCAGTGCATTTAAACCTACAGTTGTGCCATGAAGAAAAAAATCAACTTTTTGCAATTCTTCTTTATTAAGATTTCTTTTTATAACATCAACTACAGCTTTTTCAGGTGACTCTGGAGTTGTTGGGATTTTATCAATTATAACTTTATTACCTAACTCGTCATACACGATGAAGTCAGTAAATGTACCCCCAATATCTACTCCAATTCTTGAACCCATAAAATTATTATTTTTTCTCAAGCTATCAGAAGCAATTTTGAATGCAACAATTTTTACAAGATAGAAGTAATTTTATATTTAAATTAATCTTTTAAATATAAATATATTTATTAATAATATCAGTTAATTTATGAGTATAAATATTTTTAAGTCTAAATCTTTGCAAATCGATAAATCATTTAAACATGATCCAATTACAACTGAGATAATTAGAAATAGTTTAAATTCGGCAGCTGAACAAATGAAAAAGACACTTATTAGATCTTCCTTCTCTCCTATAATTTACGAAGTTTTAGATTTTGCAAGCGCGATTTACGATATTAATTATTGTATGTTAGCTCAATCTCCCAGCCTTCCAGGTTTCATGGGAACTTTAAGTTTTTGTGTTGAAGAAGCCGTAAAAGAAGTTGGAGGTAAAAAAAATTTATTTGATGGTGATATAATTATTTATAACAATCCCTATGGTTCTGGTTCACATTCGCAAGATGCTGCTATTGTTAAGCCTGTTTTTTTAAAAGACAAACTAATTGGATACACAGCAATTAAAGCTCATTGGTTAGATACTGGCGGTAAAGAACCTTATTCAACTGATACAGTAGATGTATTTCAAGAAGGAACTATTTATCCAGGTTTAAAATTATATAAAAGAGGTGAATTAGTAGAGGATATTTATAAATTAATTATTGCAAATACTAGAGTGCCTAAAGCAATTGTTGGTGATCTAAATGCACAACTAAATGGAGTTATAGCAGGCGCATCTGCACTAAAAAGAATAGTAAATAAGTTTGGATATGACCTTTTTTATAACTCTGTGATTGAAATCTATAATCATGGTGAAAAACTTGTAAGAAAGAGTTTAAAAAAAATTCCAAATGGAACATATTCTGGTTTTGGTCAAATGGATAGTAATGGCGTTGATGAAGGTACTGTAAAATTTAAAATATCTATTGAAGTTAAAGACTCTGATTTAGTGTTAGATTTTACAGAAGTTCCAGATCAACAAAATGGTCCAATTAATTGTCCATTACCATCAACTGTATCTAAAGCTAGAGTAGCTTTTAGTATGATGGCTGGTAACGGAGAACAACCTAATGAAGGTTTTTTTAGACCCCTGGTAATAAAAACTAGAACAGGATCTATGTTTGATCCAGTATCTCCAGCACCATGTTTTTTAAATGGTTGGCCAGGACTGCAAGTTATAGAAATAATTTATAAAATATTATCTGAGAAACTGCCTGAAGCTTTCCCAGCAAGCAGCGGAGGTTGTTTGGCTGCAGCAGTCTGGTGGGGCAAAAGAGAAAAAGATGGCGAGCCTTGGGCAGACGGAGCTCCGCATCCAATAGGTCAAGGAGGTTTCTTTCGTGGAGATGGTGTTACATCCATGCATCACAATTCTGCAGGTACAAGAATATCTCCCACTGAAATTTGGGAATCAAGAAATCCTTGGTTAATAAAAAGAATTGAATTAGCTAAAGATTCTTGTGGAGCAGGCGAGTTTAGAGGAGGTCTTGGACTAGATTTAGAATTTATGATGTTAGAAGAAACTTATATAACAACTGTAGTTGAAAGAACAAAATTCCCTCCATGGGGAATAAATAATGGTAAAGAAGGAAGAGCAAATAATGTAGAGGTTTTAAAAAAAACCGGACAAAACTTGTCCATGCCGAAAAAATCTGGCTATAAACTAAGCAAAGGAGATAGAATTATTTTTAAAACTGGAGGAGGTGGCGGCTATGGAGATCCATCTAGAAGAAAGAAAGAAATGATAAAAAATGACTTAAAACAAGGATATTTATCAGAAGAATATGTAATCCAAAATTTCAAACATTATTATTAAATTTTATTTATATTTAAAAAGCCATTTTATATTTAAATTTATGATCTTTTGCTTTAGGATTTTGCAGTATTAGAGGAAGATTTAAATTTAATTTTAAAAAAAATCTTTCAATTAATTAGGAGGTATAAAATGAGAATAACAAGTTCTTTAAAAACAATTGTTCTTTCTTTAGTTATAACTATTTTTTCATTATCTTTAGTAAATGCAAAAACAGTACTAAGAACTGATGAAGCAGCAATTGGAGAAGCTGATCCTGCAAAATTCTCAGATAACATTGACTCAATAATCATGTTTAATACTTATGATGCTTTAGTTGATGAAGGAAAAAATGGAGGAGGATTAGTGCCATTACTTGCCAGTGGTTGGGAATATGCAAACGCAACAACGCTCAATATTACACTAAAAGATGGCATAAAATTTCATAGTGGCAATACACTAGACGCAGATGATGTTGTTTATTCATTTAATAGGTTAATGGATATGGGACAGGGATTTTCTTTTTTATTTGGAACAGTTGATTCTGTATCAGCATTAAATTCATCAACTGTACAATTTACAACAAAAGAACCATTTGCACCTTTGGTTGCTAGTTTAATGAGATTGGCAATAGTTGATAAAGATGATGTCATGGCTAATACAGTTGATGGAAATTATGGAGATAATGGTGATTATGGAGAAGCATATCTTTTAACAACTTCAGCAGGAACTGGAGCGTATAAAATCACAGAACATGATCCAAACGTCAAAACTGTTTTAACAAAAAACTCTGATTATTTTCAGGGGCATAATGCTAAAGCTCCAGATGAAGTAATCATCAAATACAGTGTTGAAGCAGCTACAATCAAAACTTTGTTGATGAGAGGAGAACATGAGATTTCTAGCATGTGGCTTCCAAATGAAGTACTCGCAGCATTAGAAAAAGAAGACAGTGTTGACTTAGTTAAAATTAATAGACCTGGCTCATGGTACAATAAGTTAAATAATCGAAGAGCACCATTTGATGATGTTCATTGCAGAAGAGCTATTCAGTTAGCTTATGATTATGATGCTTTGTATCAATCTTTTGCGATAACAGATACTATGGTTGCTGGTCAAAAATCAAGTGGAGCTCTAATATCAGGTGTTCTAGGTTATGATCCTAACAAATCACCTATTGAGCGAGATATTGAAAAAGCAAAAGCAGAATTAGCAAAATGTAAATATAATCCTAGTGATTACACTTTAGATTTGGCTTGGATAGCTGAGGTACCATATGAAGAACCATGGGCGCTTCAACTTCAGGCTAATGCCATGGAGCTTGGTTTTAATGCCACTGTTACGGGTTTGCCTTGGGCTAAATTTACCGAGCAAGTTGCTAGTTGGGAAAATACTCCTCATGCGACTGTTGTATCTGTTTTGGCTAACGTTCCAGATCCTGATGCTCTAATGTATGCACAATGGCATTCATCTAGAGGAGGAACATGGATGTCTGCTGAATGGGTTAACGATCCTGAATTAGATGCTCTTTTAGAAAAGGGAAGAACTGAAACAAATGAAGCAGAAAGAATCAAAATTTATCAAGCTGCTAACCAAGTAATGATTGATAATGCAATTACTTTATTCATTACTGATTTCGTTGGTTATCAAGCAATCTCTTCAAATGTTTCTAATTCTGATACCACAAGCACTCAACAAGGCTATGGTACTATGGGAAGAAACCTATCGTTTAGAGAGATGGCTGTTAATTAAATTTTAATAGTTTAAGGCCGGATTATCCGGCCTTAAATTTGTAAATTCATAAATTGTAAATTATTTTGTCTACTGCACAATATTTTTTAAAAAGAATTTTTGTTTCAATTATTGTTTTCTTTGGAGTTTCTATAGTAATTTTTTGTTTAGCAAGATTAATTCCAGGTGATCCTGCAAGAATAGCTTTAGGTCCATTTGCTACAAAAGAAATGGTAGAACAATTAAGAGAGACTCTTCACCTTAATGAATCTATTTTTATTCAATACAAAATATTTATACAACAATTGTTTCAAGGAGACTTAGGTTTATCAACTTATACAAAAAGACCAGTACTTACAGATGTAATAACTTATTTTCCTGCTACATTTGAATTAGTTTTAATGTCAGGGACATTAATGATTCTAATAGGAATGCCTCTTGGCATTTTATCTGGAAAATTTAAGAATACATTTATTGATCACTTTGCAAGAATAATTTCTCTTTTAGGAGTGGTGACTCCAAGTTTTTTATGGGCAATAATTTTGATGTTGCTTTTTGCATTTTGGATGCCAATTTTACCAGTTTCTGAGAGAATGAACGAGATGCTAGATCCTCCAAAACTTGTTACAGGTTTACTGCTGATTGACTCTCTTTTAGAAGGTAACTTTGTAGTTTTTAAAGATGCTTTCTTACATCTGATACTTCCAGGTCTTGCTATTGCAATGCCAGCTATAGGAAATGTTGCGAGATTAACTAGAACAAATTTAAGTGATATTTATGAAAAGCAATATATAGAATTTGCTAAGTCTTATTCTTTCAGTGAATATAAAATTGCTACTAGATATGCATTAAAACCTGCATCAATACCTACCGTAACAATTATAGGTCTAGATTTTGCTTTTATGTTAGGTAATGCTTTTTTAGTTGAAACAGTATTTGTATGGCCTGGTATTGCAAAATATGGTGTTGAAGTTATTTTGGCAAAAGATTTAAATGGCATAATTGCTACAGCTTTAATAATTACAACATTTTTTCTTATTATAAATATGCTTGTTGATTTTTTTGTTTTACTTTTAAATCCAAGAATTACAATTACGGATTAAAATGAATTTATTTAAATCAAAATATTATTATAAGTTTAGCCGAAATCCCCTATCAGTTTTTGGATTAATAATTGTAATTGGAGTCATTTTTTTAGCAATATTTGCGCCGTATATCACACCCTTTCCAGAACATGTTGGTCCTTTTACTGATTTTGCTAACAAATCTAAGCCACCTAGTTCAACCTATATTTTTGGAACAGATAAAATAGGAAGAGATATATTTACTAGGTGTATATTTGGTTATAGAATTTCATTAACTCTTGGAATTGTAGTATTAGCTATAGCTGTGCCTATAGGTGTGACTATGGGTTTATGCGCAGGATACATAGGTAGAAAAACAGAGTTGGTTTTAATGAGAATCACAGATGTTTTTTTAGCAATACCAGCGTTAGTGTTAGCACTTTCAATTATAGGATTATTAGATAGACCAAATTTATTTTATACTATGATAGCAGTTTCAATGGCCTGGTGGCCTTGGTATACAAGATTAATTTATAATATTACGCGATCAATTAAAACTGAGGGATATATTACAGCTGCAGAAATCATGGGAGCTTCTAAATTTCATATTATGTTTAAAGAAATTTTACCTAATTGCCTGCCATCATTGTTAACAAAAATTACTTTGGATTTAGGTTTTGTTATTCTTGTTGGTTCATCTCTCAGTTTTTTGGGTTTGGGAGCACAGGCTCCTACGCCCGATCTTGGGACTATGGTGGCTAAGGGTGCATCTATGTTACCAGACACATGGTGGTTTTCACTTTTTCCTGGGTTTGCAATATTGATTGTAGTTTTAGGATTTAATTTAGTGGGGGACGGACTTAAAGATATGTTTGATGTAGATGTCTAAAAAGTTATTAAAAATAGAAGATTTAGAACTATCTTTTAAAATGTATGAAGGAATTTCATATGTTTTAAAAAAAATAAACTTAGAATTATCAAAAGGTGAAAAAGTTGCATTGGTAGGTGAGTCAGGTTCAGGAAAATCAGTAACAACAAAATTAATTCTAGGGTTACTTAATCAAAAAAATGTAACAAAAAAAGGGCAGATTATTTTTAATAATAAAAATATTTTAAACTTATCTCAAAATGAATTTAAAAAAATCAGAGGCAATGATATATCAATAATTTTTCAAGACCCAATTGCTGCCCTTAATCCAGTTTTCAAGATTAAAGATCAATTTTATGAAGTAAATCTAAACAAACAATTCTTTACAAAAAAAGAGTCTTTTGAGAGAGCTGCAGAGGCATTGGAAAAGGTTTCAATTAGAGATCCAGAGAGAGTTTTAGAGTCTTATCCTTTTCAATTAAGTGGTGGGTTGGCTCAAAGAGTAGTTATTACCATGGCTATGATTAATAAGCCCCAATTACTTCTTGCAGATGAACCTAGCACTGCTCTTGATGTTACAATACAAAATCAAGCTTTGGATCTAATGCATGATTTAACAAAAGAGACTAATACTGCAGTACTTCTTATTACTCATAACATGGGTGTAGTTAGAAAATTTGCAGAAAAAGTTTATGTTATTTATAGAGGCGTGATTGTTGAGGAAGGAACTAAAGATCAAATTTTTTCAAAACCTGGTCATCCTTATACAAAAGCCCTTTTAGGCGCGATACCTAAACTAAATAGTAATCAACTTCCTAGATTTGTTGAAAATGCTCCTGATTATGCTTCCATTGAAAAGTACGTTCATTGATAAAAATATGATCAAAATAAAAAATATTTCCAAAAAATTTTTAGTTAAAAAAAATATAGTTCAAGCTCTAGAAAATGTAAGTCTAGAAATTGAAGAAAATGATTGTTTCGCAATAGTTGGAGAGTCAGGTTCTGGAAAAACTACATTAGCAAATATTTTGTTAGGGATTTATGATTATGATAATGGAGAAATTTTTTTAGACAATAAAAGAATTTCTTCTAAAAGAAATTTGAAAATGAGAAAACTAATACAATTTGTTCAACAAAATCCAATGTCTACTCTCAATCCAAAAAAAACAATATTCAAAACAATTGCCTTACCTCTAAAAATTCATAAAATTGTTAGCAATGACAAGATTGGTGAAAGAGTAAAGGAACTTCTGTCGTATGTTGGGCTTGATAGTGAATTTATTTATCGATATCCTGATACTTTATCAGGTGGGCAAAAGCAGAGGGTTGCAATTGCTAGGGCCCTTGCTTCTGAGCCAAAAGTTTTAATATTAGATGAGCCAACATCTGCCTTAGATGTTATTGTTCAGTCAAAAGTTTTAAATCTTCTATTAGATATTAAAGAAAAACTAAGTTTAACTTATGTATTTATCACTCACGATTTAAGTGTTGTTAAAAATATTGCAAATAAAGTTTTGGTTATGAATAAAGGAAAAATTGATGAATTTGGCAAAACAAAAGAAGTATTCTCTAACCCAAAAAGTAATTATACAAAGACCTTAATTAGAGCTATTCCTACTGTTACAAATGAAGAAGATGAAATCAAACCAAAATTATAAAAGCATATTAAAACTTTTACTAGACAGTAGATATCTAAATTCTAATGATTTTTACAAAAAATTAGATAAAGAAATCTTTAGATTGGTTGGACATAAACTATTCACTTTAATGGTAATTGATCAATCAGAAAAATATGTTGAAAGAGTATATTCTAATAATAAAAAAATTTATCCTCTCTTGGGTACTAAACCAATACCTAAAAATGCATGGACAAAGAGAGTGTTAGTAGAAAAAAAAGAATATATCGGAACTAATTTTAAACAAATAAAAAAACTTTTTTTTGATTATGAAACTATTAAATCTCTTGGTTGTGGCTCAATTATTAATCTTCCTGTCATTAATAATAATAGAGTCTTGGGCACATTAAATATTTTACATAAAGAAAATTATTATACTAAAAATAGTTTAAAAGAAGTTAGAGATTTTGCTCAACTTCTTACTCCTTATTTTATGTCTCACCAATTAAAAATGAAAAAAAATGTTAAATAATTGTAAGTTCTTTTGTGAAAGTAGTTAAGCTTTTACATCCATCATTTGTAATCACTACATCGTCTTCAATTCTAACTCCAAGACTATTTTTTTTATATAAACCTGGCTCTATAGTAATTACCATTCCACTCTCTAACAAATCATGATTTTTTCTCATTACGTACGGATCCTCGTGAACATCTAAGCCTAAACCATGTCCAGTTTTATGAACTATAAATTCAGAAAATTCAGAATTTTCTAGAGTGTTTAATACAGCATTATCAAGCTCATGAAGTGATAGACCTGGTTTAGATATTTCTAGTCCAATTTTATTTGCCTTAAGAACAGTTTCATAAAAGTTTTTTTGATCATCTGATGCAGATTTTACAAAAAATGTTCTTGTAATATCTGAATGATAACCATGGACAGTGGCACCAAAGTCAAAGAGTAAACAATCCCCTTCTTTAATTTTATAATCACTTGAGTGACCATGAGGTAAGGCAGAGTTACCCCCTCCCAAAACTATTGGATCAAAAGCAATACCTTCTGCACCAAAACGATATAATTGTTGAATTAAAAAATTTTTGATTTCCATTTCCGTTTTATTTACATCTACATATTTAATAGTTTCGTTGAGAGTTTTTTCAGCTATATCGACAGCTTTTTGTAAATAACTGATTTCACTTTCATCTTTTTTAATTCTTATGTGATTTATAAATTTATGGGCATTTATTATTTCTATACCCGGAGATGCCTTTTCAATTGCTTGTGACTCAAAAACTCTCATTCGTTGGCCTTCAATTCCTATTTTTTTAACTAAACCTAATTTTTTAAAGGCATTTGAAAATGCTGCTTGATACCCATCACTATCTTGCCATTCAAAGATATCAGCATCTAATTTTAATTTTTTAAAACTATCAATTTCTAAAACTGGTAAAATCGCTATTGGTTTTTTATCTTTAGAGATAATTAGAATAGTAGGTCTTTCCATTAGATGAAAATTGCCACCTGTTAAGTATAGAAAATTTGAACCAGGAACAAGTGCCAGAGCATCCACATCTTCTTTAATCAGTAAATTTTGTAATTTATTAATTTTGGAATTAGACATTTTTAAGATTTCAATAAGTTATATAATTATTATTAAAAAGTAAATTATTTAAGAGTTACTTACATATTTTTTAATTAAACTTATGAAAAATATGCAAATGATATAAGAAGGCTAGTAGAAATTTAGATTGAAAATACTAGGAAACAAGATTTTTTTCTAGAAAAGAAATCCAATTTTTATAAA
>CEPK01011341.1_pt1 | contig 17787 bp, 20 predicted proteins | sample 356231 | NCBI WGS metagenome assembly CEPK01 (sample SAMEA2620259, study PRJEB7988) | marine metagenome | biome: marine biome (ENVO:00000447); feature: deep chlorophyll maximum layer (ENVO:xxxxxxxx); material: "saline water (ENVO:00002010), including plankton (ENVO:xxxxxxxx)" | depth 80 m
AATACGAAGTAGGTCACTCGACGGTGACCTACATCATCGATAAGCAACTGAGAAAGAGGGTTGCTTACTCTGGAATCTACTGGGATGCGGACAACTTTCTGCAGGATGTCATCACTCTAAGTGATGAGTAAGTTTTCTGTGCCACTAGTTAGCATATCTCCGAGTCACTAATCAACTAGACCCTCAAGGCTGAGTCATGAGTGATGACAATGGAGTAGGGCGTTCTCTGTTCTTGGCCGGACTAATGGTAGTCAGTGTTATGGTAGGAGTACTATACTTCGATATCGAACAAGAAGGGTTGAATTTAGCGCCTGAAATTGAAGGAGACATTCCGAATTCAATTATCTTCGGAAGTCTAGACTCTCTGCACCTATCCATCACCGACGAAGAGATGGCCGGACTGACCGTGACAGTGACTCTAAATGGAGATGAGATTCAGGATTTGATGGATGCCGAGGGAAATCTCATCATAGACATCTCCGGCCTTGAGGTTGGTAGTCATGCCCTAAAGGTAGTCGCGATAGACAGTCTAGGGCAGGAGTCGAAGTGGACTACCGCATTCACTATCGAGTATCCTGACGAGGGTTACACTGTCATAGTAGTGAGTACTAACGAATTCACTGTTGAGCGTGGAAACGGAACTGTTCTGCCGGGGGTACTAGTACACCAGAACATGGAGACCTGTGAGATGGATTGGTCTGATGGTAACATTGAGCAATTCAGCCTGAGTCTTCCGTTCGACGAGGAAGGTAGGTTCGAGCTCAGTTTCTCTAACATCCAAGAGAACATGACTATCACCATACGCGGTACATGCGGGACATGGATCGATAGTATCGAGACTGAGGTGCTATCGATAATCGTCACAGAACCTGAGCCGGAACCTGAGCCTGAGCCGGTGAGAGGATGTACTGACTCAGAAGCCAACAATTACGACGCTGGAGCAGAAGAAGACGATGGCTCGTGCACATACGATGAGCCGGAGCCCGTAAGCGGTTGCACCGACCCGGCTGCCAACAATTACAACGCTGAGGCAGAAGAGGATGATGGATCATGCACCTATGACGAGGAACCTACGCCAGTGGTTGAGACTGGCTCTGATGAATGGTGGTCTCAGGTTCTCCACTGCGACGATTCAGATACTCCTGCTGTAGATGACTACAACACCACAGGACACGATGGTTGGCTCTGTTCGTTGAGTTTTGAGACCAATGGAACTCATATCCAGATTGAATCCAACGGTATGCCAAACCACGACTTCCATTCTGGCCCTGGATGCTGTGCTAGTCAGCAAGACAATGTATGGGTGATTCCGCTTGAGCCCACCAATCAGACTGAATGCAATCCTATTGAATCTTCAGAAGGATGCACAATGGCGCCTGAAAGAGGAGCTGTTGCTTTCGCGGTTAACGGAGTTGCAATCTATGGTCCCGAGGACGGCCCAGGAGGAGATGCTGTTGCAGGCCAAGAAGGAGCTTATGAGGAAGATAGGCAACATATCTGGATGGGGATTTGTCACGGCCATAGCGGACCTGGTGGCGAGTATCATTATCACGCAGACGGAAATTGCATGCACTGGCACCCCGAGGGTGAGCAGACTTGGATAGACTACAGTTTGGAATCTTCTAGATCTATATCCGAACATTCTCCGATAGTCGGATTCGCCTTCGATGGATATCCAATCTATGGATTCGTTGGATGGGACGAAGAAGGAGAGGTTGCTGAGATGACTTCTTCTTATCGACTCAAGGAGGGCGAGACAGGATATAACGGGATTGATGACTATGAGTATGTAGAAGGGCTCGGTGATCTAGATTCCTGTAACGGGCACTGGGGAACTACTCCTGATTATCCGGATGGTACATATCACTACCATACAACATGGGAAAATGGCGAAGGTGGAATTGGATTTCCATATTTCATCAATTGTTACAGGGGAGTAATGGAGACAGGCAATACTGCCACCGGAGGAGGCGGGGGCGATGATCCCGATTGTTCTGGATACGGAGAGACATGGGGGCCAGGAATAGGTCCACCGCCACCCGGGTGCGGAGGCGGTTCTGGTGGTGGGCAGCAAGCCTCCAGAGAGGCAATAGCGATTCCAAGTCAGAGCAAACCGCCAATTATTGGCTCGGTGATTCTGCTGGTGCTTGCCTTGAGAGGTTTCACAGGATTGGCATCCGGCCAAGCCTCTCCAAGTCTGGCTGGTAGAGTTCCCGAATATCGTCCAACTCAAGGATGAGCATAGCCAGTCTCTCTAGGCCCAGACCCCATGCGCAAACTGGCCATTCTGTACCTAGAGGTTCGGTCACCTCGGGTCTGAAGATTCCCGAACCGCCTAACTCCAGCCATTCTCCTTTCCAGAGTACATCTACTTCGACACTGGGCTCAGTGTATGGGAAGTAGGCTGGTCTGACTCTGACATCGGGGAAACCCATCTTGGAGTAGAATGTCTTCAGTGTAGAAATCAACATCGGCAGGTTGGCCTCGGGCTCGTGGATGATGCCTTCAATCTGGTAGAACTCCGGGAGGTGTGTCCTGTCTATCGACTCTTGGCGGAATACTCTGCCAATTCCAAAAACTCTGCTGGGTTCGTCTGGGTTCTCCGCTATGTGGCGAACTGTGTTTACAGTGGTGTGAGTTCTGAGAAGAGATTTCTTTGACTCTTCCTTGTCAAATTCTAGCCCCCAACCTTTGCTGCCTGTATCGTGGCCGTGTTCGTGAACCTTTCTCCACATGTCCAAATAGCGTTCATCTACATCGACTTGAGGTGGATCGGAAAGGTAGAATGTATCCTGCATAGTCCTTGCAGGATGCGATTGTGGGATGAATAGGGCATCCATGTTCCAGCCGGCAGATTGGATGAAATCTCCCTCGATTTCCGAGAACCCCATCTCTAAGAAAATCGATCTAATCATCTCGATAAGTGCTATCATCGGGTGCGGTCGTCCGCCTGAAGGAGTAGGTGCGGGGGCATTCACATCGAATGGTTTGAATTCGGCATCTCGCCATGCCTCGGTCTGCAGAAGTTCGGGAGTCACTTCGCCAATCATCTCAATATCTTCCAAGACGGAGGTGTCGGCACTCTTGCCTTGTTTTGTCAATGTCCATGTCCTAGAGATTCGGTCCTCTAATACAATCAAGCCTTTGCGGCCAGAGAAGTGTGAGACCATTTCTTGATCGAGTTCGGACACTTCGGCAGGTCTATCGGAAAGAGAATTGATGAATTCGGATCGCTTCTCTATCTCAGAAACTATTACTGATTCATCACCGGCCACTAAAGTACCAGACTCAATTGTTACTCCCAATGCCTTCAGCAAACCCACTCCTGGACCGGCCTCATGGCGCTCAAAGGTCGACGATAGTTCAGACATGGTTCTGTTTTCTACCTCCTGAGAAAGTAGCCAGCTCCAGATTCTCGCTTCTAGAAGTCCTTCCTTCGAAGCTTTCTGCCCCTCATCCCCCAGACTTACATTAGTTCCTCTGTGCTCAGTTATCGAAACAAGACCGGCCTCTTCTAGACTGGTCCCTGAGCCGGCAATATGGACTTGATCATCCCATCCTGTCTGAGTCAACAAATCTTCGAGTGTCCAATCCTTGGATGAATCTGAAAGCATCGCACGCAGCATTCTGCGCTCGTTGTTTCCTATGCCCATAGAACCACTCGCAGACCTCGGAATCAGGCAATCCACTTGATGCTTGCCGATTGGTAAAGAGTGAAAATGAGTTACTCCTCTTCTGATTCCCAGAGCAGAATATTGCACTGACTGCAAGTGTGGCTCTTTGGCTTTCTACCTTCTACCCAATCGACCTTACCGCACCTGCCACAGAGAATCGATGTCCGAATAGGAGGTTCTAGTGTAGTATCGACCCTGAACATCACTCTTCCAGCATCTGGCATCCTAGAGGCGTCTGGCTCCCAATCTGCTACCGAAACAGGGTCTACCTCGATTTCTTCGTCCATGCTTAGGCCAAACAAAAGTAATCCTGCCCCTGCAAGAGCCAATGGGGCCGCAGTTGCTAGTACAAATTCGGAGGTGTTCGAAGTCAGAGCTATCCCTCCGCCTAGAATGAGGCATGCCCAAGCAGCGAGGACTGTGTTGATCTTCCTGCTTCCGGGTCGCATTGCCATGATGTTGCGAGTCCGTTATGGCGCATCAATTTGGCCCAACAGGAGAAGTAAGTGAATGTAGGGTTCAAGAGTCTTAGTCTGTCGTCACAGGTTGCGCCTCAGTAGCTCAGCCTGGTAGAGCATCTGATTTGTAATCAGACGGTCGGGGGTTCGACTCCCTCCTGGGGCTCCATAATTTGCCTGTGAAAGGTCAAAGGCTGATGTTGCACGCGTCCAGCCATGGGAGCGGTAATCGCCGATGGTAAGGCTCTGGCTTCCAGCATAGAGGAGGTGGTCTCTGTAGGAACTGCCGAGCTTGCAGAAACGGGTGTTATCCCGCACCTAGCAGTAGTAATTGTAGGCGAAGACCCGGCCAGCCGTGTCTATGTTAGAAACAAGGAACGCGCATGTGAGAGATGTGGAATAAAAAGTACACTAATCGAAATGCCCGATGGTTCTACTCAGGAACAAGTCATCTCGATTGTAAGGAAGTTAAATTCTGATGATTCGGTGCACGGGATACTAGTACAGAGCCCCATTCCGGGAGATGTTGATGAACTCGTGGTTGCCTCTGCAATCTCTCCTCTAAAGGATGTGGATGGATTCCATCCCACCAATCTTGGCAAGTTAGTACAAGGAGATTCCAATGGCCTCTTGCCGTGCACTCCAGCGGGAGTAATCAGGATGCTAGAGCATAGCGGGGTGGAACTTAGTGGCGCTAAGGCGACGATACTAGGCAGATCCAGAATAGTCGGTATGCCGATGAGTCTGATGCTAGCAGGCAAGGGTGTCGATGCTACGGTTACAATCGTACATTCTCGTTCAAAAAATACAGAATCCATCTGCAGAGATTCTGACATTATTATTGCAGCAATAGGCAGACCTCACACGGTCAAGCCCGATTGGATCAAGCCTGGGGCGTTTGTAGTAGATGTAGGAATATCAAGAGCGGATGATGGAGGCCTGGCTGGCGATGTTGACCCTTTGGTCGCGGAAGTAGCAGGATGGATGACTCCGGTCCCTGGAGGAGTCGGTCCAATGACAATTGCCATGCTAATGGAGAATACTCTTACTGCGGCTAGAAATTTCTAGAATATCCCCAAATCGAATTGGGCATCTTCACTGGCGTGAACCTTTGGATCCCAGAGGGGTGAGAAAGTGAGATTGACATGAACGCTGTCAATTCCATCGGTTGCAAGAGCTGAGCGATGTACTGCAGACATAATCTCAGGGGCAACTGGGCATCCAGGACTAGTCAGTGTCATATCGATTTCTGCGTGAGTACCTTCGTCTTGCTTCTCGATTCTAATGGCATAAATCAGTCCCAGTTCTGTTACTGACATTTTCATCTCGGGATCTTCGACATCTCCCAGCGATTCCATTACATCTGATTCACTTACCATACTAACCACTCAACTTTGAGGCGTCCTCTCTGACGCGCTTGAACATGTTTAGGAATCCATTAGCCCTACTTGGAGTAAGTGACGATTGAACGCCCATTGCCTCAGCATAATCAGGCTCCATGATAGCCACTTCCTGTGGACTCATTCCATTCACAGCCATGGCAGTAACTGACATCAGACCTTGTACAATCTGTGCGTCTGCGCCTCCCCTCATCTGAAACCCCCCTTGATCATCAACAAAACAAGTCACATGGGCCCTAGATTGGCAGCCATGGACTTGGTTGTCATCATTCCACTCTTCTGGAGGAAGGGGGCTGGGATTACGCTTGGCATACTCAAAAAGCAACTCGTAGCGCTCCATCGAATCGAAACAGGCTTGGAATTCCTCGACCACCTCATCTAGGTGCTCTGGCCACAATCGAACCTCTCCCATGCTCACTCGCCACAGTTGTCTGCCTTGAATATGACTAGAGTCATGCAAATCGGTCGACAATCTCTTGGAGGTAGTGTACAAACGATTCGGCCTCATCCATGGTATTGTATATCCAGAATGAGGCCCTATTTGTAGAAGGCACTCCTAATGCATCCATCAGAGGTTGAGCGCAATGATGTCCTGTCCTTACGGCAAAGCCCCCTTCGTCAAGGAGTAGTGCCAAATCTTGAGACTGAATTGTTTCATGCAAGAATGAGACTGCTCCACTACTGTCATCTCTACCAGGATCGCCGTAAATCTGAATTCCCGGGATTTGGCGCATCTGGGAAGCAGTCCAAGACGCAATGTCATTGATGTGCTCATGAACCTCTTCCATGTCGAATTGCTCTAGCCACCCAACAGCAGCACCCCATCCTATCGCCTCAGCGATTCGAGGCGTGCCGGTCTCAAACATTGCATGGCCCTCTTGGAAGGTTGAGCCTTTGGTAGTCACTCGCTTAATCATGGAGCCGCCGGTCATAAACGGGACCATTTCCTCCATCGCATCGCGTTTGACTAGGATACACCCTATGCCCGTTGGTCCCGCCATCTTGTGGGCCGAGATGGCTACGAAATCTGCCTTTAGTGAATCAAAATTGATTCTCTCATGTGGGGCCCCCTGAGCACAGTCAATGAGCACTCTAGCACCTACAGCTTGGGATTTCTCGATGATTTCTTCTATTGGATTCCGAACTCCTAGAACATTGCTGGTGTGTACAACGCAAACTAGCGAAGCGCCGTTTAGAGCTACTTCGAACGCATCCATGTCAAGAGTGTAAGATTCGATATCAATGGGAACATACCTGACCTCAATTCCGATGTCCACTGACATTTGTTGCCAAGGAACGATATCTGCATGGTGCTCCATCTCAGTAAGTACGACGACATCTCCTTCGCTGAGATTCTCTCGGGCCCAGCCATAGGCAACCAGATTAATCGCCTCGGTGGCTCCACTAGTGTAAATCATCTGCTCTGGCGAGGTCCCGAAATAGGACGAGATCTTGTCTCTTGCACCCTCCAGTGCCGTAGTTGCCTCATCGGCAAGAGTGTGGTTTGCCCTATGTGCATTAGAGTTGTATTGCTCATAGTATTCGCTCATCGCATCGATTACGCATTGTGGTTTCTGTGAGGTCGCGGCATTGTCAAAATAGACCAATCTCTTGCCATTTGGCAGTCTTCTCTCAAGAATTGGGAAATCTGCGCGAATCATATCGATATCCAGAGTCATGGCCTCTCCCCGATTAGTCGAAATGATGGTCCGATATGAATTAGCGCACAGAAAAATTGAACGAAATCTAGAGTAAAATGGTCCAATTGCGGTTTGGCAGAGGATGTTTATTGCCTAGTACCTCCCTCCGACAGTTATGGCAGAGGGCTCGGGGCAGGACGCTTTACAACGCCTCGGGAGTCAAGATCTCAATCGTGACGGAGTGATAATCAATCTCGCAATAGTCGGCTCAAGCAGGTTCTACGACTACATGATTTTCGAAGATGCAGTGGAGACTTGGGTAAACGAGAACGGTTACCCTGATGTGATTATCGTTGGTGGTGCGAGTGGAGTGGACTATATGGCCGAGCGTTGGGCTGACAACAACTCAATCCCTATTGTAGTGTTTACCGAAGAATGGAGCGACCCTACTAGAGGCCTTGTTGACAGAGGTCGGGCTGAGGCTCCGAATACCCTTACTGAGAAGTTATTGAACGGGGCCACGCATATTCTAGCTATGCCTTCGCCTACTAGCAAATGGACTCGTGTAGTAATCGACAGGGCCTCCTCCAGAGGAATCCCTACTTCCGTTCACGAAGTAGAATAATGGTGCTCGTGCCGGGATTTGAACCCGGGTCGCCGCCTCGAAAGGGCGGCATGATGGACCGAACTACACCACACAAGCGGTAGGCTGGCGACTGGCGTCCCCCCCATAACAATTCGTCAAACTGAGTTGTTTGAGGCATCCACTGATTCAGATAATCCAGACCACCATTTGGCCAGAGGTATAAACAGTGCTAGACAGGCTGCACTGCCAATTAGCCACGCCATTGGATCTTGCATCAGTGAGAGGAATTCATCCCCCCAAATTCCCAAAACTAGTCCTGCAAGTCCGAATCTTAATCCTCTTCCAAATAATCCTGCGATGATGAATAGACGCAAGTCCATTCGGCCCGCCCCTGCGGCCCAAGCTAGTGCTTTGTATGGAATAGGAGAGACTGCTGCAACGAAGATTCCTGCTGAGCCGTAGCGGATTGTAAGATTCTCAAGTCTGTTAACAGTGTTCTCATTGGCAAATCTCTCGAGCAGTGGCCTCCCAGCATATGCTCCTATACCATATCCTCCAATTGCTCCAATGACACTTGAGATAGTAGCCACTAGCACGATTGCCAGTATCTCCATTGAGCTGTCTGCGCCCAAGACCATGGGCAGTACTAGTAAGTCAGGGGGAGCCGGTTGGAACGCTGCTTCGGTGGACGAGACAATGGCTAGACCAAGGAGGCCAAATCCATCAGCCCAGTCGATTATGGAATCCGTGATGTCCTCGAGCACGCCCTCGGCTCATCTCTATTCGGGATATACATTACTTTTCCACGGCAGCCTAGGAAGTCGTAGACGACCCTATATCACTGTTAGCGGGCGCGAGAGTATGGCTTCTGGCGAGGTACTGGACACCGCGGCTCTTCTGGCATGGCCAGTAGAGAGGATGAGTGGGTCTCTTGTTGTCCCAGGGCAGAGGGCAGAATTGGTCCGTATATCTCCAGATAGGGAGTTGGCTTTGGACGCGGCTAATCTAATCTGGGAACTCCCTAGTGATGATGCATTAGATAGGGCCAGAGATCTGGCCATAACTACTGGAGATATGGCGGGCCTATCGGCAGTTGATTTCGAGCTTCTGGCCCTAGCTATAGAAATGGGTGCCACACTGGTCACAGACGATTACAGACTACAGAACATTTGCGAATTAGGCGGGGTCGCGTGGTCGTCGGTCACCACCGAGGGAATTCGCTCGATGTGGTCATGGGAGTTGAGGTGCTCTGGCTGTGGGTTGATTGTAAACACACCTGACACACCATCGCCAGACAGGAATCTCGGGAATTGTAGAGAATGTGGTTCTGAGCTTGCACTAAGGCGCAGGAGATGATTACTTTTCTTCGGCGGCGACTTCTTCTGTGATTCCGCCTCTGTCCAAATCTTGCTCTGCGTTTGAAGGATTTGCAACCTCACTTACTGCCTTCTGATATTCTCCCTTAGCCAATCCTAGGGCCCTAGCAAGGTCAGGTATACGCTTGGACCCAAATAGAAGTACGAATACACCAACTAAGATTGCGATTTCCGTGCTGCCTATGGCCATGTTATCGGCTCTAGGCGAGGGTTTCATCGTTCAAATGCTTCGGCTGAGAAATGTCTCATCCACCCGAAACAGGAGGGAGTAGAGCAACTTCGGAAGAATCTGCCAAGGGAGTGTCTAGTGGTGCTCCGATCTGGCCATCAATTGCCACTCTGAGGCCCGAATTGAGATGTCCGGTCAAATCGAATCTCTCGATGAGTTGCTGGGCAGTAGTGCCCATCTCCAAGGCCACCTCAATCTCTCTTTGCCCCATACTCTCGGCCAGAGGCCCAAATAGTAGCATCTTGACTTTTACAGCCTTGCCCTGTTCGGCCATGGTATTCGCAGTCAATCCTCGGCCATAAACCTCTGACTCGTAGAAACTATACCTCTAATGCTCCGCGTCGAAGTATGGTCGGTGTTAGGGCTGTGGTGTTCGATTGTGATGGAGTCCTCACAGACAATGGCTCGTCGTGGCAGAACATTCACGATTATTTCGGCACGGAGAATCTCGTAATGCTTGAGAAATTTCTCAATGGAGAAATCACTGATGATGAATTCATGGCCGATGATATCAGACTATGGACAGAAGTCCAACCACGTATTCATCGCGATGATATCATGCGCTGCTACTCTGGAATCGGTCTGATGAAAGGTGCGCGAGATGTTGTTGAGGAATTGAGTCGTAGAGGCATATTCGTTGCAATAGTATCTGCAGGAGTTGACATCTTCGTTGGCGTCATCGCCAATATGCTCAGCGTTGATGACTGGGCTGCTAACGGTTTTGACTGGGATGATGAGGGGTGGTTGAATGGGCCTTCTCCAACTAGAGTTTACTCACATGACAAAGGAATCATGGTAGAGAAGTTGTCAAGAATCAAGGAGTTGGAACCTGAAAGTATCATCTCTGTAGGAGATTCTAGTACCGATCTATCAATGATGATTCCCGGTTCTAAGTTCATCGGATTCAATCCCGCCAGACAGAGAGCAAGTGATGCGTTTGAAGATGCAGGAGTCCCGGTAGTGAATAGCAAGGATTTGAGAGATATTTGGGAGCATATCTTCGAAGGTGAATCGTTTATTCATTCAGGCGAAGGGAATTGACGCTGTGGCATGGGTGTGCAGATTGACCACGGTCAAGATGCATGGCTTTGGTTGGAATCCAAGCATGCGCTGGTAGTCGGTCTGATCTTGCCAAGTTGAACTGTGGACCATTGTCACTCCTTTGTGGTTGCCAACATAGTGTCCGTGTACATGACCTGTCACGAAGATGTCTGGTACATGCGAAATTACGAGCCTGTCCTCTGGCTCAGGAGAGAGGGGAGTCTTTCCACCCCATGAGGGTGCTAGGTGCCTACGCTCCAGCATTGCCCTCATAGCCAGTTCTGGTGAGGCATAAGTAACCGACCGAAGAGTTGCAACGAAATCATCGATACTCTTGCCGTGATACGACAATACTCTGACTCCATTTAAACTGAAATCACAAGGGTTGCCGACGAAAACCGCATCGGAATAATCTTGCTGAACTTCAGGATCTAGGGCGGGTTGAGGTTCGGCTGGACGCACTGCATCGTGGTTGCCAGGTAGAATAATCAGGTCCACCCAATCGGGTAGGCTCTCGAGTAACCGGGCTAGTTCTCCGTACTGCTGGAATAAGTCGGTAATGGCAAGATGGCGTTCCTGCCCTGGATAGATACCAACGCCATCAACTCCGTCTCCATTGATTACGAAGTACTTGATTGTCTTAGCAAGTGGGTCGGTCTTGAACCACTCCACCATCTTCTCCCACTGAGGGGCCAAGAAGGTCTTGCTACCAACATGGACATCCGATAGGAAGGCTGCTGAAACTGCCTCATCAGCACTTGCAGCGGCCTTCGTGTGCCTCCCCATCGGAGGCATATGGATATCGCTTACAATGAATAGAGGGTTGCCTTCACCGATTATGAAGTATCCACTTACTCCAACTACATCGTCATCCATCAATCCATCAATTGCAGGGTGGAGAGGAGAGGCACCCGAGGGAGTCCTCAGTGAACATCTGATTTGCATAGTCTCATCCTCAAGTATGAAATTGAGATTACCGGATCCTCTTGCCCACCTTGTCTCACATACCAGTCCGACTAGAGTGATTTCGTACTCATTACTGGAATGTCTTTGACGATTTCTCCATGCCTCTGTATTGCTAATGGGTCTGCGTGGCAGACAATGAGAAGTCATCATCATCTGACGAATCTGTCTGAGTCTGTCGGAAAAACAGGACTGCATGTCTCCCATCTTGCCCTCCGTGGTCGAGTTTCCTGTGATGTCGAAGTGAACTTCGATTTGAGAGTCGACATCTCTTGCGAGCATAGGGAAGTCATCTAAGCTGTAATGCTCTAACCCATGCCTCCTTATCGGGGGGCTCAAAGTTGAATTTGATACAGGTGCGATAACTCTCCCAATTACTGAACCGCTTTCGGGATCTGCCAGTGTGGTCTGCTGCGGAGGAGAGGAGGAGGTCTTCTCTGAATCCGGCTGCTTTGGGACCAATGAGAGCATCTGATCTACGGTCTGCTCGTTGAGCAAAGTGACATTTGAGCGTTGAGCTGCCTCAATCAGAGGGGAAATTTCACTCAGGTTTTCTATTTTGGCTTGCGCTTCTTTTCCGAGTACTAGCAAGCCTGCTGCCGCCAACTTACGCTGTCGCTCAGCCCAGCTCTCGCCGACCATGTCCAGCCGAAGTGCTGAGGACGCTCATGATGCTATCGCCAAAAACAGGTCTGAGAAGAGAGTCATTCTTCCCAATCTGTGAGTGATGCTAGATCTACTGAAGATATCTCCTCGGCTACAGTCTTCTTGTCTTCTTTCCAAGATAGGCTGCCCTCCCACTCTTCTTCTGAGGGGTCCAATTCCGAAGTATCTGTTGCTGCATTCTGACTTTGATCTTCCTCATCCGTACTAGAGATTCTATCCATCGCCTCGAGTCCCAGTCGCAGAGCAAAGGCTGCGAAGGATCTCTTGTTGTCTAGTCGGTCGTTTTCTCCGAAGTCCATCCTCCTTACTAGGAAGTAATCCTCTGTTACAACTGCAACATGCACTCTTCCGATTTCTTTACCCTCTGTTGCCCCTCCTGGGCCAGCAATCCCAGTAATCGAAATAGCAACATCTGAGTTAGACTGGTATCTTGCGCCGCGGGCCATCTGAACCGCAACTTCGTGAGAAACTGCTCCGGATTCTCCTTCTTCAAAGGCAGTCTTCTCAACTCCCAGTTCTCTCATCTTGGATTCATTGGAATATACTACCCATCCTTGCTTGAACCACTCAGTTGCTCCTGAAATATCTGTAATCAATGAAGCGAGTAAACCACCCGTGCATGACTCGGCCGTGGAGACGGTGAAACCGCGCTTACGCAATCGACGAGCAAACCGAGATGCAAGTCCGGCAGTCTCTTCTACCACATTCTACCGGCCATAGCCGACATTCTTGAGAGTTTCACTCGTTGAATAGTAGCGAGTAATGGTGGGCCCGACCGGAATTGAACCGGTGATCTTCGCTTTGTAAGAGCGACGTCATAACCCCTAGACCACGGGCCCCAAGGGGTCGGAGAGGCGTTGTGTTCAAATCCCCTCCGGCTAGATGGAGTGCCAAGGGAGTGGCATGGAGGAGATATCTGACCTGCTGGAAAGGCTTAGGGAATCGGGAGTCCCTATTGACGATAGTATCGCGAATGCAATGCAATCGGTCAATATCGAGGATTTCACTGATTTTGATATCAATACATTCCTGATGGACAGGCCAATTCCATTCTTATCTACTGAAAATGGCACTACAAAAACCATCTCTGCCCCTCATATGATAGTAACTCTATTGCATCACCTTGAGATTCTTGATGGGTGTCATGTGCTTGTATTGGGTTCCAAAGGTGGCTACATCGCAGCTCTTCTGGATAGCATGTTAGGCCCGGAGGGGGCAGTCACAGTAGTTGAGCCGCATACTGAAGTCAGAAGACACACAAGTGAGCGTCTAGATTTGTTTGAGTCAATGGGAGAAGTACGAGTGCTGCCTATCAATTTCCTTGAATCGGTAGGAGATGAGTTTCGGCCAGTTGACAGAGTTCTAATCACCGGTGCCATCAGAGAATTGCCTCCTGATGTCAAGAGTCTCGTTGGAGAAGGAGGGTTTGTTCTAGGCCCATTTGGCGGTCCAGTCCATCAGAGACTACTGAAGAGAGAGATTCAGTCTGAAGAATGGTTCGACACCGATCTAGGAGGAGTAGTCTTTGGACCCATGGATCTTGAGGAAGCGGAGAGATCGCCACTCGATCCTCAAAATCTAGCAGAGCATCTGGAGGATATTTTGGGTCTTGTTTCTGAGATTATTGAAATTGAGGATGAAACAGTAAGTAGGATAGAGGGGCTAATCATTTCTCTGCGGGAGTTGCCACTCGGCCTCCCAGAGTTAGATGAAGAATCTACCGAGGATGAAATCATGGAGCATCCTGTAATCGAGTTATTGTTGATGGAAATGGACTGGTTGGAGCCTATGTGGCCTATCTTCGGAGAGTTTCTCTCGGTCGAAATCGCCTCGCCGGGCTCGCCCGGAGAAGATGAGTTTGGAATGTCTGGTGGACACGAAGACCTAGTTCCCTGATTACTCTATGGCGGGTTGCTTGAGTCTATCCAAAGGGACTGAGATAGGCGGTAAATGGTCAGAGAGTAAGTGTCTAGATGTCTTTGGCCCGAAGAGATTACCAGATAGTGCGGCTTCGACCACCTCTTCTTTCTCTAGACTCTCTCTACCAGAATTTGGCCATACTGACAGAGTTATCTTATCGTCCTCGAGATAGTCCACAAGTACACAAGGTAGGCACATCAGATCGAGTCTTTTAGCCACACTAGTCCTATGGTGGCCGTCTAGAATTGTCCCTGTCTTCCTATCGACCAGTAATGGTTTGGTGTAAGCTCTCCATCTCAGAGTCATCTTCTCAAGATTATCCACCCTATGCTCCACTACTTCCTCATGAGGAAGTAAGGCCTCAACGGGAACCAACTCGACCTTCATGGGCCCTCGAACCGTTCATCGAAGATATGTCTAACGCCCGAAGGAATCATGACCATGACGCCAACGGCCAGTCATGGGAGTGCCATCGGATTATGCCAGCGAAGGCGATATGCAGGTACTTCGTGGGCTGCGTTCTAAGGGCAAGGCTTGGATAGTCGGAGGATGGGTTAGAGAGTCCCTTTCTGGCCAGCCCGAGACTGACATGGACATTGCAACCACTTTACTCCCGAATGAGGTCAAGCAACTGTTTCCACTATCGCTGATGTATGGCGCAGAATACGGCACCGTTGTAGTCAGACTGGAAGGACAAGAAAAAAACTGGGAAGTTACAACCCTGCGTAGCGAGGGCGGCTATGGAGACGGTAGGAGGCCCGACAATGTGGAGTTTGGAGACAATATCAAGCAAGATCTTTCTCGTAGAGACTTTACCATCAACGCCATGGCATATGATTCTAATTGGGAACCAATTGACCCATTTGGAGGAGTTGCCGATTTAGAGAATGGTATTTTGAGATCTGTCGGAGATGCCGGCGAGAGATTGAGTGAAGACGGACTCAGAGTGATGCGGGCATACCGCTTCCTGGCGTCGGAGAAAGTAAAATCGATGGATTCGGAGCTGAGAGATGCCGTCAGAGAAAATATCAGTATGCTTTCCCAGGTTTCTAAAGAAAGGATTGGTTATGAGTTGATGAGAACTCTAGCATCCCCTAATGCCTCTGTTGCCTTGTCATTTATGCATAATGACGGAGTTATCGGGGAAATTCTTCCAGAACTGCAAGTAGATTCTAATCGATTGTTATGCAACGATTATGTGGTCAACTTAGCAATAATGTGTGGCGGCGATAGTAGAAGCGGTGGCAACTTATCTGGAATGCTCAGAGAATCTCTGAAGCTGTCAAAGGATGATCTCCGTGAGATTTCTTTTCTTCACGATTCCAGGGATGCCCCCCTTCCCTCAAAAATTTCTGAGATGAGAGTATTCAGGGCGGCCCTTCCAGAGTTGCGACAAAATAGATTCATCCTTTATTCCGAGGGACTTGGCCGGGATGTCGACTTACTGAAGAGATCATTATCAGAGCTTGCTCCACTGCGATCTGGAAACTCGCCCATTGTTGATGGGAATACTCTTTCACGATTTACCGGACTTGAACCGGGCCCCAGGATGGGGAGGCTGAAGGGCATGCTCCATAGAATCCAAGTAGAAAACGACCTGATTGACAAAGATGAGGTATTGGGCCTACTAGAGGAATTGGATTGGAAGAATTCCGATCACACAGGCTGGCCTTCGCTGAGTTGGCCCTAGGGCAATTCGTTGAGCATTTCGATGTATTCTTGCATGTCTAGGTATTGGTCCTCATCGAATTCTGTCAGAGGCTCTACAATCATACACCATCCATCTGCGTAGGCATCATCGTTAATCAAATCGGGATTATCCTCAACTTCTCCATTCAGCTCTAGGATTTTACAAGGAAATGGCGAATTGATTAGCAGAGTCTCGATTTCTCCATCAAAACTTGTAGTGAGAGTCATCAACAAATCCTCTGTACCAACCTCGTCTCCACTTCCCATCATGGTTGGTTCATCATCATCATCAGTGTTTGTCTCAGGCTCCTTGTCTGAATCAAACTCGCTGTCATCCTCAGGTCTAGTCAGAACCACTCTGACAATTTCTCCATACTCTGCAGGAACGAACTCGCTGATTCCAATCTTCACGGATTCGGCCTTATCGTCCAATGCTTGGACCCAAATATGGTCCAGAGTGTACTTGCGGTCATGAGCTATGCTGTACTCGATGTAGTCCCCGTCTGCCATTGATACCGAACCGCGCGTCTACAGTTCCAATTTGAACTATTCGATGCCAGATAGTATCACTTGCAGCCACGAGGGATTAACTATGGAGTCCTACTCTCAAATGCCGGGGGAAGAGAGTTGGACTTCAAAGAGACCGAGGAACAGGCGATGATTCGCGATATGGTTCGTGATTTTGCCGAGAGTGTACTGGAACCTACTTGTCTAGAGAGGGATCGCGATCAGAAGGCCCCACTCGCGGAGTGGAATTTATTCTGTGAACAGACCGGGTTGCAAGGAATTACCATACCTGAGGAATATGGAGGAAATCCGGTAGATGATGTCTCAGAGGCAATAATTGTTGAAGAGTTGGCTCGTGTTGATCCGTCCTTCTCGGTAATGTATTGCGTTCATGTGGGTCTATGTTCGAAGACAATTGCATTGCACGGAAATGAAGAGCAGCGGCGCCTGTACTTGTCTAGGCTAGCAGGTAATGAAATCGGAGCATATTCTCTTTCTGAGGCCGGTGCAGGCACAGATGCAGCTGCATTAGGTTGCAAGGCGAAACTGAGTGAAGATGGAACTCACTATGTCCTAAATGGCGAGAAGATGTGGGTTACTAATGGAGATAGTGCAGACATCTATGTTTTGTTTGCAAAAGATGTGGATCACCCGGAGTTCGGAGAAAAAAGGCACGGAGGCACTACTGCATTCATTGTCGAGAAGAGTTTCGAAGGTTTCTCAGTCGGAAAGAAGGAAGACAAACTAGGCATTCGTTCGAGCGACACATGCTCCCTATTGTTGGAAGACTGCAAAGTCCCGGTAGAGAATGTTCTCAGAATTCCTGGCGAGGGATTTCCTATTGCGATGAATGCTTTGGATAATTCTAGGATTGGAATTGCAGCGCAAGCCCTCGGAATCGCTCAGGGGGCTTACGAATCGGCCCTAGGATACGCTCATGAGAGGGAAGCTTTCGGCAAGCCGATAGCATACCACCAAAGTGTTGGCAACTACCTTGCTGACATGGCCACCAGAACTGAGGCGGCAAGACTGATGGTCTACAAGGCAGCATGGGCGAAACAGAGGCACTACGAGGATAATGCCCCTCGCCACACCATGGAGGCCAGTATGGCTAAGTTATTTGCGGGCGATACCGCAATGTGGGTGGCTGAGAGAGCCGTACAAGTTCTTGGTGGGTATGGGTACACTACTGACTTCCCAGTCGAACGCTTCTTCAGGGACGCGAAGATTACTCAGATTTACGAAGGTACACAAGAGGTGCAAAGGATCGTTATCAATCGCTCCATTGCCCCGGAGTGATGGAATGGTGGACTATCCAATAGCCGAGATTCGTTCTCGATTTCCCGGTTTAGATCGAATTGTGAATGGTAATCGTGCTATCTTCTTTGATGGGCCCGGCGGTAGTCAATCACCTGAATCGGTTGGACGGGCCGTCAAGCACTACTTATTGCATCAGAATGCCAATGTCGGCATGTCCTTCGCAACATCAAGAGAGACTGATGTCCTAATCGAGGAGACTATGCGAGCATGCGCAGACTTAGTTGGCTGTGAGGACTATCGTGAGATTGTATTTGGGCAGAACATGACTAGCCTAACGATTCAACTCGCTAGCGCTCTGAGTCGCACTTGGGGGCCGGG